>Ga0209013_10002521_pt1 | contig 16583 bp, 14 predicted proteins | sample Cruoilmetagenom2_FD_187291 | JGI IMG/M metagenome (GOLD analysis project Ga0209013, IMG submission 187291) | Oil polluted marine microbial communities from Coal Oil Point, Santa Barbara, California, USA - Sample 2 (SPAdes) (version 2) | ecosystem: Environmental > Aquatic > Marine > Oil seeps ...
AGTATAAAGTAAGAAAAGTGGATCTTCACTCTCCATCGGTTCAGCATCACATTTACCTGACTTACTCTTAATAAGCTCATTATAAGAGTAGTCACGTCCAGCTACCCAAGTAACATCTTCATTATTTCTCTCTACAACCAGTACTTTTTTAACTGGTGTTTCACCTTCTAATGCAGCATCCACCACAGGTTTTAACATATATGGTTTTGTTTTTCTGTAAGCACCGTCTGCGGTGATCACCACTTTTGCTTCCGCATCTTCGATCCTGTCACGCAGTGCTTCAGAAGAGAATCCGCCAAATACAATAGAGTGGACCGCACCGATACGGGCACAGGCCAACATAGCGTACGCTGCTTCAGGGATCATCGGCATATAGATAACGACTCTGTCACCTTTTTTTACTCCAAAATCTTCTTTAAGAAGGTTGGCAAATTTGTTGACGTTGTAGTAAAGGTCAAGATAGGTAATGACCTGTTTATCACCTCTGTCACCTTCAAAAATAATAGCTGCTTTATTTTTGCGTGTGTCAAGGTGACGGTCAATACACTGGTGTGCCACATTGAGTTGACCACCGTCAAACCATTTTACAAAGGGTGCATTCGACTCATCAAGTACTGTATCAAATGGCTTGAACCAATCTATTTTCTCATCAGCATATTCTTTCCAGAATCCTTCGTAATCCTCGGTAGCTTTTTTTACCAAAGCGTTGTACTCATCCATACTTTTTATTCTTGCATCTTTTGCGAATTCAGGGTTTGGTTGATAAATATCTTGTAACATTTTATTCCTTTTTTAGAGTTATATTATAAAAATAAGTTTAACATATTTTATATGAGAAAGGAAGTAATTCAAAAGAGTTTTTTAAATAGGAGTATATGACTCCTATTTGTTACATTCTCTCATGCTCACTATCCAAACATTCAACTTAATGGTGGCCAGTGCATCTACGCATTATTGTTTAACATGATCATCTCCTATTTCTCTCAATAGATTTTATTTGTTTTAATTTGATATACATCATCGCTGTCATCACAGCATCATTAAGTGCATCGTGTGCATGAAGTTTTGGCAACTCCAAATCTTTCAATATCGTATCAAACCTCAAATCTATATTTCCCTGTGGGATAGTGCAGATTTTTTTATCATAATAAATTTCTGACACTTCCTCTTGTTTATTCGGTAAAGTGATACCAAACATAGGTTTTACATATTTGTTGATCATAGCGACATCAAATTCAAGATAATACCCCACAAGTGTTCTATTTCCTATATAATAAAGAAACTTTTCTATGGCTGTTTCTATGCTAACAGCGCCATCCAGATCACAATGACGTATTTGATGAATGGCAATGCTTTCATGATTTATTTGTTTATCTTGTTTTACAAAAATATGTATGGCTTCATTTGTAAGAATTTTATTGCCTTTTATTTTTACTGCCCCTATAGATATAATATCATCTGATTTAGGATCCAATCCCGTTGTTTCACAATCATAAATGACATATTCATCTTCATGCGGAGCATCAAAAAGAAAAGCAAAACGCTCATCTTTCAGTGCCTTACGATTACGGTTTTGTTTCCATTTTCCAAACATCTAGGTCACCATTGAGAGATGAAAATGATAACTGACTCTTTTTTTAAATTCTTCAACCGTTTTTAGCGCATCTTTGAGAATGTCTCTTTCAAGTTTACTTAAAGATTTTAAAGAAATATAGTTATCTATTTCTATTTCATCATCACGTTTTTCCAGTTGAGAGTGGAGTCTCAGTGTATTGAGGACTTCCAAAGTTTCAAGTAATTCACCGGCATCCTCTTTATTCATATAGCCTATATCATTTAATGCTTTAATGCGTTCAGTCGTATTTGTTTTATAAATACCATGTTCAAGTGCTAAAGCTCTTATGCCATGAATAATGGCAAACAGTGCTCCTTTTTTAATGTCTATCTGGTCTTTATGTCCTTTATCACTTGACACAAAACGTGAAAATAAGCCAAGTGGGGATTCAAAATTTTCGATAGATCTTGCGAAATGCGGTAAAAATGTCTTATGCCCTTTAATGAGTTCCATTAAAAAATTACGAAGATCTTTATAGAGTGATATATTTCCCGCAACCGCAAAGGTATCAAAAAAGATTGCCATGTCCATGAGGTCCTCATAACTAGGGCTATCGATCCAACTACGAATATCTTTTTTATATTCTGTTGTACTTTTAGCCCATTTAGGGTTAATGAGCATCACATTACCTTTACATCTAGGGAAGCCAATTGCATCAAGTGTTTCAGTAAATTTTCTTGTCACTTCATCTTGATCTTTTGGTTCAAAACCATCTTCAAAGATCAATCCGTTATCCTGATCTGTTTTGAGTATCTGTTCCCCTCTTCCCTCGCTACCTAACAAAATCAATGTACATTTATCATGCCATTCACTCGGGAAGATAAGTTCAAATAGTTTTGCATACATTTTTTTATGCATTTCAGATACAAGTTTTGCAATATATCTAGACTTCACACCTTTCAGATGCAAGGTACTGATCATACTGTCAATTCGTTTTGAAGCAGTAATAACACTTTGAAGGTCCGATGCTTTTTCTATCTGCACATGAATAAGATGTGACTGATTTGCAAAATGACTCAACAAATCTATCAATTCAAGTAAACCGATGACTTCTTCTTTTTCATTTAAAACAGGTAGGTGTTTGATAGAATGTCCTGTCATAAGAAGAAGCACATTAAAAAGGAGTTCACCTTCTGGGATAGAAATAATCGGATATGTTTGTATTTGAGAAATTTTTGTTAAAGTCTTTTGTCCATTATGAAGAATATATTTTCTCATATTCGCATCAGTAACAATGCCATAGCCAGATTCATTTTTCACTATCAGTGCTACAGCATTATCATTTTCCATCTTAGTGATCGCATCAATAATAGGCATATCATGATCTACAATACAAGCCGTATGTAAAATGGTATTATCGACACGTGTTAACATCATGTCTGCCATTTTAGCACTCTCCTTTCTATCATTAAGCATAGTGATACGCTCTACGACAGAAGAGAAAAAATAATTTTTAAATTCACTGTTTTTTTTACATAATTCTAAAAATACTTCTTTGGGTATTTCATAACAAATAAGCTCTTCATTTACAGAATATCGGTATTTTGATGGCTGATTTTTTATAAGTTCTATCCCAGCAAAAACATCATCATTTTGATAAATATCTATAAGCTCTTCCGTATCTTTTGCCTCAACAATACCTTTAATAATAACAAAAAATGTGGAGGGAAGAACATTTTCATCAATAAGTAGTGTATCTTTAGGATAATAGGCTATTTGAGCATTGTTTTCTATAAGTTTGAGAGATTCATTATCCAAAAATGAAAAAGGAAGATGCGTTTTTAAGTTATCAAAGAGTGCTATCAATTGTTTAGTTCCTATATAATTAAGTACTTTAAATAAACTAGCTAACTAGCTTATTGAGAATACTCAACAGAGCCAAAGGAGGCTCTGTTAAATTTTTTAGTGGTCTACTGCACCGTCTGCACCGATACCAGTTTGACATCTAATATCTTGAGCATCAAATTCATCGATACATCTTTGTGCATCATCTGATTTGTCTGTGATCGAGAAGAACCAGATAGCGATAAACGCTAAAGGTACTGAGAAAATAGCCGGGAATTTATAAGGTACGATCGGTTCTGCATTTCCTAGAATCGATGTCCATACAACAGGACCGAGGATGACCAGTACCAATGCTGAGATAAGACCGATGTATCCACCAATTACCGCCCCTCTTGTTGTTAACTTCTTCCAAAAGATTGACATAAATAATACTGGGAAGTTAGCAGATGCAGCAATGGTAAATGCCAGAGCGACAACGAACGCAATATTTTGCTTTTCAAAGGCAATACCAAAGAAGATAGCCGCAATACCAATAGCCACTGTAGCCATTTTAGAAACTTTCATCTCTTTTTTCTCATCCACTTTACCTTTAGCAAATGCATTTGCGTAAAGGTCATGTGAAATTGCCGAAGCACCTGCAAGTGTAAGACCGGAAACAACTGCAAGAATAGTAGCAAAAGCAACCGCTGAGATAAATCCTAAGAAGTAGTCACCACCAACAGCCTGAGCCAACCATACTGCCGCCATGTTATTCATACCTTTAAGTGTCACACCATCAGCTGCCAAATATTGACCTGTTGGATCTCCAAGAACAAGTACGATCGCACCGAATCCCATAATGAATGTAAGTACATAGAAGTAACCGATAAGACCAGTTGCAACAAATACAGACTTTCTAGCTTCTTTTGCATCTGAAACAGTAAAGAATCTCATAAGGATGTGTGGAAGACCCGCAGTACCAAACATAAGAGCAATACCAAGTGAGATAGCTGAAATAGGATCAGATACCAGTCCACCAGGGCTCATAATGTCTATACCTTTTGAGTGGATCTCAACAGCTTTTGTAAAGAGTGTATCAAAACTAAATCCAACTTCATTCATAACCATAAGAGACATGAATGTTGTACCTAAAAGAAGTAAAACCGCTTTAATGATCTGCACCCATGTTGTTGCGAGCATACCGCCAAAGGCAACATAAGCAATCATAAGAGCACCAACAAGAACAACAGCAATTTCATAGTCAAGACCAAATAAAATCTCAATAAGTTTACCTGCACCAACCATTTGAGCGATCAGGTAAAGAATAACAACAGCAATTGAACCTGATGCCGCTAGGATTCTTACTTGTTTTTGCTTCAATCTGTAAGCAGTCACATCAGCAAATGTATATTTACCTAAGTTTCTAAGTTGTTCAGAGATCATAAATAGAATAACCGGCCAACCTACCAGGAAACCGATAGAGAAAATAAGTCCATCGTAACCTTTTAGGTAAACCATACCGGTAATACCCAGGAATGATGCCGCTGACATGTAGTCACCTGCGATCGCAGTACCATTTTGTGTACCTGTAATTCCACCACCAGCTGTATAGAAATCTTTAGCTGATTTTGTTCTTTTTGACGCCCAGTAAGTAATACCTAGTGTACCTGATACAAATAGGAAAAACATAATTATTGCCGGGACATTAATTTCTTCAGCTTTTGTTCCTGCTCCTAGATCTGCACCCGCTGCCATTGCAACTGTCAGTCCTGCTATTATAAATAGAGATAAAAATCTACTTAACATTATTTCATCCCCTTTTCTAGATCATTTTTCAGATCAATTAAAAGTCCATCAAATTCACTGTTGGCTCTTTTTACATAAATACCTGTTAATGCAAATGCAAAAACAATAATTGCAATACCTACAGGAATACCTACTGTCATCATATGATCTGGGCTAACTTTAGCTCCTAATGTTTCCGGGCTGAATGCAATTAATAAAATAAATGCATAATATACTACTAAAATCATAATCGTAAGTGTCCATGCAAACTTGCTTCTTGTGCCTACAAGTTTCTGGTAGTTAGGGTTATTTTTAATCTCTAATACTTGTTCTTTAGTCATTTTTTCTCCTTAATATTTTTAGAGTGCAAGTAGTAAATACTACTCACACTATACGCTTTATAATGTTTAATTAAAAGCTGTAATTTGCGATGAGTCTATACTCATTCCAGTCTAAACCGGGTGCAAAATCTCTTGGGAAGTTGGCTCTAAGTCTCAGATTAAGACCTTTGAGTGCTGCAACGTCGTATTGAATGTCAAAGCCGCCTTCTGTTGCTGTCCATGATTGTCCACGTTTGTATGTATTTAAGGAGCCTACATCAAACTCTGCATAATAAGCAGTAGCTTTTACACCATAATCAGAAAATTTATACGTTGCTGCAACTTTCCATGTATCTGTATCGGCAAAGAACATATGTCTGGTAACCATTCCCTGAGTAAATGCCGGCATACCACCCCAAGGAGTGATGATCCCGCCATTCATTGTATCATTTCGACTATCACCTGTTGCAGAATAAGCAAAATATCCGCTAAGGGCCTCATACGATGCACCTAGTTTACCCGCAATGTAATTGCTGCTTACTGAAGCTGCCAAAGAATCACCTATGTCACTTTCATTAATGTATTGCGCAGAAGCTTTTAGTTTCACCGTATCGGTGACAGACCAACCGTAATCAGCTTGCAGATAAACTGCATTGAGAATATCCCAGGCAATGTAATCCCAGGCCTGTAGTTTTAAGCCTTCTACACCTGTATAGATTGCAGCCAAAGCAGTGACCCCGGAAGTACTGTTATCATGACTGCCATCACCATTGATATCAAAATTGCCCAATGCAATGGATCCCATATTTGCAAAACGACCACTTGTACCTTTTTTAAATCCTAAACCATAACCACTTTGAAGTGAAAGTGCCCCGGGACTATATACATTTGAGAATGTACCCGTTGTTTCTCTTGTCACATGCGCTGCGATCAATGTCGTATTTTCAACATCCTTATTGCTCACTACTGCTGCTTCAAAAAGGTTGGGTAACATTCTGGCATCATCTGCGCCTGCCATAGGGGTATCAAGTCTTTGACGACCCACTTTTATGTTGGTATTACCAAATGCATAATTGACGTATGCCTGTCCGACAAATAGATAATTATCAAAATTATCACCGTAAAGTGAAGGATCATAACTCTTGGATCCAAGGACATCTGCATCTCTCTCGTGTATTTTAAACCCATACGTTCCATAAGCTGCAATTGCAGCTGTAAATCCATTAAAGTCAGGTGTTTTATAACCTATATAACCACCTGTAGCAAGTGAATTACGGTTGTTGTTGAGTATACCGTTATAGGTTCTGTCTATATAGAAAGTTCTAGACTGTCCAAATATCTCTCCCCAATCTTTCTCAACTTCTGCCACTACCGGCTCTACTGGCACAATGTCTCCACCTGCCATTATCATTGTTGATGCTATAAGTGATAGCAATACTGTTTTTTTCATATTTCCCTCCATTATTTTTACTCAATTTTATTATGGAATATGAAAATAGCATTAATATAGCATTGTAATTTTTAATAAAAATAATTAATTATAAATAAATTATTGTTTCATTTTGTAACTTCTATTTGTAAAAAAGCATTAGGCAGGCCTATCATGCTATGAAAAGGTTTTAGAGATAGTAACAACCAGGCTATTCTATAGTTATAATGCATCACGACATTCATGTTTTAATCCCTTTTTATAGCATTCATATACTTTTTGTGCGGGAATTCCTTTTTGATATATCTTCAAAATTTCTCGTACAAAGTCAATGGGGTATTCAATCGTACACCCTTTATCATCTGCATAGTATTGATTCAATGTTTCATACATTAAATCATATATCTCCGGATCTTCTTTTTTTAATCTTTGTAAGTCTTCTTCAGCCTGTATAAGTGTTTGGTTATTAAACTCTCCACGCGTATTGATACTTTTTCTTTTCTCAACATAGTCTTTAAGACTTTTTTTATTTCTTACATGATCTGTAAATAATTCAATAAGTGTCATAATTTCTCCTGGTAATAATTGTAAATCACTTCTAATTTTAATTTTAAGGCTAATTCACCCTAGCTCGCATATATAATTCCATCAAACTGACGACAATATCAAGACTCTTCTCTCCATTAAAAACTTTCAATAATTTCTTTTTGGTATAAAAGTCTTGTATTTCAGCCAGTGGTGCAGTGTAGATCCTCATTCTATCTTGGAAAACTTCCAAACTATCATCTGCACGCACTACTTCCGACTCAGCTATTCTTCCTAAGATTCGCTCTTTCGCAACCTCTTCACTTACTTGTACTTCTATGACAGCAGTAAGTTCTATCTCTTCTTCTTTTTCCAAAATCTCATTGAGTGCAAACATTTGTTCTGTACTTCGTGGATAACCATCAATTACTATAGTATTGACGGGTGCATTCTTAATAGCTGAGATAATCGTATTAAGAATAATGTCAAGAGGCACCAAAGCTCCTTTGGAAATAAACCCTCCTATCTTTCTTCCCAGGTCCGTCTCTCTGGATACTTCTTCCCGAAGCATATCTCCAGTTGAATAATGAATCATACAATCACTATGCCTACTGGCAATAATACTGGCATCTGTTGTTTTACCTGAGCCCGGTGCTCCTATAATTAAAAACAGTTTTTTCATGACGCTATCCTTCCTTTTTTGATTTTATAGATTTGGTATTTATTTCGTCGATCATATAGGGTTTTTCTTGAAAACTCTAATTGTTTAGCTAATTCTGTATCGGTGATCTTGTATTGAAAGTTTTTAATAACATATTGAATATATTCTTCTACACTCATAATATAACTTCCATCATATAATTGCATGTCACTATCAATTTTTATTACTTTATACTGTGTATTTATAGATTCAGTTGTAGAGATAATAAATTTTTTATTTTTAAGCAATTTAAAAAGTATCTCTATATCCTTTTCATCTAAAAGCTGTAAGTTGGAAATATAGATACAATTGGACGATCCAGCATCTTTAATTTTTGATTTCCAATGAGGTGATGATAAAGAGATAAAAGAAAAAATTTTATTTTCCTTTTGGCAATACTGTATAACAAGTTTATCAATAAATATAGTGTAGTTAGTATGAATAATAACAGGAGGAATTAATTTATTTAAATATTTCTCTGTCGCATTGATGTCTTTTAAAGAATGATTTATATACGACTCATAGGAATCCGTAGACATTTTTAATCTGAAATAATCAATTTTACGTTCCAGTTCTTCCATGCGAAAAGGTTTAACAATATAATCTTTTGCACCTAGATCTAAAGGATTCCGCACTGTAGCATACGTATACGTATTGGCCATCAAGATAATGATTTTACAGCTAAATTTCTCAATAAACCTTGCACATTCTTCTTCTGGAAACGAAGTTGAAAGGAGATAGATATCACTTTGACTATCCCTTATAGCTTTATATGCAGAAGTAAAGTATTCTGTTTCGTAGCCAAGCTGATTAAGATTTGTTTGTATTTTGTCAGTAAAATCATAATTTTCATCTATGATTGTTATCTTCATTACACCTTCCATAAATAGTTATTTGAACTATTATGACATTCCAATATAGCATTCATATAGCATTCTTATTATTTATTATAAAAAAGCTGTATTTTTATGATTTCAAACATATATTTTTAGACAGAAAGTCTTTAAATGGATATTTTTCTTACACGATTTAACAGTATAAATGTAGCGTTATTGACTAATATTTTTGATTTATCCTATAGCCCATACCTTTAAGACTCTCTATCAGATCTTCCTTAAGTACATGTTTAACTCTATGAATCTCTGCTCTTATCGTGGCATTATCTACATACTTGTCATCCCAAACATAGTACCTGAGCATATCAAAATCAACGATTTTATTGATATTACAGGCAAACATATTAATGATCTGAGCCTGCTTTGGAGTGAGTGTCTGCTCTTCATTGTCAAAAAGTAATCTCTGCTTTTCAAGATCATACGTATACATCTTAGATATTTTAACAAGGCTTTTTGATTCTATATTTGCAGTTTTAAGCAGTCTGTCTATATGTAAGGTAAGCTCTTTTAGGTGAAAAGGTTTTTTTAGGTAGTCATAACAGCCTAAGGCATATGCTTTGCTAATCTGTTCTATCTCTGTAATGGCAGAGATGAAGATCGTGGGGATATGTATTTTATCTTTTTGCAGCGTATCAAGTAATGAGAGGCCATCTATAGTGGGCGTATTTATATCAAAGATAAAAAGGTCATAACTGTTATCATGTATATTGTCATATGCTTCTTTTCCATCTTCAAATGCCGTCACTTCGTACCCTGTGTCTGTCAGATACTCTTTTATAGCACTCTGTAGCATCAACTCATCTTCAAGCAATAATACTTTCACCTACGCCTCCTTTCTAAATCTATAAGAAAATACAGTCATTTTTTCGTCAGAATCTACTTCTATTTTAACATTTTCTTTTATACAAATAGTATAAACTATTTCCAGTCCCAATCCAAACCCACCCCGTACATCATTCTCACGATGAAAGGCTTTAAATATACCTTCAACATCTTCTATTTTAGGAGAAATACTTAAAAACTTAAAAACAATTTCTTCTTTTTCTTCTTTAAGTATCACCTTTATATCAGTCCCTTTATTGGCATATTTAATAGCATTTGATAAATTGTTATCAATCATTCTTTGTAGTTCTTCAGGACTGAAATAAAGCCAAATGTCATTTTGGATATCAGCTAGAATATTGTGTTTATTTCCTAATGCAATATCGGAAAAGAAGTCGATCCTCTCCTCAAAAAAAGCAGATATACAAAAATGCTTTTTAACATAATCAAAACGGTTTTTTTTCACCATATAACTCAGGTCATCATAGATATTACCAATTATCTTACTTGCTGCCTCTATTTTGGAAAGATACCTGTTTTCACCTTCTTTCATTTTAAACAGGTCAATATGGGTCATGATCACTGCCAAAGGTGTATTGATCTCATGAATAGAATGTTTAATGAAACTGTCTTGTGCCTTCACAAGTGAGGCGTTAAAGTCTTTTTCCTGTGAAAGTAAGATATTTTGATCATTCAGATCTTTTGTTTTTTGTTCAACTTTTGATTCCAGTGTAAGGTTCATCTCTTTTAGTTTTTGGTTTCTTTGATGGATCACAGAGATCATGGCATTAATATAATGCACCATTTTTTTAAACTCAGAGAGATGTATATTTTTTTCATCTATCTTTGCATAAGTAGCTGATGCTTCTTCAAAATAGCGGCTAAAGGAAGATATCTCTTTTTTAAGTATATGATTAGTCATAATTATGCCTATGATACCGACAACAAATAAAATAGCCAATAGAAATAGCATTTTAAGAGAATACTGATTGAGTCTGTTTTTGAGTATGTCCCTTTGGGTCTGTATATGTTTTTCCACTTCATCAAGATATACCCCTGTACCGACCATCCATCCCCAAGGTTCAAATGATTTGGCATAAGATACTTTAGGACTCAATGTACCCGTAGTAGGTTTGAGCCATTGATACTCAACAAAACCACCCTTTTTTGTTCTTGAAATATCTATCAGATCTTTAATGACCATAACGCCATTGGCATCCTGGGTAGCATAAAGATCTTTTCCTATATTTTGTCTTTGTACCGGGTCTGAAAGTACAATACCGTTAAAATCATAAACAAATATATATCCTGTACCATCTTGCCGTCCATAAAGTTGTTCTATAGCATGAAGTATTTGTTTTTTTAAACGTTGATCATCTTTTAAATGGTGCCGATTTTCATATGACTTACTAATAAAATCCAATACACGTTTTGTATCAAAGGCAATAGTGTCTTTTTGTTTTTGAATAAATTCCAATTGAATATTTTTGGCTTCAATATCAAAATTTTGATATTCTTTATAAGCCACTATAGTTGAAAATATAATAACAACTATAAACATCACAAGCATAGCAATAATATGTATACCTGCTATGGTATTACGTTTAAAGATATTTAAAGACATGTAATTTTAGATAACCTCTATCTTCTCCACAACATCAAGACCGAAACCGGCAAGGCCGACAAATTCAGTATCTTTATTGGTTGTCAGAAGGTTAATGTTCTTAATGCCAAGGTCTTTGAGTATCTGTGCGCCTACACCAAACTCTTTGGCCTGTTCATGAGAGATGATCTTGGTATCAAGAAAGATGAGTATGCCACCATTGTTCTTCAAGTAGTCTATAGAATTGTTCAGTGCAGAAAAACGTTTGTCATCCAGTACAAGTCCGATGTCCGTACCGATGTTGTGGAACTTGACATTTGCTGTTTCGTGTGACTTGTAAAACTGTATCACAGTATGTGTTCTCTCAAGATGGTCGCAGTAGGTGATCTTCTCTACTTTGATACCTCTAAGTTCAGTCTCTTCTTCACTTACACGCTCTACAAGCTGTTCATTTGCCAAACGGTACTCCACAATGTCAGAAATGTAGACGATAGCCAAGTCATGTACTTTGGAGAAAATTTCAAGGTCATCCATTCGTGCCATAGTTCCATCATCTTTGATGATCTCACAGATCACCGCAGCCGGTGCAAGGCCTGCGAGTTTACAAAGATCTACAGACCCTTCTGTATGTCCTGTACGTACAAGTACACCACCATCTTTGGCAATGAGTGGGAAAATGTGCCCAGGACGTACAAAATCGGAAGCCACAGTCTGTGGAGAAGAGAGTTTAGAGATACAGTCATCTCTTTCAGCCGCAGAGATACCGGTTTCGGCATTTGTAGAGTCAATAGATACAGTAAAGGCCGTTTCATGGTTAGATACATTGTTGGTCACCATAGGTAGAAGATCTAACTTTGTCGCTATCTCTTTTGTGACAGGGGTACAGATAAGCCCTCTAGCCTCTTTTGCCATGAAGTTGACCATATCCGGTGTTGAGAAAGTAGCTGCATAGACAAGATCACCCTCATTTTCTCTATCTTCATCATCCATCATGATGACCATACGCCCTCTTTTAGTCTCTTCGATTGCTTTTTCTACTCTTTTTATCGCCTCAGCTGACATCGTGTCTCCATAACTTTTGATATATAATATTTCATGTATTATACCTATTCGGACTTCACTTAAGAGCGTTTTTTTAACTTTTTTAAAAAACCTCTTGACAAGTGAAACATTTGGTGCTATAATGCCGTCCACATAAGCAATACGACTTATGAAGATTGGGGTATCGCCAAGCGGTAAGGCACTAGTTTTTGGTACTGGTATTCGGGGGTTCGAATCCCTCTACCCCATCCATAAGAGTTTAAGTTTGAATATATTTATTCAGGCTATAATCTCACTCCAAAATGAATTGAAAGATTTATTTGAAATTCCTGTCGCGGGATAGAGCAGTTTGGTAGCTCGTCGGGCTCATAACCCGAAGGTCGCAAGTTCAAATCTTGCTCCCGCAACCAACACACGAATTATTTAATCTTACTCACATTTTTTTGTCGCGGGATAGAGCAGTCTGGTAGCTCGTTGGGCTCATAACCCAAAGGTCGATAGTTCAAATCTATCTCCCGCAACCATTTTAAACCCCCACCACACCGTCACTATAAGCTATTCGCTACTAAAACACTTTTTATCAATAATGCTTAAGTACATATACTAGGTCAGAGGTTAAAATCTTTTTCCTTCACCAATTTAAACTCCCAATATAACGTCAATATAAGCAATCAAAACAAACATTTCAATATACCTTATATTTATAAGGACAACACTTTAGGGTAACACCTGAACTCAAAATGCCAACGCCAATTCAAATCACAAGTGCAATTCCACCTCAGTTAAGCAGCTAACTTTCTAGCAAATTCTTTGAAAAATACCTCATAGGGTGTTCTGAAATCCAGTATTTTTCTAGGCCTGTGGTTTAACTTATCTGCAATCGTAGTAATTTTCTCCTTACTCCAATTCTAATCACTAATGCAATTCTACCTCAGTTAAGCGGCAAAACTTTCTTCTATATACTTGAATCTACAGTGCTAAATATTGAAAAAAAGGGGGTAAAAAACACGTCCTAAAATTTTGCTATTATGTCAGCAGAAACAAAAGTCAACAACCTATTTCATGCGTATGAGCTAAAGTTAGGTCTATAATTTATAAGTTATTTTATGTTGCGGATATTGTATCAAAAAAAGGAGAATGAATAGATGGTAGCAAATTACGAAAAAACAGTACCGGGAGATGGACTTCTTTCATTAAGAACAATTGATGAAAGTGGATTTATTGGTATAGCAAAGATGAAAAAACTAATTAAAGATGGGGAAATCGAGTTTGTAAAGATTGGTTGTAAAAATCACATCGCACGAGATGTACTTATTGAATTTTTGAAAAAAAATACATTTACAGTTAAGTGTGATGACTAAATGGATTTGAAGTCATAGGACAAGGATTAAAATATGTCACCTTTTATGTTTAAAACTCCTCATGATGTAATGCAAGAGCTAAAAAAAAGATTCAAAGATCGTAGATTAGATATCGGATTTTCCCAACAAGCACTATCTGAAAGGTCTGGAGTTAGTCTTGGATCACTTAAACGGTTTGAGAATACCGGTGAAATCTCATTGGTCTCGCTCTTAAAGATAGCAATAATTCTAGATTGCTTAGGTGATTTTGAAAATATTGCCAATCAAACTATTTCTTACCCCGAAACTATAAAAGATAAGTTAAAAGAAAAAAAATGCAAGAGAGGCAACAAACAATGAGCAAAGATGAAAAAATAGTTCATGTTTTTTTAAATCTATCCTCTCCTAAAGTTAAAGTAGGAATCCTGGCTTACCAAAATGGAAAAATATTTTTTGAGTATGATCATGAATTTTTAAAAACTTCTTTAGAACTTTCACCCTATATGCTACCACTTCAAGAAAAAGTTTTTGAATTTAATGACAGTGCCTCTGACGGGTTATGGGGTATTTTTAATGACTCAATTCCTAACAGTTTGGAACAATTAGTACTTGATAAATACCTTAAAGAACAGGATATCAATCCTCTTGATATTACTCCGTTAGACCGATTATGCTATATAGGAGATTTTACAATGGGAGCTTTATCTTATGAATGCAAACAAAATTATAATAATACTATAGTAAAAGAGTTAGATCAAATAACACGTAACGTCATAGTGAAGGATAATGAAACGGATTTAATTAAACTTTTTTCATCTAATAACAGCTTATCTTCAGAAGTAGACCACAAAGTACCAATTCAACATCATAACAGTAGATTGACTATCGGTTCTATCTTAAAACCACTACAGCAAAACTTCTCACAAGTATTTGTAAAATTTATGTCCCCTACTGATCCGGCAGAGCTAGGGAAAATTGAGTATGCATATAGTCTCATGGCTAAAGATGCTAAACTTGAAAGACCCCATTCTTATCTCATCAAAAATAAATACTTTGCTTATAAACGATTTGATTATCATGAAAATAAACGTCTCCATATACACAGTGTGGCAGGATTAATCCATAGTGACATTAAAAACCCTACTTTGGATTATAATGATTTACTTGCATTAAGTTTAGATCTAACAAAAGATATTAGGGAGCTAGAAAAAGTATTTAGGGTTGCCTGTTTCAATCTCTTTTCATCAAATCGTGATGACCATGCAAAAAACTTCTCATTTATGATGGATGAAAATGGGATATGGAAATTTGCACCCTCTTATAATATCACTTTTTCTAACGGTCTAAATGGAGAGCATTGTACTAAATATCTTGGTGAGGGGAAAAACCCTACAGAAAAACATCTCATAGAGTTAGGTAGTAAACATATGCTAAAAAATTCTAAAAAAATTATTAAAGAGGTTAAGGCAAGTATTAGTAAGTGGAGTATGTTTGCTGAAAAAGTTAATCTTTCCGATGAAACTTGTAACCTGATACTTGGTGAGATTTATAAAAAATTAAACTAGTCTAGTTCCAAATCTTAATATGGGCACTTCTAAAAACCACCATTCCAGCAGCCAAGATCAACCCAATTTGATTTTTTAAAAATAATTCTCAACAATTCTTCCATTTCAGTAGAAAAGTTGAGTGAACTCTACGATTTATCTGTAAAACTCACTCAATATTTCTTACTTTTTAGATCATTTTTACCTTTTGCAACCTTACAAGCTGTTCATACCTAAAGAGATTGTAGGTTAAGTTCAGAAATCCAATAGCTGATATAATCCTATCTTTCCCAATACACCGCATATGCAGTGCATTATGCATAGAGTTAGTCATAAAGCCAAAGATGTGTTCTACTCTTGCTCTTATTTTAGATTTAATGGTATTTGACTCTCTTTGTTGTTCTGTGAGAGGATTAGCTCTGTATCCTTTTTCGTGTATATGACTTTCACACTTTTTCTCTTTAAGATATTTCTCTATTTTTTCACTTCTATAGGCACTGTCTGCATGCAGTTGGTTATCGGTTTCATCAATAATGTTCTCTAACTCTGTAGAATCATGTGGAGACGCACTACTAACACTGAATTTTGTGATCAGTTTAGTTTTCTCGTCTACATTGACATGATCCTTGTAGCCAAAGTGTCTTTCTCCACCTTTGGTCATCCAGGTAGCATCGGTGTCTTTTTGTGAGAGTTTACTGTATTTACCATTTTTATCTTTTTTACCAAACTCTAAAGGTATCGCACCTTTTTTGATATCTGCATTGTCTTCTCTTGTATTACGTTGTCTTGGTACATCAACGAATGAGGCATCTACAATACTTCCTTCTTTGGCAACGATACCTTCTCCTAGCAGCTGTCCGGCAAAAAGATTGAATAGATCTTCTGCAATCTTTTTCTCTTTGAGTTGTTCTTTAAAGAGCCAGATAGTCTTCTCGTCTGGTACTTTATCACCTATCTGTAAGCCAAGGAATTGCATGAAGGAAAGTCTGTCTTTAATTTGAAACTCTGTTTGTTCATCGGAGAGGTTATAGTACTTTTGCAGTATTAAGATTTTGAACATCATCAGTCGATCAAAGGGTGGTCTTCCTCCCGGTGCTTTGGGTTCTACATAGAGAGCTTCTTCAATAGGAGTACGGAACATTTCCCAATTGATGACTTTATCCAGTTTGTTCAGTGGTGGTTGATGGGCATTGATCTTT
>Ga0209013_10002522_pt1 | contig 16577 bp, 10 predicted proteins | sample Cruoilmetagenom2_FD_187291 | JGI IMG/M metagenome (GOLD analysis project Ga0209013, IMG submission 187291) | Oil polluted marine microbial communities from Coal Oil Point, Santa Barbara, California, USA - Sample 2 (SPAdes) (version 2) | ecosystem: Environmental > Aquatic > Marine > Oil seeps ...
CCCGCACTTGTCCATCCATGTACACACAAGTTCCCCCATTTCCAGGAAATACTTTTCAGCATCTGATGCACTTTTTTTATCTTTTATATCTTCATAAATGATTGCATTGTCCTGGTCTGTGAGGAGTGTCTGTTCCTCCCTTCCCTCACTTCCCATTGCCATAAAACAGAACTTCACAGGTGGGGCACCTAATTCAGAAATTGCAAAATTAATAAGTTTTTTAAGTATGGAGTCGGTAATCGTTGCAATCTTCCTGTAAATTATTTTTGAGTTTGCACCGCTGTCAGACAGGACCTTAATCAATGGAGCTATCCTTTTCTGCATCGGGAAAATATCCTCAGCATATCTGGCGTTCCTGATCTCCGAGATAAGCAGTGAAGCTGAATTGTTCTGGATGCTGAAGAGAAGATCTCTTTGTATAACTCCTCTGATCCGTCCTGTGTTGTCCGTCACTGCAAGGTGGCCGATCTTCTTTTCCCTCATCAGTATAAGAGATTCAAATATTGATGAATTCATAGACATTGTAACAACAGGCGAACTCATGATCTTCATAACAGGGAGAGACTTTGCAATATCATCATTCAGAACTCTGTCCCTGAGGTCTTTTCCCGTTACAAGCCCTGCATATTCATTGAGTGGGTTATCTCCGGGAATATTACTTTTTACCAGAATTACATCCTTATCCAAACGGGACATCAGAGCAACTGCTTCATCAATGGGGGTGTCCATATTACAATGGATTATATCTTCAAAATAGTCACTGACAGGTTCATCAAATATAAATTGTGCAGTTTTCAATTCCACCATCAACCGGTTCTTATCTTCTTCTGTTCTATACCTTTCTGTTATATCTTCAATTATACAGTCACAGTATTTCCCTTCTCCCCTGCTGTCCCGCACAAGAGCAAGGGAAATATTTAGAACAGCTGTAGTGGCATCTTGTTTCTTGATCTCAATGATCTCGTTTTTCACTAATCCGCCGGATTTCAATTTGTCATTCAGGGTATCCCATTTATTCTCCAATATGATCAGATCAGTGAATGTAACTGAGAGGAGTTCTTCTCCGGAAGAGAACCCGAAAATATTCACAGCAGCAGGATTGGCTTCAATGATCTTTGGTCTTTTGCCCGGAACAGTCCTGAAAACACCTATTTTCAGATTATCCGCAAGGTTCTTGTATTGTTCCCTGCTCTGTTCAAGTTCTTCCTTTATCCTTTTATCCCCACTTATATCATTAACCACAATCGCATTACCGAGATCTTCACCAAAAGATATGGTAGATATTGACAGAAGAACATCTGCCCCGGATCCCCCTTTTTTCACAAATCTGCTTTCAAACGGGATTGCAAAACTTTTCTGCAATTGCTTGCGGATCTTTTCATATTCGTTTTTCTGGAGATCTTTTCCCTCTCCATACAATGAGTGAAGATCAAGTTTTCTGAACTCTTCTTCTGAATATCCGAGAAAATCCCGTAAAAATTTATTCGAATATACTATTCTATCTTCGTGAACGATCAATATCCCCTGGGTTGTGGCCTCCACCAGAGATCTGTATTTCCTTTCAGACTGAACAAGTCTGTTCTCAGCAATCTCCCTTTTTTTCTCTACCCTGAGGCTATTGGTCATGAGATAGAAGATGATCACCGAAATGATAAGTAGTATAACGATTGATACGAGTAGAAAACTCCGCATCAGGTGAGAAATCTCACGGTCAACATCTTCAGTGTATATTCCGGTCCCAATAATCCACCCCCATTGTGGGAATTTTTTGACATAAGATAATTTCGGGACAACCCTCTCCGGGTCATCCTTCCACTGCCACATATAATTTATAAATCCGTCACCATCCCTTTCGCATTGTCTGACCATTGCAACAAACAATTTTTTCCCATTGGGATCCACTTCATTTGATAGATCCTTTCCCTCAAGTTGAGATCTGTAAGGATGCATTATCATATTAGGCCCTGTATCAATGATCCAGAAATAATCTTTATTCTCCCGTCCATATCTCAAGAATCTGATATCTTTTTTTGCAAGCCGTTTAGCAGTCTCGCTATCGTAACCATTCTTATTTATTTCTCTTTCATATTTCTCCAGTATACTTACAGCAGAGTTTGTTAATTGCTGTATCATCTCTTTTTTTCTCTCCATAATGCTGCTTTTAAATGATGGGATCATGTAGAAAAAAATTGAGAAAACAAAAAGGCCGATCGCAAGGGATGCAGGAAGAATATGTCTGATATTAGAAAAAGATGACCTTGATTGTCCTTGCTCTTCCATAATATATTTCCGGATTAGATATTATGATTACAATGAAACTTTGTCAATAGGATAATTAGGAGCAAGCCGAAAAAGGAGATAAAGTTGAACAGCACCGGCCTTCTTCAGGGAGGCCGGTGCTTTTATAAAACTATAAAGCTTTTTTATTATCTTTCTGTGTCATTAAAGAGACAACTATCAGTGTGAGAAAAGAGAGAGGGATCGAAATGATCCCAGGCTGACTCAATGATATTGGAGAACTTGCTTTATCAAATCCGTATCTTGCGAACATATCCGGTGATAATAGAATTATAGATAATGCAGATACGATCCCAACAAAAATTGAGGCAGCAATACCTTTCGCTGTTGTTTTTTTCCAGAAGATCAGCATAATTATAGCAGGAAGATTTGCCGAAGCAGCAACTGCAAATGCCCATCCAACAAGGAATGAAACATTCATACCTTTGAATAGAATCCCGAGGATTATTGCTATCATTCCGATTCCAAGAGCAGAAATTTTCCCTGCAAAAACTTTTTGCTTCTCGGTCATTTTGATCCCCATATACCTGTCCATCAGATCGTGAGCAATAGCTCCCGAAGAGGCAACGATAAGCCCGCTGACAGTCCCAAGCACTGTGGCAAATGCAATAGCTGAGATAATTGAGAATAAACCTACACCAAAATATTTTGCCAGCAGTGGTGCAGACATATTACTCGATGACAGGTCAAGGACCCCATGGGTCATGGCCCCCAATCCCATGTAAAGTGTCAATATATAGAAGAATCCGATCCCGCAGATCGCAACAATAGTTGATTTTCTGGCATCCCTCTGACTGGGGACTGTATAGTATCTGATCAGAACATGTGGGAGCGATGCTGTCCCCAAAAAGAGTGCAAGCATAAGCGAAATGAAGTTTAATTTGGACCAGAATGTTGATCCCTTATCAACTTTAAATTTAAGCCCGGGGCGCATTATAGTTTTTCCGGAAGTAGGATTCTGGTACCAGATAGTAACACTATTGTCACCATCCTTTACTGAAGTTTTCTCAAACCTTACTATCTCACTATCCTCAATTACCGATAATATCGAGAAAGGATTAAGAGGTCCGGTTTTCTCAACATCTTTTCCTTTATGTATCAATTTACTTATATGTCCAACCTGAAAGAATCTCCCCTCCGCAGCGGGGGCCCCGTTGTAGAGAATAGTCTCATCAGATTTAACAGTCTTTGAAAGTGCCTCTTCCAGCTTTAAACTGCCATCAACTTCTTTAATCTTCCACCAGGAAAAGATCCCGTCTTTCTCTAGTTTTACAAATTTGTTCCCTTTCTCTTCCGCAGTTCCTGCATATTTATAATCTTCAGAAGAAGGAACAAATGAACCTCCATCAACAACTGCATCAAGTGTCACAAAATCGTGATAATTATCAGCCGGCTTTTTATGAAGTCCGTTTATTATTAGGGAGACTGTCAGAATAGTTGAGAATAATATCAGCAAACCACCTTTAATAAATTGAACATAAGTTGTAGAGGTCATCCCGGCAGTGGCGACAATAATTATGACAATGGTACCGACAATAAGGACTCCCACATAATGTTCGAGGCCGAGGAGAGGTTTCACAAGAGCACCAGCACCAACCATTTGCGGGATCAGATAGCAGATAGAAACTATCAATGTACTGATAGCAGCCATCAATTGTATTGACTTTGAGTTGAACTTTGAATCCAGAGCATCCGTGAATGTAAATTTCCCCATCCTTTTCATAGGTTCGGCAATAACGAACAACGCAACAATCCATCCGGCAAGATATCCAATGGAATATAAAAATCCATCATATCCTGAAAATGCGATCATTCCGCATATTCCGAGGAAGGATGCTGCTGAAAGATAATCGCCTGCAAATGCTATCCCGTTAACACCCCAATGGATCGTCCCGCCTGCTGCAAAATAACCCGAAGCTGTTTTTGTCTTTCTTGCAAAATAAAAAGAGAGGCTAAGTACCAGAACAACAAAAAACATAAAAAAGAATACTGCCAGATATGATACCGGATATGTCATTCTTCCCCCTCCTTATCTTTAATATTCAATTTATTTTCCATCTTTGTACAATAGTGGTTGTAGATAATCCCCATAACGATCGCCAGAATTATCAGAAAAAATCCGTAAAATACAGCTAAATTCAACCCTAGTATAACTTTGGTCTCCATGGCCTTTGGTGCCCATGTGTTAACAAATACAAACCCTGCATAGATAAATGAATAAACACCGAACAAGATCAATCCTACTTTGGATTTGAACCCTGCGGCATTATCTTTTTCAAGTTTCACAGCCTCGTGTTGTTGCATCCTGCCTCCTTTGTTAGTCAGATAATTGTTTTAACAAATTAATTTAGTTAGAAACTAAACTAAACTAGAACTTACCATTATTGAGAAAACTATTCAACATGTTTTGAAAAAAATCAACTCTTATTTCTTCTTGGAAAAAATTCTGGGAGGATAATTGATTTATGATACAATTACTTTTTAGGAGACTAAGTGAGAATAAAACTATTTTTCCTTTTTATACTATTAATAACTTCTTCCTGTATTTTCCCTGACAATTTCTATGTCAGAGATCCAAATATCGATATTCTTCACTATAGGTTTGGGATAAAAATATCTGATAATAATAATCTGATCAAGGGAGAAACACTTGTCAGACTCAAATTAGAATCTGATCCTTCATCCAAAGTTTCATTAGATCTTCACGGGACTCAGCCGGACAAAACAGGAATGAATGTTAGTGAGGTTTTTTCCCAGGATAAAAAATTAAATTTCTCCCATAACAATAATAAACTTGAAATTGCTCTGGAGAAAATCTACTATCCCGGAGAAATAGTTCAGATAAAGATTGTTTATCAGGGCATCCCTGCCAAGGGGCTTATAATTACTGACAATAAATTCGGGATAAAAACATTTCTCGGGGACAACTGGCCGGACAAAGCACACTATTGGCTCCCCTGTATTGACCATCCTTCTGATAAAGCATCCTGCGAATTCATAATTTCAGCACCTTCACATTACCAGATTGTCGCTACTGGAAAGCTAAAAGAGACTACTGACCTGCCGGATAATTACAGGAGATCCCATTGGGTAGAATATGCCCCGGTTGCAACCAAGGTGATGATGATATGTATCTCCCATTTTGCGGTCAACCATCAGGAGGTATTCAGAAATGTCCCCGTTCAGACCTGGGTTTTTCCTGAAGAGAGAGAAGAGGGATTTAAAGATTTTTCAATAACAAAAAAAGTCCTTGAATTCTATTGGGGCCTGATCGGTCCTTTCTCCTACTCCAAGATCGCAAGTGTTCAGGCCCCTACAAATTTCGGCGGGCTTGAAAATGCAGGGGCAATATCATATTACCAGAATTCTGTTGCACCTGAAGGGAGGCCGGAATCTCTTATCGCTCATGAAATGGCTCACCAGTGGTTCGGGGACTCAGTTACCGAATCTGACTGGAACCATGTCTGGCTGAGTGAAGGATTTGCCACATACTTCACCGCAGTCTATATGGAGTTTAATAAGAGTAAAAGTAACTTTAAAAAAATAATGAAAAGATCCCGTGAGAGAGTTATAAAATATTTTTATAAGAAAAATCACTCTTCAATAGTGGATTATAAAATAGAAAAACTTAGGGGGATCCTTAACACAAATTCTTACCAGAAAGGGGCATGGTTTCTCCATATGCTGAGAAGAAAACTGGGTGATGAAACATTTTTTAAAGGGATAAGGACCTATTATTCAAAATACATGAATATGAATGCTTTGACAGGAGATTTCAGAGAGTGCATGGAGACTGTATCTGGAGAAGACCTGTCCACGTTTTTTAACCAATGGGTATACAAACCCGGGATCCCTGTTATCAAATGGAAATGGAAATATAATAAGCGTAAAAAACTTATAGATCTGAAGATATACCAGGTCCAGAGAACGGGGACAATATATGACATCCCACTTGAGTTCGGGATATTTAGAAATGGAAGTAGTGAGCCTGAAATAGTGAGAGTAAGAGTGGACAGGAAACGTAACACTCACAAGATCGGGTTTGATGAAGTACCGGAAGATATTAAGATTGACCCCGATATATCCATGCTGATGAAAGTTATTCAATAATAATCCCGGAAATGGATTGGAGCTGCACTTTTTTTTATTCTGAACTAAAATATATTGAAAAACTATGAAAGGTTTATTAGTATTTGATCTGATCTGTTAATTCATCAATAAGGATGTGAAAAATGGTAAAAGAAAAAAAGAGAAAGTTCATCTTTATTTTGTCAGGAATATCAAATGGAGAATATTTGAATGACAGACATTAAGAATATTTTAGAAACAATCGAAGGGTGGACACCGCCGGACAACTGGATCCGGGTCAGAGCGCTTGACTCCCATACAGGGGGAGAACCTCTCAGAATTATTACAAGCGGAATGCCCGCATTAAAAGGGGACACTGTGCTTGAACGAAGACGCGATATGAGAGACAACTATGACAACCTGAGAACCGCTTTAATGTGGGAACCCAGAGGCCATGCGGATCAATACGGAACAATTGTCATGCCCCCGTGTTCACCGGAAGCCGACTTCTCAGTACTTTTTCTTCACAATGAAGGCTACAGCACAATGTGCGGTCATGCCATCATAGCACTGACAAAGGTTATGCTGGAAACCGGTGCATTTGAAATGAAATACCCTGAAACAGAGCTGAAGATCGAAGTGCCTTCAGGATTGATCTCAAGCTATGCACAATGTGAGGATGGGAAAGTAAAAAATGTCCGATTTCTCAATGTCCCCTCCTTTGCCCCGCTGATTGATCAGAAAGTAAATGTCCCCGGGTTGGGTGAGATCAATTTTGATCTCTCATTTGGAGGCGCATTTTATGCTTATGTTAATGCTGAAGAGTGTGGTGTTAAGATGATCCCAAATGACTACAGGAACCTGATCGAAACCGGAATGGCAATTAAACATGCGGTGATGGAAAACTTTGAGATCTGGCATCCCTTTGAAGAAGACCTCTCCTTCTTGTATGGAACTATTTTTACAGGCCCGGGACACATAAAAGGAGTTGACAGCCGAAATGTATGCATCTTTGCGGAGGGCGAAGTGGACAGAAGTCCGACCGGGTCAGGGGTTGCGGGAAGAATGGCTCTCCACCATCTCAAAGGAGATATAAAAGCCGGTGAAAAGATGGTGATCGAATCCATCCTGGGATCCCGGTTCACAGGAAGTGTAGTGGAGGAGACAACTTTCGGCCCTTACAAAGCAGTTATCCCCCAGGTGGAAGGTAACGCCTGGATCAGCGGTTCCTGTGAATTCTATACAGATCCGGATGACCCGTTAAAAGACGGATTTATTTTACGATGATCTGAACAAAGCTGACTCTTGTTTATAAGATTGACTTAAATTACTATTTCTTATTTGAATTCTGTCACATGGACCTTCCAGGTCTCCTCATCCTCATCTTCAACAAGAGTATAAACTTTATCTTTGTATATAGAATAAAATACAGGGTAAAAACTGATCAATTCATATTCGGTGAGGGGAATATAGGCGAGCCCCTTTTCGTTCCCCTTCAGATCCAGTTTCCGGAGTTCCCAGAGGTCCCCTTTCCGCTTGAATGAGAGCACATAGATATGGTTGTCTACGATCTGAATATCTCTGATCTGCGGGTAATATTCTCTTATTTGGAGAACTTTTTTGACAAACTCATATGCCCTCTTGTACCTGGGACTTGTCCTGAAATATTCAAGGGCCTCTTCCCTGAAATTGCCGGGCATTTTTATCTTCGCAAATTCCTTCTTTATTGCATACTCAAGTTTCCCGTCTCCATTGAGCACTTCGATACGGAAATCTTCTGCTTTTGAATTCACATATATCTTATCCTTATAAACCGGGTTGTAGGTATACGTTGTCATGGGGAGGAGGATCTTTACTGTATTGCTCATTTCAAAATCACTGAGAAATATAACATCCGCTGTTTTAAAATCATTGCTGTACAAGGTAAATCCGAGGAATTGTTTTTTCTTCTCCGTGTTCATGGTTGGGCCGATACCCAGATATTTATCTTTGACCGGGAAAAGGATCCTGTCTACCGGGATCTTTTTTTCGCTGAGATAATTCCCGTCAAGATCAAAAAATGACATTTTATTGGTACTGTTTACGATAAGCTTCCCCTTATAAAAACTCATTGTCATAGGCCTGCCGTCATTTGCATCATATTTAAATTCTTTCGGGCCTTCTCCTGCTTTGCCGAATTTTTTTATAAGCTTTAAATTTTTAATGTCATAAATGTAAACAGTAGCATCTTCCAGGATATAAATTTTGTCATGATTAACAAGAAAAATAGATGGCCTGGAAATATCCGGAAGTTCCGCCAGTTCTTTTGTATAATTTACACTGATTAAAATAAATATTGATAAAACTAAAAACAACATTGCTTTTTTCATTTTCCGCTCCCTGGGACAAAAATATTGACTCATTATATCTTTATACGGATTTTTCTTCAGTCAGTTCCATTTGTTATTAGATAATGATCCGGATTATTTGTGCTGAATCTTTTTCCATAATATAATCTCTTTTTGATAAAGAGATATTAAATTGAGAACACACATTCAGAACAGAAACCTGGAGAACAAAATTTTATACCGGATAATTATTCTCGCTGCAGCAATATCACTGATCCTTGCAGGATTTCTCGGGATGCAGAGAGAAGTGGGAACTCTGGAGGGGAAAATGCAAGAGCTTATCCCCGACGGAAATGAATACAGAGCTGTATCAAATAAACTTTTCGAGTGTTATGTGAAAGGAAACACAGCGGAAATAACCGGATATATCACAGGCGCAACTGCGGATGGATTTGCCGGGCCGATGGAAGTTGCGATATTCGTAGATCGTTCAGGCACTATCATTGAGCTCAAAGTGGTTTCTAATAAAGAAACACTCTCATATTTCGAAAAAGTTATTGATAAAAAATTTCTACTTCAGATAAAAGACAAATCTTATTCAGACCCGTTCGACAATGGGAATGATTATGATGCTGTTTCAGGCGCTACGTGGACGTCAAAAGGGATAGCCGATGCAGCGGCACGGGGACTCCGGAGAATAGCTGTTGAAAAGCTTCATCTCAGTGTTCCCGAGATCATACCTCCAGGAATAAAATTCGGTGTCCCCGAGATCACATTGATACTTTTATACCTTTCAGTTTTTATCGGGCTTCAGATGAGATCCGGTATCAGAAAGGTAGTGAGGTGGATCACCCTGATTTCCGGAATGTTCATTCTCGGCTTCTGGTTTACTATCCCTTTATCCGTTAACAAGATCAATCAGTTCCTCCTCGGTTACTGGCCGGAATGGCACACCAACCTGTATTGGTATATGCTGATCTTTAGTGTTTTCACTATCTTATTTTTCAACAAAAAAAAGTTGTACTGTAACTGGTTCTGCCCTTTCGGTGCAACACAGGACCTCCTGGCATTAATAGGCGGAGGTAAAGTAAGAATCCCGAAAAAAATTGGAGATATATTTATTATTGTTCAGAGAACACTGGTATGGCTCGTTCTGATTCTGGCACTCTATTACAGAACTCCATCCTTTTTTAATTATGAGATATTCAGTACGTTCTTTGCCCTTACCGGGACATCATTGATGTTCGGACTGATGGCAATATTTGTTATTGCTTCACTATTTATAAAGAGGCCATGGTGTAAAATATTGTGCCCGATCGAGGCTCTCGAAGACCTTACACTGGGAATAAGAAACCGGATAATTAATAAATAATCAAAAAAAAATTTATAAAAGTTAAACTGTTCCTTCTGACCGGTTACGGCCGGTTGATTTCGCTTTGTACAGAGCTTTATCAGCTGAAAAGATCAGATCCTTTGAAGAATCCATTTTACCTGGAAGTCCTATTGAATAGCCGATACTCACAGTAATAACAGGCGCCGTCTCTGAAGAAGGATGATTGAGTTTAAGTGCCTCTATTTGAAACCTGGCCTTTTCAGCAGCTTCTTTTGTCTCACCCGGGGTTAACGCCGGCAAAAGGACAACAAACTCCTCTCCGCCGTACCGCGCAACAATTTCCCCGGCTCTCTTGAATAATTTAGAGAGTGCAGCTGCGATCAATCTTAATGCTCTATCCCCTTCCTGATGCCCTAGATTATCATTGTAGTTTTTGAAATAGTCCACATCGATCATAAGTATTGATATATATGCATTATAACGGGTTGCTCTTCTCCACTCCTCTTCAAACTTCTCATCAAATCCCCGCCTGTTTGTTACACCTGTGAGTGGATCATTCCTGACAAGCATCTCAAGTTGAGCATTTGCAGCCTCCAGTGCCACAGTTCTTTTTGCTACAAGAGACTCAAGAGTTTCCTTTTGTTTACGAAGTGAACTGGTTATTCGATAGATTATAATTACACCTGTCACAATTATCAGCAATATCACGATAATAAATAACAGCACAATCGGGGACATTTTCATTTTTTTCTAATTCATTATAACATTTTCGGCCTTAAACTATAACAATTCCCCCTTCATTCCGTATAAATTATTTAATGTTCATTTTCATCTGTAAAATAAAAACTATATTTTCTATAATAAAAAATAACGCTTCCAGGGAGGACAAATAATGAAACGTTTAATATTAGTGATTTTTCTTATTTCTATTTTAGTTATGAGTATAAATGCAAAAAAACCCGAGACTAAATCATCATCTGTCGAGAAAGCATTGAACGCACTCAAATTCAGAGAAATTGGACCGGCCTTTATGTCAGGAAGGATCTCTGATGTTGTAATAGACCAGAAAGATTCAAAGACCTGGTATGTTGCAGTAGGATCCGGGGGCGTATGGAAGACTACAAATTCCGGGACAACATTCAAACCGATTTTTGACGGAGAGAACTCCTATTCGATAGGATGCATAACAATTGATCCGAACAACTCAAATATTATCTGGGTTGGAAGCGGTGAGAATGTCAGCGGACGTCACGTCGGATACGGGGACGGAGTCTATAAAAGTGCCGACGGCGGACAAACCTGGAAAAATATGGGATTAAAGGATAGCGAACATATTGATAAAATATTAATAAATCCGAAAGATTCAAACTTGATCTATGTTGCAGCGGAAGGCCCTTTGTGGTCTGCAGGCGGAGAAAGAGGTGTATTTAAAAGCATTGACGGAGGTAAGACATGGAAGGCTTCACTGACCGTTGATAAGGATACCGGAGCAACTGATATAGTAATGCACCCGGGAAATCCGAACATCCTCTATGCTGCCATGCATCAGAGGAGGCGTCAGGTTTCTGCTCTGATAAACGGAGGCCCGGGTTCTGCAATCTATAAAACATATAACGGCGGAGATAACTGGGAAAAAATAGTTAAAGGACTTCCCGGTGAGAATCTCGGACAGATCGCACTGGCTATATCTCCACAGAGGCCGGAGGTTTTATATGCAGCTGTTGAGACTGCAATAAGGAAGATAACATTCTACCGTTCATCCGATGGGGGTCAGAACTGGAACAAGAAAGCATCCTACACTACTCCGGGAACCGGCCCTCACTATTATCAGGAATTATTTGCATCCCCTCATCAATTCGACAAAATATATTCGATGGAGATCAACGTCCTGGTGAGTACTGACGGCGGAAGCAAATGGGGAAGGATCCCTGAAGATAAAAAACACGGGGATAATCACGCTCTAGCATTCCATCCGACAAATCCGGATTATCTTCTCTGCGGAAGCGACGGAGGTCTATACGAAACATGGGATAGCGGAAAAACGTGGAGGTTCATGTCAAATATTCCTGTCACACAATACTATAGGATCTCCGTAGATAATGAGAAGCCTTTCTACAATGTTCTGGGTGGTACTCAGGACAATTGTACACATCTGGGCCCTTCAAGGACCAGAAAAAGGAATGGTATCTGGAATAGTGACTGGAGAATAACCATGGGCGGCGACGGATATACCTGTCAGTTCGATCCGGAAGATCCTAATATTATGTACACTGAATCTCAAATTGGATATATGATCCGTTATGACAAGAGAAATGGGGACAGTGTTTCAATAAGACCGGTACCAGAACCGGGTGAAGAAGCAGACAGATGGAATTGGGACGCACCACTCATAGTAAGTCCTCATAAATCAACAAGGTTATATTTTGCTTCTCAGAGAGTTTATAAAAGTGAGGACAGAGGGGATACATGGACACCGATAAGCGGAGACCTTTCTAAAGGGATTAACAGACTCGCTGAAAAATTCATGGGAAGGAGCTGGAGCATAAATGCCGTCTGGGATAATGATGCGATGTCATATTACAGCAACATTGTAACTATTGATGAATCCCAATTAATTGAAGGACTTATATATGTGGGTACTGATGACGGTTTGATCCAGGTGACGGAAGATGGCGGAAAGAACTGGAGGAAAATCGATAAATTTCCAGGAATTCCATACGGCACCTTTGTTAACGAAGTTATGGCTTCAAAACACGATAAAAATGTGGTTTTTGCACTCTTTGATGACCACAAACGGGGAAATTTCAAACCTTATATACTGAAAAGTAGTGACCGAGGGAAAACCTGGAAATCGATCACTTCAAACCTGCCGGACAGATACATCCTCTGGACAATTGAGCAGGATCATATAGATAAAAACATCCTCTTCCTCGGAACTGAGTTTGGTGTGCATTGTTCATTAAACGGTGGAGACAGCTGGATGAAACTTAAAGGCGGAATGCCTACAATAGCAGTTAGAGACATTAAGATCCAGAAAAGAGAGAATGATCTGGTATGCGGTACATTCGGAAGAGGTTTTTATATCCTTGATGATTATTCTCCTCTACGTCAGATTAATGAGAAAGAACTTTCGAAAGATTTTAAACTGTTTCCGGTGAAAGATGTCTGGAGTTTCGACATGATGCGGGTCTCAGGCGGTGGGATGGGGCATACATTTTATGAAGGGAAAAATCCAAAATACGGGGCCACAATAACATATTATCTGAAAGAGTCTCTTCGGAGCGGCAAAGATATCCGCAAGAAAAAAGAGAAAGAATTGTCAAAAGCAGGAAAAGATGTCTCTTTTCCGGGATGGGATTATATAAAAAAAGAGGACAGAGAGACCAAACCTAAATTGATACTGCAATTTACTGATTTCAGGGGGGAAGTGGCCAGACGGATCGAAGCGCCTGCAAAAAAGGGCCTCCACAGGATCAAGTGGGACATGCGGGAATCTTCAATGGAGCCGGTAAGGTTAAAGCGGCCCTCATCATCCGGACCTTTCTCATACTCCTGGAGATACAGACGGAGAGGTTGGGGAGTCATGCCGGGGAAATATTACGTGACCGCATACAAAGTGATCGGCGGCAACCAGATCAGACTTCCGGGAAAACAGGAGATCATTTATAAACCATTGTCTGGGAAAAAAATTACAGACCCCGAATGGAAAGGTATCTACAAATTTTTTGACAAGTTCAAAGCTCTCAACAGGGAATTGTCTTCACTCTCATCAGTGATGGGGAAAATGAACGAAGGGATCAGGTACATGAAAAAAGCAGTCCCCGAAACAAGAAAAGAATACGGCAACTACCTTTCAGAGGTATATAAATTGGAGAACAGGTTGAAGGATATCGCTGATCTTTTATGGAGAGATTCAACAAAATGGGACCGAAGTGAACCGGTTAAACCAGGACTTTCAAGTTATTTTTGGGATCTCGCTGAAAAAGCAGGCTCTGTCCTGAGGCCGATCCGTCCCGATGAGTTCAAAAGACTCGAAAAGATAAGGGAGCGGTTCCTGGTTCTTAAGAACAATGTGAAATCATTGATGGAAACAGATTTCAGAAACCTGATAAAAAAAGCAAGAGAATTGGGGGCACCCTGGATCCCCGGATTTGGTCTGATCAAATAAAAATTCCAATAAAACTTCCAGCCGGTGATCTGATTGGATCACCGGCCGGAATTTATTTTACATATTGTTTCTATTTGATATCCAGTTTTTCTTTCATCATTATCAATTTTTTCACTTGAAAGGAAACCGGTGGGCCTGACGCGACCCTTCCGTCCTGGATCAGATCAACCAGATATATACCTGCTTTCAGTCCGGAAGGCAGGATGGCATTGAGGTTCACAGCTTCACCGGGACCATTAATTGAGATCACTTTTGTATATACCGGTTTTACCGGGACCAGAGATTTTATTTTCTTGAATCTCAGGCTCATCCCCGCCGGGTTTGTCCCTGCCCATACAGCTGTTAGTGCAACTTTCTTCATGGAACCGTAGTTTATGAAAACAAATTTCGGAATCATCTCTCCAGTCGCAGCACTCATAGTATGCTCAAATTGATTGGAAACTATTTTCCCGCCCTTTTTTATATAGGATTTTATTTTCTTTCCCAGTGTTGGGGAATCAGGAAACTTCAGCAGAATAAAATCATTCTGCCACCCAAGGATCTCAGCATTATATCCACCCACAATAAACTGCGTGGTCAGGGTCTTAATTCCAAAGTTCTTCCCATACACTTCAAGTGTATAACCCGGTGTAAGATCCTGGGAGATCATACCGATATTGGGGACCTTAAGTACCGGAAATTTTACCTTTTGAGGGATCACAACACTTTTCGGAACCTGTTTTACATTGTCGGGTGCTCCGGCCACAGGTGAAGCTATCATCAGACACATAAAAAATGAAATAATAATTAACATCAGTAATTTTTTGTTTTTCATTTCTCCTCCAGATTATTATATACAAGATAACCGCAAAATATCTCATTAAAAAAACCATTCACTATTTTAGTCGTAAAATCAAGATGAGTAAGTAGTAATGAAAGTAAATATAAGTGAGCGGAAGAATGGAAATTATTAATCCAAAAAATACTATAGTTTAAAACTCAGTCTTTCCCCTTCTCCCGGATCCCATTAGTTATCTTGATTATATTTAAAAAGATCTTCATTCCGCCTTCAATCAATTTGTTAGGAAAATCGTAATCGGGTTGATGAAGTTTCGCATGATCCTTCCCTGCTCCCAACCCGAAAAGACATCCCGGAATGTTCTGAAGGAAACGGGAAAAATCTTCAGACCACGGGAGAGGGCTTCCCATCCCTATAACTTCCATTCCTGCTTCTTTTGCCGAATCCACAACTATTTCCACTTTTTCAGGATCGTTTACTACCGGAGGGAACTCTTCCACGATATTTATTTTACTTTTCAGATTATGATCCATAGAAATATTTGATATTATGTTCTCCGCCTCAGCAGCTATTTTCATAATAGATGAATTTTCAACAGAACGTATAGTGCATCGCAGTTCTGCATTTCCCGGAGATGTACCATAGGCTTTCTCCCCTATTTCTACATGAACAACAGTTATAAAGGTTCCTGAATCATAATCCTTGTTCAGTTTATACATTTCCCGGATCATCTGAGAAACCGCAAGTGCAGGATTTTTCCCTTTTTCAGGTTCCCCGGCATGAGAGGTCTTTCCGGTAAAAGCAGACTCCATCCCTGCTGATCCTGCAGAAAAACACCCCCCCTTGATAATGATAGAATTCAGTGGGAAACCGGGAATATTATGAAGAGCAAAGGCCATGTCGGGTATCATACTTCCGAATTTCGGATCCTGTATAACTTTAAGGGCACCCTCTCCGGTTTCTTCAGCAGGTTGAAACAGCAATATTACTTCTCCATCCTCAATCTCCTGTTTCGTCAGCAGCTCTGCTATTCCCAGCATTATTGCAATATGCCCATCATGACCGCATTTGTGGGAAATGTTAGTTATCTTGGACCTATGCAAAAATTCATTATCTTCATGAATCGGAAGTGCATCCATATCACATCTGAGCAAAACTCTTTTCCCTTTCCTCTCTCCTTTAAACCTGGCGGCAATCCCGAATCCGCCTATACCCGTCACTACTTCGGGAATCTTTAACTTGTTCAGGTATTTCTCTATGAACACAGAGGTATTTGCTTCCTCACCGGACAATTCGGGAAATTTATGGAGATACCTCCTAGCATCCACCAGCTTCTTCATCAGTTTTCTATCAATTAAATTCATATTCCTCTTTTATTAATTTTTTAATATTCTGTTCAATAAAATGCTCAGATCTGAAATCGAATATGGTTTTGCAATGGCTCCGGCAAATCCGAACGAGCTGAAATCAGAGATGATCGGATCCACTGAATATCCGCTACTGGCAATCGCTACAACATCAGGATCGATCTTCAGCAATTCTGAGATCGTCTCCCTCCCCCCCATTCCATCCGGGATGGTCAGGTCAAGTATCAGACAACTGAAC
>Ga0209013_10002523_pt1 | contig 16575 bp, 18 predicted proteins | sample Cruoilmetagenom2_FD_187291 | JGI IMG/M metagenome (GOLD analysis project Ga0209013, IMG submission 187291) | Oil polluted marine microbial communities from Coal Oil Point, Santa Barbara, California, USA - Sample 2 (SPAdes) (version 2) | ecosystem: Environmental > Aquatic > Marine > Oil seeps ...
CCATATTTACAACTACTTAACCAATCAACTAATCAACCAATCAACGATATCGAGCTATGATTCTTTACTTGAACTAAAGTGCTATATGTAATATTAATCCGGTCTATTATAATATTAAACCGAAAAGATAAGGATTCATGACACGAGACGAGATAAAATCTGAAATCATTCGAATTTTCAGGGACCAATTTGAAATAGAGAACCCGGGTCTCGATGACGATCTGAGGGATGCCCACGAGTTTGACAGTATTGATGCCATTGAGCTGTTAAGGGAAATTGAAATTATGCTTGATTCGGAACTCACCCAGTCTGAGAAAAAAAATGCCATGGAAATAAGAACCATCAACGATATCCTTGACTATATTGAATTGTTGTCGGCGGCTCGGGCAATGGGCCATGCCATGCCCAATTAAACAACCCCTGATCGTTCACTGTTTTTTATACTGGAGCCGCAATGGAACGAAGAGTCGTAATTACCCAAGGTTCTGCCATAACACCGGTGGGTCACGGCAAAGACGAAATCGTCAAGAGCCTGGTTGAAGGGATTTCGGGTGTAAAGAAACTCCGGCAGGACGACCTGCTTTCCGATTTTATCCATTGCGGTGTTTTCGGAACAGTGGATTACCCGGTGGCGTATGATTTCAAACGCCTGTACCGCAAAACCATGGGCCCGGTAGCCTACTATGCCTGCCAGGTGGCCAAGGAAGTTTTGCAAGAATCCGGTCTGGATGATGATTTTATCACCTCCGGCAGACTGGGAGTTGCGTTCGGATCAACCCACGGCAGCCCGACGGTTCAAAGGGAAATATATAAATCCTTTTTCAGTCAATCCCGTTCAAGCTTCTCATCCATCGGGGCCGTGGATTATTTAAAATCCATGGTCCACACAACGGCCGTCAATATTACCAAAATGTTCGGCATTACCGGCCGGGTCATCTCGTCATCCACGGCCTGCACCACCAGCAGCCAGTCCATCGGGTTCGGGTATGAAATGATTAAATACGGCATGCAGGATGCCATGCTTTGCGGGGGGGCCGATGAGTATGACACCACTACGGTGGCCGTATTCGACAATCTGCTGGCTTGCTCCACGGATTTCAATGATACTCCCCACCTGACACCACGGCCCTTCGACAAAAAAAGAGACGGCCTGGTTGTCGGAGAAGGCGCCGGGGCGGTGCTGCTGGAAGAATACGAATCTGCCAAAAAGCGAGGCGCCACCATATTGGCTGAGATTATCGGATTTTCCTGCAACAACAACGGCGGGGACTTGATCCTGCCGAATATGGACGGGATTACCACAACCATAAAACTGGGACTCAAAGATGCCGGAATCCCTCCCGATTCCGTGGATTTTGTCAGTGCCCATGCGACAAGCACCAAAATGGGGGATGTCATCGAAGCCCAGGCCATTGGCAGGGTGTACGGGAATTCACCGGTGGTCTCCGGATTGAAGAGTTATATGGGACATACCATGGGATCGTGCGGCGCTATCGAGACGATTATCACCATCTACATGATGGAAGAAGGCTTTATCGCACCGACGCTGAATCTGGAAAACATCGATGAAAGGTGTGCAATGATCAATCACGCCCAAGAGCTTGTCGAATCAGACATTCGCATCGCAGCCATCCAGAATTTTGCCTTTGGCGGGGTGAATACCTGCCTGATTATTAGAAAAGCATAGAAATTGAACAGCGAACCGCAGAATATCGAATATCGAACCGCAAAATAACGAAGGCTGGAATCGCTGCGCTCTGTCTTTTGAATCAATAAAAATCGATAGAATTCCTTCCTTCGACATTCGACATTCAGTATTCGACATTCGATATTCGCTTTTTATCTTCGCATGAAAGCCTGCAAGGCCATAGTCTCTTTTTCTATCAAAATAGGCCGCTTCGGCGGCGGGGCTGAACCCTTAACATTGAACCCTGAACGGTTAACCTTTGAACCCTCACATACACAAATACCTGAAGCCAATCTCTGATCTGATGGTCACACTGCTGCTGTGGGGGTATTTTACCCTGGGGTTCCTTATAATCTTTTCTCCCTTCTATCTGGCGGCATATCTGTTTTCTGAAAACCGCGAAAATTCCTTTCAGCGATTGAACCACCATTTTTACAAAGGTTTCTTTTTCCTCATTCGGACTTTTATTCCAGGGCAAAAATGGCGTATCTCTGGTGAAATCCGATCGATCCGGTCTTCAGTTATTGTTTGCAACCACCAATCCTATCTGGATCCGCTGCTTGTGATTTCGCTGTTCAAACAGCATAAAACCATTGTGAAAAGCACCTTTTTCAAGGTACCGATTTTTGGCTGGATTCTGAAGCAGTCGGATTATTTTCCCTCTACGTCTGAGGGCAAGCTGTCGGAGTTAATGATTGAAAGTTTCGACACCATGGACGATTTCCTGACATCCGGCGGCAATTTATTTATATTCCCGGAAGGAACCCGGAGCCGGGACGGCAGCATAAGCCGGCTCAACAGAGGTGCATTTAAAATCGCCAAACTTAGCCGGACACCGATTAAGGTCCTGTTTATTCGCAACACAAATAAACTGTTTACGCCCGGTAAATTTTTATTTAATACAATGGTAACCAACACCATTACTGTTGAGCAGATCGCCGGCTTTGAGCCGGATTATCAAAGCGAAAGTTTTTCAATTTCTGATTTGATGTCCCAGGTACGGTCACTTCTGGAAGCCCAAAATGAAAAACCACCCACTTGATAATCTTTCCTTGGGTAATAATAAATTTGATATAGCAACAGCATAGGAAACTGAGTGACTAAAAAGACAAGCGAGAATGTATGAAAGTTATCCTGATGTCGATGCCAGATGTGGCTCCTCTGATTATTCATGAAACCGCCATTCACATGCCCAGTCATGGTATCGCCTGTGTTGGCGGCAATATCGACAGACAGCATAAGGTTTACATAGTCGATCTGATACGCAAGCGCCGACAGCTGCGAAAATATATCACCAAAATCCTTTTAAAAATTCGACCGGACCTGGTCGGTCTCTCCGCCATGGCATGGCAGTACGATACCTGCATTAAGTTGATCAAGCTTATCAAACTCGTGCTGCCGGAGGTAAAAATTGCAATCGGCGGATATCATGCAACCTTGATGAATGAAGAAATAGCCGCATCACCTGAGGGTGAGTTGATCGACTTTATAATTCGTGGCGAAGGAGAGGTGGCCTGCCGCCGGCTGGTCAATGCCCTGGATGGAAAAGACCGGATGGAGGACATTCCGTCACTATCTTATAAGCAAGGAAAGCAGTTTGTTCATAATCCCCGGGGAGAAACGCTGGATTTGTCGGAGCTAAAACTTCCCATCAGGGATAAGAGGCGGTTAACCTGGGGCTACCATATCCTCTATTCCAAAATCGAACTGATAGAAACATCCCGGGGTTGCACGCGCGGGTGTAACTTTTGCAGCATGAGACACATGTACGGGAGGTCTTTTCGCACCTATCCCATCGAACGCGTTCTGGCCGATCTGGATGACATTTATTATAAACGCAGAACCCGCTGGGTGTTTATTGTGGATGACAACATGGTGCTAAATCCCAAGCGGGTAATCGCCCTGTGCGACGCCATTATTGCCAGGAAATATAAAAAGCTCAATCTCGTTGTCCAGGCCGACTGTATTTCCATGGCTCAAAACGAAGAAATGGTCAGCAAAATGGCCCGGGCCGGTGTCAAATCTGCGTTTCTGGGTATTGAAAATGCGTCTAAAAAGAACCTGGAATCGGCCGGCAAAGGCAACATCGTGAACGCATCCCGCAAAGCCGTAGAGATCTGCCACAAATATGACATCATGGTAATCGGAGGACTGATATTCGGCTTTCCGGAAGATGACGAAGAATCCATCATCGAAAACTACCAGTTTTTGAAGACCATCGGAGCCGACAGTTCCTATTGCCAGATACTGACCCCTTATCCAAAGACCGGCATGCGTCAAAACCTGATAGACGAAGGTCTGGTAACCAATAAATACAATTATAAAAAGTACAGCGGATTGTGGGCCAATGTGAAAACCAGGTATCTGGATTCCGACCGGCTGCAGTACCTGTTCTGGTATCACCGCCAGGTAACGCTGGGATGGTGGAACCCGTCCAAAAGGGCCAGGAGTCAGGGCCGCCTATGGACCGGCATCTGGTTATACGCATTTAAGCCGGTATTAAAGTTCTTCATCGACCGGACCCTTGCCAAACATGGCTGGGAGGGACGCTACCAGAAGGACCTCAAGCGTCTATCGAATATGAATTACTTTAAGGACCTGGAACAATAGTAGTTACACTTCTTTGCCGAAGGCACGCGATGCCAGGGCCCGGTTGCGCGGTCTGAAGGTGTTGTTCGCCATTTCCTTTTCAATCACCCGCTGAAACAACTTGAACATCTTCAATTCCTGAGGTTCATCCTGATAAAACGTATCCCAGGCATAGTGCAATAATTGTTGAAGTTTATCCGCAGGCATCTGCTTGGGGTGATAGACCACCTTGTCGGCGGAATAATCATTCCAGTCATAAGAAAAGATCCGATCCTGCTGTTTGAGATCATCCCAGGCCTTGGTGTGGGGAAAGGGCGTCAACACCGTAAATTCAGCCAGATCAAGGTCGATCTCAAATAAAAAATCCACCAGGCGCTTGATAAAATCTTCAGTATGGTGGTCCAACCCGAGAAGAATGGTGCCTTCGACCCCGATGCCGTGATCGTGGTAGCGCCGGATCCTGTCCCGGATTAAATCCGAGGTATCGAAAACGGCCTGGTAAACATACCACGCACCGGCCTGCGCTGCCAGATCGAGTACCTCCGGTGTGTCCTCAATCGGGTGGCTGCACCAGTTTTTCTTCAGCGGAATCATTTCCCGAAACAAATCCAATTCCCATTGGGTATCCTGGGCCAGGGAGTTATCCACGATAAATAGTCGATTGTTGTCGATGCCGGCCATCTCCTCGATCGCTTTATCAATGGGTCGCGGTCGGAACTTTTTGCCGCCCAGATAGGCCACGGCACAGGGATAGCAATGAAAACGGCATCCCCGGGAGGCATGAACCAGATCCACCATCTGGATGCCCTTGTAGTTATACAGATCCCTTTTCAGGATATCCCGTCGAGCGGTTCCCACCGTTTCAATGGGCGGCCTGTCCGCCAGAAAACTATAAACCTTTTGCAGTTGACCCTTTCTGAAGTCCGCAAAAACCCTTTCCATTTTGCCTTCGGATTCCCCGAGGAATACGGCATCCGCATGCGCCATGGTCTCTTCGGCATGGAGCATGGTGGCGATACCGCCAAAGATCACCTTGACCCCTTTGCGGCGGTAAATGTCGGCAATCTCCCAGCCGCGTTTGACCTGCACGGTTAACATCATGGATATGCCCACAAAATCAACCGGATCATCAAAATCGATCGTTTCGAGATTTTCGTCGATAAACTCCACCTCGACGCCGTCCGGCAGTGATGCGGCAAATACCACCGGTCCGTGGGGAGGCAGGTGGAATTCGGATTGCCGGTCAAGTTTGGGCCATCTGGGATAGATAAGCTTGAACTTCATAAATGAACCTGTTTTGTTTTATACATTTTTGAAATCAACACCTTCCGGGCGTGGTCACAAATAACTGACTTTACCAGCAATGATTTGCTGGAGTATTGGAGTATTGGAGTAATGATCACGAAAAAAATGCGTAAAACTTCAGCCTGCCTTTCAGCATAGAAATCCCATCCAAGCTTTCAAGAAGATAACAGTCCCGATTGATCTCGACTCCGGCAAGGCTTTTCAATACTCCAATACTCCATCACTCCTAAATTGTATAAATCTGCAACGAGCGAAAATTCTATATCAAGAATCAATCAAGGGAATGCCATAGGGATATACCTTATTTTTTTAAGGGTATGGCTTCCACCAGATCCATGACCAAAGCATATCCCGGAGAACCGTGCGCAATCAATTCAATTTTATCTGCAATCCCCTTCAGGTCAGCTAAATATATACTTTTAACGATTCGCGCCAGACGAAAATCAGGCAGATACTGTTTTATTTCCCAGTTATCTTCCCCATGGGAGATAATATCTACAATGCGGCCACCCGGTTTTTGATACCGACACACAGCAGTGCCGTTTTTTAAAAAGCCGGATGCCATTATAGACCCGGACGGCTTAAAGAAAATCAGATTGATATCCTCTATCAAACCGTTGGCAAAAACTTCAGAATCAAAGGGGGCAATCGCCCGTTTGACTGTAATCTGCTTGTCATACAAAGCATCGAAGACCACAAATCCTTCAAGGGTCATAATGACGACTTGTGCGGTCCTGTTGGATGATGAGATGACGGTCAGCCCCATCAGAAAACCCTTTTTACCGCCGGGTAACGTGGCTTCGATGGAATGCAAAAGCTGCCAGTCGCCTTCCGGAAACGGGCCCCGGCATGCCCGGCCCGGTTGCGGATCAGTCGAATCACCGGCCGGATACACCAGCGGAAGGCTGCTGCATGAAATGACAAAGCCAAATAAACTCAAAAGCAAAATGATAGGTTTCATCTAACTTTCCGAAATAGGACATCATCCAACTTCTGGTTGATAATCACGTCTTTAAAATCCAGTTTGGTAAACGTATCCTCACTTTCAAATATCATCACTGATTCAATGATTGCCGGACGATCGGAAAGATGGATCTCGATCCGCTGAATCAATCTGGCAAAAGATTCGTCTTTAGGGACCAGCACGATCACCCGGCCGGGCGCCAGTTTCGCTGTAAAGGCCGGATTCTCATCAAAGCGTCCGCTCAACCACTGGGTGATTTCCTGAACCACGACCTGCATGGACTGAAGATTAGCCGAGGCATCTTCGACGAAGCTCCCGTTTTTCTTAACAAACCGCTTGGTTTGGCCGTTGTGCAAAAGCAAAACACTCTGGACGGGACGGTTATATTCCCAGCGCAGTGAATCCGGGCCCTGAAAAAGCAAACGACCTTCGGAGACAAGCGGTCGGACAAGTATCTTCATATGCTTTTCCTGGGTAAACCCGGCCTTGATGGATGTCACCGTACCGGCAGCCGTTTCCAATTCCTCCCAGGAATCTGCCCAACCGATACAAAAAAATGCGGTTAGCAGAAAAATGGCTCTTATTAAAAAAGGGTGTTTTTTTATTCTCTTCATGGTGTGTATTTTCGAGATAGTTATTAAGTTTGCCGGTTGTCCTGTTGAGCCGGTTGAGCCCCTTAAAAATGGAATTCTTTCGGATTTAAATATTTAACCGGCAAACGGGCCAACGGGCTCAACCCCTCCATGATGTGAGCATTTTGAATTGGATAGCAACGCAGCAAGCGGGCATTAGATGGCGCTATAAGACCACTTCTAGAACATCCCACCGTTTACAGATATAACCTGTCCCGTAACATATGACGCATCCTCGGAGCACAGAAACCTCACCACCCTGGCTACTTCCTGCGGTTTTCCGATCCGGGCCATGGGAATGATGGCTTTAATATTTTCCACGGGTGCATCTTTTATCATATCGGTTTCGATCAGCCCCGGGGCAACCACATTGACCCGGATTCCCAGTCGCGCCACTTCGGATGCAACCGACCGGCTGGCACCGATCAACCCGGCCTTGGCCGCGGAATAATTGGCCTGACCTCTATTTCCGAGAAGAGCGGCGACCGATGCAATGGAAACAATCGCGCCGCGTTTAAGGCGGATCATTTTTTCAAGCACGGGCTTGGTAACGTTATAAAACCCGCTTAAGCTGATGTCGATCACCGCATTCCAATCCTTGCGGGGCATCATGATAAACAGTCCGTCAGCCGTAATACCGGCATTGTTGACCAGCGCATCAATAGATCCATTTTGTTTTAAAATATCATCCACGGCACGTTGAGTTTCATCGAAATTGGAAACATCAAATTGCATGATGTTACCGTCGGACCCTTCCTTCCTGACCATTTCCAGGGTATTTACGGCACCCTTTTCATCCGACTTGTAATTGACGACTATCCGGTATCCGCTTTTTGCCAGCTCAACACAGATCGCCTGCCCGATTCCCTTGCTGGCCCCGGTGACCAGCGCGACTTTTTGGTCCTGTGTTTCATTCATATCATACATCTCCTTTTCTACAGAAACCGTACAACCACAAATGTCCCCAGCATCGCAAAGGCCAAGGCAAGTTTGGCTGCAACTCCCAGGGCCAGGCCCACCGTGGCGCCGACGCCGGCACGCCCGGCAGCCCTCAAATCGGATTGGGCCGTAAGCTCTCCTAAAACGGCACCAATAAAAGGACCCAGCAGAATACCGGGAATTCCAAAAAATATACCGACGATGGCACCGAGCGCGGCCCCTATGATGGCCCGGTGCGAGGCACCGAATCGTTTGGCGCCGAATGCGCCGGCTAAAAAATCAAGTACATACATAAGCAGTGCCATAATGCCCAGCACAATTAGTGTGCCTGAGCCCACATGCTCAAAGCCTTCAACCCAGGCCGCTACCAAAAGCCCTGCAAACAATATCGGCGCACCGGGGAGGACCGGAAAAAGCAATCCTGCCATTCCCGCCACCACCAGAATAATAGCTAACAACCACAGTAAGATTTCAAGATACATGTTTACAGGTTCAAAGGTTCAGGGTTCAAAGGTTCAAGGTTGCATTCTCGTCCCTGAACCTGTGAACGGTTACGGCTATTTGTCAGAGCAAATAACGATTAACTAGCCTGCCAAATAGGCTTGAAAAAGCTGCAACGAAATTTCTCCGACAATAACATCGCCGATCCTGGCAATGCCTGAAATATGCCGATAACTTTCATATTCGAATTGATTTTCCGCCCGGGTTATGATCAGATCATTTAAGGAGACCGAATCAACAAAAAAACGCGACTGCTTGATGCCTACCAGCCAACCTTTTTTTTCGGAATCCTGCCCGTGTTTTTTAATTCTCACCCAGCTGTTGTTGACTCCCGCTGTCTGGGCCACCAGTTCGATCAGTATAAGTGAATCCACGGCCTGGCCGTCAAAAAACGGCCACTGATCGGTGACCGTCGCGCGGGTCACAGCCGCTTTATCATCTACCTCAAGGATCTCGTCGATCAGTAACATCCGATCGCGATGGGGCAATAGATCCTCAATGTTGATGTCAAAGCGGTTCATTATTTTTTACCCCGGCCCAGACTCACTGGAACCAAAAGATTATAGCCTCATATTCCGGACCTAGTTGAATAGTTTACTGGTTGAATGGTTGATTAGGTAAATTATAGCCATAATTTAAGAATGTTACAATTGTTGAAACATGAAGTGCCCAATTATTTTGCAAATATGGAATAAATCCATATTTACAACCACTTAACCAATCAACTAATCAACCAATCAACGATATCTGTATTTATAAGAACAGCACAAAGAACAACCAGAACTATGATCAAGAAAAAAACATTGAAAAGTTTTACAGAAAATTATATATTTTTGGTTTAAACCCAAAGCGATGGTACTATAAATAGCTATTGCTGTAAAATTAAAACGGAAAAATAAATGGAAAACCTAATCAAAGAGCTTCAGATCAAAATTGTGGACGTGCTGAACCTGATTGATGTTCAACCGGACGAAATAAAAGTTGACAACCAGCTGGTCGGGGGCGATCTGGGAATCGATTCCATCGATGTGCTGGAGATGGTTATCATGATCGAAAAAGATTATGGCGTTAAAATCGACAACCGCGAACTGGGCGTAAAAGTGTTTGCCACCCTGGGAACCCTCGCCGAATATATTCATAAGAGCTCTCCGGAGTTGCCCAATTGACCGATGTACGGGTTTACATTTCCGGGATGGGAATCATCTCCCCCCTTGGAAAGGGGATACCAAAAACCAGGGAAGCCATTCAAAAAAGCCTGACAGGCATAGGACCGCTAACTCTTTTTCCCACAGCTTCCCATCCACCGCTCCCGGTGGGGGAGGCTGCCGGCCCGATTGAAGATGAGTCACTTTCGCGCACCCACCAGCTTGCCCGCCTGGCAGCCGATCAGGCCATGGCTAAATCCAAAGAAACGCTTGACGCAGTGGTAATGGGCGTTACCACCGGCGGTATGCTGACCACCGAGGCCCTTCTGAAAAAAAAAGCCCGGGACCCGGAGTTGTTTTGCCTGCATGCCACCGGATCGGTGGCCGAGGATATTGCCCGCCGATACCGCTGCACAGGACCGGCGCTGACTGTTTCTACCGCCTGTTCCTCCGGGGCCGCAGCCATAAAAATCGCGCTGGAGATGCTGCGCTCCGGCAGTGCTAAACGGGTATTGGCCGGAGGGGCTGATTCCTTGTGCCGGCTGACATATTACGGGTTTAACTCCCTGCAGCTCGTCGACCCTGACGGCGCGCGGCCTTTTGATCAGAATCGACGGGGAATGTCGGTGGCCGAAGGTGCGGCCGTGTTGCTGCTGGTTGCAAACGAACCGCACAATGCCGTTGCCGAAATCCTCGGTGCCGGGTTATCCTGTGATGCGTATCATCCGGCGACACCGCACCCCCGGGGACAAGGCGCCCTGGCGGCCATGCAGGCCGCCATAGAGGATGCCGGAATTTCTGTTGCGGATATTGACTATATTAATCTGCACGGCACAGGAACCCTTGATAACGACATTTCCGAAGCCAGGGCCATCGACACCCTTTATGACCGGCAAAAGCCGCTGATGTCATCTGTCAAGGGTGCTTTTGGGCATTCTCTGGCTGCCGCCGGGGCCATTGAAGCGGTTGTTTGCGCCATCAGCATCTCCAACAGCCTGGTTCCGGCAACCGTTGGATGCCGCCACCCGGATCCGGATTTAAAGCTGGATCCCGTTATTCAGCTCACTCAAAGGCCAATCGGCACCGTGCTCTCAAACTCTTTCGGATTTGGCGGCAACAACGCAGCAGTTGTTTTTAGTGCCTGCGGAAAACACAAACCCAACAGGACTTGCGCCCAAATACAACCGATGGCGATCCTTGGAAGCGCCTGTGCAACCGGGGCCGGAAATACAAGTCAAACGATGAAGGCAATCGCGGCCGGAAAAACATGCACCGGGATGCTGGGCATTGAGGAGATATCCGCAAATCTTTCTGCCGGTGATGTGCGTCGACTTAAGCGGTTTCCGCGCCTGGCATTATCCCTGGCCATTGCAGCCCATGAGAACTCGGGGGAAGGCGATGACCCGTCGGCGGTATTTTTGGGCACCGGTTGGGGGGCGCTGTCGGAAACTTCGGATTTTTTAACCCGCCTGTTTGAAACCAATGAGCAGTTTCCCAGCCCCATAGACTTTATCGGTTCGGTTCACAACGCCGCCGCAGGTCAGATTGCCATGCGATTTCAAGCCACAGGCGCCAATATCACCATGACCGGAGGCGATTATTCCTTCGAACAGGCACTAATGGCGGCGGGTCTGTTATCAAACAGTATCGATGATACCTTTCTGGTTATCGGAGCCGATGAATCGCATCCGACGCTTTCGCGGCTATTTGATCGGTCCGTTTCAGGGTCAGCGATATTATCAGACGGTGGTAGCGCCCTGTGCTTAAAAGCCGGGCCGAGCGCCTCCGGATTTACCATACAACCCGTTTTTTTTGAAAGCAGGGAAAATAATCCGGAAGTGATTGCCTCTTTGATTCAGCGCCTGGAACGGCCTCAGCAAATAAATGACCGTTACGGCGTGATTCTGGCAGGACTCCCTGCCGCCTGCCGCCGTGAAGGGGAAATGCAGCTGCAAACCCTGCTTGCGATTACCGGTTTTAATCAGCCCGTGATTGATTACCGCAAATTAACCGGAGAGTTTGCCTCCGCCTCAGCGGTGGCAGCCGTGATGGCCGTAGAATTTTTGCAGGGAGGCCTAATCCCCGAGCCGCTTTGCAAGGACAAGCCTGTGGAATTAGGCGCAAAGGGCGCCCTTATTATCGGTACGGGCGACTTTATCACAGCCATGGAGGTGATGCCCCAATGAAAGTATTGCTTGTTTCGGCCAATACTCTGAGGGAACCCTACCCGGTTTATCCCCTGGGGCTGGATTATGTGGCCGGAGCCATAGCGGAAAACCACCATGTGCAAATTGTCGATATGAACAGCCTGGGCGGATATGATTCGCTGGCCGCAGTTATAAAAGAGTTTTCACCGCATGTCATCGGTCTCTCTTTGCGCAACATTGACAACACCGACACCACTGACCCGAGGGGGTTTATCGGTCAATACCGGAAGATCGTCGATGCGATCCGGAATCATACCGATGTCCCGCTGGTTTTGGGAGGAAGCGGATTTACCATCTTTCCGGACGAGACCATGAAGGCTTTGGATGCCGATTATGGAATTATTGGCGAGGGAGAACGGTTGGGGTCATTGTTGAATGCCATCCAAAGCCGGGAAGATACCGGGCCGATACCGGGTGTTATCACCCGCAAGAGTAAAAAAGCCCCCCCGGTACCCTGGGAAGGAAAAATCACCCGCAGGATCAACCCCAATCCTGCCAACCTTAAATATTACCTGCAAAATGGCGGAATGCTGAATTTGCAGACCAAACGGGGATGCCATTTTAAATGCGTCTACTGTACCTATCCCCATATTGAGGGACGGAAATTAAGGCTCATGGACCCCGAAGAAATTGCCGCCGCTGCACGCGAGCTGCAGGCAAGCGGCGCCAAATATTTTTTTATCACCGATTCGGTGTTTAACGCCGATTGTTCCCATAGCATCGCGGTGGCAGAGGCATTCAAAAAATCCGGGGTATCCATACCTTGGGGGGCATTTTTTGCGCCATTGAAACAACCTGAGGGTTATTTTCAAATAATGGCCGATGCCGGGTTGACCCATGTTGAATTCGGCACGGACTCCCTATCAAATCCCGTTCTGGCATCTTATCGCAAACCGTTTCGGGACCGGCAGGTTTTTAGAACCCATCAGGCCGCAATCGATGCGGGTCTGTATGTTGCCCATTATTTTCTGCTGGGAGGCCCCGGGGAGAACCCGCAGACACTCAGGGAGACACTTACCGGGGTCGGCAGCCTCGAAAAATCCGCTTTGTTCTTCTTTTGCGGCATGCGCATTTATCCGGATACCGCATTGTATGATATAGCCGTCAAGGAGGGACAGATAGCAGAGGGCCGGAGCATTCTTGAACCCGTTTTTTACCGCTCGCCATTTATAGATTCGGATGAAATCGTACGGCAGGTTCAAAAAGAGGCCAACAAACGACTCAACTGGGTGATCGGTGCCGGCGGGGAAGAAACCGCTAAAATAATCAGCAGATTGTATCAGCGCGGACATTGTGGTCCCATGTGGGAATATTTGATCCGATTAAGATAACCCTTTTTACGGTTGAATATTTAATTGATTTCATTTAAAATAGGCTGCCATAATGTGGTATATGTTAAAGGAAATGAAGCGATCCGCAGAAAATGAAATATCAGTCGATATTCACGTTCCGTCGGATTCACCCTGGTTTGATGGGCATTTTCCCGGAGAGCCCATTTTGCCGGGAGTGGCTCAAATTGGCATGGTCATAGATGCTATCAGGCAGGCACAAAATCAGGATTTGAAAGTATCAGGTGTGCGCCGGGTAAGATTTAAACGAATCATCCGGCCCGATGATCAGTTAAAAATCATAGCGGCACCGCTGAAGCAAAACACCGGCGCTTATTCTTTTCGGATAATGGTCGAAGATGAGGCGGCCTGCAGCGGCGTTGTGATGGTTGAAGAATTTAAAAAAATGAACATCGAACACTGAAAGGATGAACATCGAACATCGAACGTCCAACATCGAATGTTGAATGGGAAAAGATGAAGAAACAGAATAAGCACAAACTATTATTAAGGGAGAACAATCAGTATGTCGACAGAAACGGATGTTGAAAAAATTACCCTGCGCATAGCGCAAATCATGATCGATGAACTCAAGCTGGAAGATGTAACGCCTGAAACATTTGACCCCGAAATCGACCTGATTGACGAGGTGGGGATCGACAGTATGGATCTGGCGACCGTTGCCTTGGTCCTGCGCGATGAATATGCCATTCGAATTGATGAGGACGACTATCCTAAATTGAAAAATATACGATTACTATCCGAATACATTGATAATAAACTAAAAAACCGATCCTGAACGGCTAAGTCGGAAATCCGAACAAATATTAAACCCGAATGTTTAAATGCTCGAAACGTCTAAAACATATATATTCTGGACAAACTAGATGGATGCTCTAAAAGGGAAACAAACCGATACGACCGCACCGGATAAAGAATGGAAATTTTCAGAAATTCTGGCAGATCATAAAACCCGTGACCGATGGGAAAAGGTTCGCCAATATTTTTTTCTGCGCGAATCAACCTATGACATGTCCAACCGCTGTAATATCAAGTGTGAAGGCTGTTATTATTTTGAAGGTGACAAACAGTTTGCCCGGGAAAACAAGGATCCGGAAGCCTGGCGCGAACTGATGCGCGCAGAGAAGGAAAGAGGCATAACCTATGTTGTGCTTGCCGGCGCAGAACCTTCCATGGCCCCGGAGCTGTGCGAGGTCTGCTATCAGGAAATGCCTCTGGGAGCGATTGCGTCCAATGGTTTAAAGTTCATTCCTGAATCCATCCAATATAAAATACATATCTCTGCCTGGGGAAACGATGAAACCAGCTTTAAAATCCGCAATGCAAAAAATATGCTGGGCCGACAAATTGAAAATTATAAAGGCGACCCCAGGGCGGTTTTTGTCTATACGTTTACGCGGGATAACATCGACCAGGTCTTTGAAGTTGCAGCAAAGATAGCTGAGCATGGATGCCAACTCACCTTCAATATGTTTTCCGCCCCGGTGGGATATGACGGATCCTTGCGCCACACAGCTGATTCTTTGGATAAAACCCGCAAAGCAATGATCGATCTGCTGTTAAAATATCCCCGGAATGTTCTTTTTTCGTATTACAATGCTGTGGCTCACACCCACCGCAGCGGTTTGCATGATCTTTATGCCTGTTCATATCCGCGCATGAACCCCTCTACCGATATCGGGCTCGGCCGATCTTTCAGACAATATCGCACCGATCTATCCTGGAATAGAGAAGTTGCCTGCTGCGTGCCGGATACCGACTGTGTTGATTGCCGTCATTATGCCTCCGGCAGCGCTGTTGTGACGGCCCGATTGTTTCGGCACGCCGGCGATCCGGATACGTTTAAAGCCTGGCTCGACTATGTCGACACCTATCTCGCCATCTGGGTAATGGGGTATGATAAAGGTGACAATCTGTGCAGTCACCTGGTCGCACCGCCCGGGCATGAAGTTTTCTAATATTCTCTCAAAAAGTCAGTGCGGGACTTTTTTGTGAGTGTGTTTGGTGTTTGGTGTTTAGTCTTTTGATAGTCGCATAGTTCCCACAAAACACTAAATACGAAACACCAAACACTTTATGAGGTTGACTATTTTCATTTCATCAATTCTAATCGACAGATAAAATTATAGTTTTAAGAAAAGAGACCCTGGAAAAATGATCACTGTCAGTTCCCTGCTGGATCAAGAATGGCATAAACGCTATAAAGCAATTTCAAAACTCAACATCCGCAGCTCAATCTATGATGTCACCAATAAGTGTAATTTGCGATGTAAAGGGTGCTTCTTTTTCTCCTCCGGCGAGCACAAGGCCGCGGCCGAGGAAATGGATATAAAAAAATGGGAAGCCTTTATCGACAAAGAGGTGGATCGCGGCGTTAACCTGGCAATATTGATCGGCGGCGAACCGACCCTGTATCTGGACCGGGTGGAGGCCTTTTATAAGAGGCTGCCGACCTTTTGTGCCACTAACGGATTGATTAAAATTCCCCGTGACAGATTCCCGGATCTGATGCTGGGTATTTCCCTGTGGGGGGACGAAGCGGATGAAAAAATTCTAAGGGGCAAAGACACATTCAGTATTTCCAGTAAAAATTATGAGGGCGATCCGAATGTTTATTATCTTTATACCCTGACCCCCAAACAGATTGGTAAGATTGAACGCATCATCAGAAAAATTAGAGATACCGGCCTCAAGGTCCATCTGCAGTTGCTTTCCAATGATGAGGGTGTCGACGGCTTTAACTGGGAACCGGAACAGCTGGAAGCCCTGCGGGTTGAAATGGATGATATGCTGGACAGGTATCCGGAGACCGTCATATCTTCCAAATATTATCATGAAATTATTACCACCGGGAAAATGTTGGGTCGCTCATTCGGTTGGAATGAATGCCCCTCCGTTACCCAGCCGCTGGATACCCGGGACCCCCAGCCCAAGCGATTAATAGAATTTATTCGCTGGGCTTCCGATCTGAACACAATGCATCGCTGCTGTACCTCTGAAACCAGAGATTGTTCGAGCTGCAAAGATGGTGCAGCCCATATGAGCTGGGTTATGGTGAATAAGCGGGCACATATCCGCACGACCAGGGATCTTCAAAACTGGATTGAGGTCTACGAGATGTTTGCCAAGCTGTACCAGTTTATTCCCTGGTGATGGTTAGATAATTTTAGAAAATTATGACTGCTAAAAAAGCCGTGATAGTCGGATATGATGCGGTTTCGCCGCTGGGAACCGATATGGCGACCCAGTGGGAGCGG
>Ga0209013_10002525_pt1 | contig 16573 bp, 9 predicted proteins | sample Cruoilmetagenom2_FD_187291 | JGI IMG/M metagenome (GOLD analysis project Ga0209013, IMG submission 187291) | Oil polluted marine microbial communities from Coal Oil Point, Santa Barbara, California, USA - Sample 2 (SPAdes) (version 2) | ecosystem: Environmental > Aquatic > Marine > Oil seeps ...
GCTACTTTAGTATTAGACGCTCCTTTAAAAGACTTTGTATATATAGCAGGGAGTTTTAACAATTACAATCCTGGTAATTCTTATTTGATGAAAAAAGATCCTTCAACAGGAAAATTTTGGTTACAATTAACTGGGTTAACTTCTGGGCAAATTGAAACTTATCAATATTGGGTATATACTATCAGTCCTGTTGCAAACTCACCTCAAATAGTGAAAACCGCAGACCCTTTTTCAACATTAGTTTTATCACCTTTTGATGACCCTTGGACTCCATCTTCGTCTTATCCTAACATTCCAACATATCCTGTTGGACAAGAACGTGAAGTTACTGTATTAAAAACTGGACAAACTCCTTATTCATGGATTGTACCAAATTTTGCAAAACCAAAAAAAGAAGATCTTATTATTTATGAAGTCTTAATTCGAGATTTTGATAAAGAAGCTGATGGTGGTAGAAGCTATCAACATCTAATTGACCGAATAGATTATTTTAAAAATTTAAATATCAATGCCATTGAGTTAATGCCTGTTATGGAATATGAAGGAGCTGAAGGTTGGGGTTACAATACTGCTTTCCACATGGCATTAGATAAATTTTATGGCACTGAAGATAAGCTTAGAGAATTTATAGATGTATGTCACCAAAACGGTATAGCAGTAATATTAGATATTGCCTTAAACCATGCTTATGGTAGAAACCCAATGGTACGCATGTGGATGGACGATCCTGATAATGATGGTTGGGGAGGACCAAGTAGCGAAAATCCTTATTTTAATCAAGTGGCTACTCATGCATATAGCGTAGGTTCTGATTTTAATCACACTTCAGATCCAAATGACATAAATAACAAAAACAATCCTATAACACAAACTTATGTAGAGCGCGTAATAAAGCATTGGATAGAAGAATTTAAAATTGATGGTTTTCGTTGGGATTTAACTAAAGGGTTCACACAAAATTGTTCTTCAGGTGATGAAGGATGTACTAATTCTTATCAACAAGATCGTGTAGATGTTCTACAAGGTTATGCTGATTACTCTTGGAGTTTAGATGAAACTCATTACGTTATTTTTGAACATTTAGGAGCAGATAATGAAGAACAAGAATGGGCTAATTATAGAATAGGAGACGCTGTACCAAAAGGCATTATGATGTGGAGCGAGATGTGGAATAGCTACAAAAATTTAGCTCAAGGTAAAGTAGAAGATTGTGAAGTCCCTCCTAATCCTAGAGATTTGAATATTGATAGAATGGGACATACTGCACATGGTTTTACTGCAAAACGAACTTTAGGTTATCCTGAAAGTCATGACAAAGATCGTATTATGTATGAAATGACAGAATATGGGGATGCTAATTGTGGAGGATTTAGCTTAAATACTGCTTTAGGTAGAATGTCTGCTCTAGGTGCTGTAACCATTCCAATTCCTGGTCCTAAAATGATCTGGCATTTCGCAGACCTTGGTATGGATAATTCTATTTGGACATGTACAGATGGAAGCGTTAATTCTGATTATGATGGCAATGGAGATGGCGATTGTAAATTAGATACTAAACCACAACCTCAATGGACAGAGAATTGGCTTGGTGATGTGAATAGAAATCAAATCTATAGCGATTGGGCAAGACTAAACAATCTTAAAATAAATGAAGATGTTTTTGAAGGAAACTATACCATCAATTCTGGAAGTTTAACACCAAGAATTTATATTTGGGATGACGCATTACCAAATTTAAAAAATGTAGTTATTCTTGCAAATTTTGATGTTACGACTCAAAATGTTACTCCAGATTTTCCTTATACAGGCACTTGGTACGATTTAATGGATAATACTGGGAGTACATCTATAAATGTAACTGGCACAGCAGATCCAATTAGTATTCCTGCTGGGGAATTTAGAATTTATGGTAACCAAGGCGTTACTTTAGGTGCAAACGATTTTGAATCTAATTTAGATTTAACTGTATATCCAAATCCAGTAAAGAATACATTTTCGATAAATAAAAATGTAAGTGATTTAAAAGTGTTTGATTTAACAGGTAAATTAGTTAAAGAATTTAAAGGAAATTTCACAAAAGGAGAAACTTTTGATATTTCAATATTAACAAGGAGTCTTTATATTTTAAAAATTACAAATAACTCAGGTCAACAACAAGCCACTAAACTTGTAAAACTCTAAATTAAAAGGAGTAAGATTAATAGCAAAGACCTGAGCAAAAAAAGCTTCAATTGTTATTGAAGCTTTTTTAATTTATGTATGATAAATACTTTGATTGACAATTTCTAAAATCGATTATTTGTTTAAATTTATTAATATTAAAAACAATGAAATACAAATCATTAAAAAGAATAAAATATATAAGTCTAGGATTTCTTTCTCTACTCTTATTTATTGGTTGTACACAGTCTAATAAAAACTCTAATCAATCTTTAAAAAATGATGAGTTTGTACCACAATGGGCTAAATCCGTTGTTTGGTATCAAATATTCCCTGAACGATTTAGAGATGGTGATACTAGTAATAATCCAACTTTAGCAGATATTAAAGGTGCAGACCCACAAGAGCTGCCAAAGTCATGGGAAATTCATCCTTGGGGAAGTGATTGGTATAAACTTCAGGAATATGAAATAAATAATGGTGAGCCTGAAATGTGGAAACATCTATTAAGAAGACGCTATGGAGGAGATCTTCAAGGCATTATCGATAAACTAGATTATTTGCAAGATTTAGGAATTACAGCAATATATTTAAACCCAATTTTTCAATCACCTTCGCTACATAAATACGATGGTGAAAGCTATCATCATATCGATCCAAATTTTGGACCAGATCCAGAAGGTGACAGAAAACTAATAGCCACAGAAAATCCAATAGATTCATCTACTTGGGTTTGGACAAGTGCAGATGAATTAGTATTAAAACTCATAAATGAGGTACATAAAAGAAAAATGAGAATTATTTTTGATGGTGTTTTTAATCATCTAGGATATAATAGTTTTGCTTTTCAGGATGTGCTAAAAAATCAACAAAAATCACCTTATAAAGACTGGTTCATCATTAAATCTTGGAAAGATTCAATAACTAATACAACATTCGATTATGAAGGTTGGTTTGGGGTAAAATCACTTCCCGAATTTAAAGAAGATAGCACAGGTATCGTTGAAGGTCCAAAACAATATATTTTTAATGCAACAAAGAGATGGATGAATCCTAAAGGAATGGGTACCGAATTTGGTATTGATGGGTGGAGATTAGATGTCGCATATTGCATTGGACATCCTTTTTGGAAACAATGGAGAAAACATGTTCGATCAATTAATCCTGAGGTATATATGACTGCAGAAATTGTAGATATCCCAGAAAAAGTTAAACCTTATATGCAAGGCGATGAGTTTGATGGAGAAATGAATTACAATTTTGCATTTGCTTCGGCCGAATTCTTTTTTAATCCAGATTCAATGAATATCTCTGCTAGTGAATTTGACTATAAACTTAAAGAACTTAGAGAACTTTACCCAAAAGGAGTTGCTTCAGTTTCACAAAATCTTTTTGGAAGTCATGATGCTAACAGAATTGGTTCTCATATTGTAAATCGTGGTATAGAAAATTTTAGAAATTGGGGAGATTATTTTAACACTTCTATTGCGCTTAATAACCCAAACTATTCAACTCGCAAACCAACAACCAATGATATAAGATTACAAAAGTTATTCACTATTATGCAAATGACATACATAGGCGCACCTATGATATATTATGGAGATGAAGTTGGAATGTGGGGCGGAAACGATCCAGATTCTAGGAAACCAATGGTTTGGAATGATATTGAATATGAATATGAAATTTATAATGCTGATAGATCTTTACATAAACCAGACAAAGTAGAAATCAACCAGGAGTTATTAAAACATTATAAAAAACTTATTCATATAAGAAACGAAAATCCTGCTCTACAATTAGGTTCATATAAAACCTTATTAACTGATGATAAAAATAATCTATTCATATTTGAGCGAGATTTCGAGGGAGAAAAGCTAATTATTGTTATTAATAATAGTAATAATGAACAAATTATAGATATTCCTGAATTAAAAGATAAATGTTTTATAGACCTTCTTAATTCTATAAAATTTGAGTCAAGTGATAAAAAAATTGTTGCTCATAAATGGGGTCTTGTCTTGAAAATATGTTCCTAATTTTTGTTGTATGACATAATGTTTGGATATATAATTTTGTTATGCAGGCAGCTGTTATCATACAACAAAGAATAAAATAACTAAAGTAACAAACTTATTTGTGAGATTAATTCTACTCTAATTTAACACTAATTAATCCTATACCATGATTTTCCTTAATCTCTTTTTCATTTAGCGAAGGTCCGATAGAAAACTGAATACTCTCAATTCTATTGATATCAAAACGGGAATTAATATTATGCTCTAAATAGTATGGCAAAAAACTAGGGTATGGTCTAGGTAAAGTAACTGTTTTGACAGGCCTTAGATCTTTTATCGCTAATTTATAATCCTTCAACTCTGAATCAACTTCGATAATATTTCCATAAGACGAACCATCATCTAAGACTAAAGCTATTTGAAGCTTACAAGACTTATTATTTAAAGATCTACCATAAAAAACAATATAATCTTTAAATAAAAGATCCTCTTTTCTGCCCTTAATTTTGTCAATAATAAAATGCTTGAATGAATAATCATAAATTGGTTTAGCGCTTAAATTTTCATTATCTTGAATAAACAATTTTTCTATATTCATTTGGTATTCTGCTTCATTGATATTAGCCGTTGGAACTAATCTAAATGAATTTCGCCATTGTCTAACAAGCAAATTTGCATCTTCAATGGCATCAAATAAATATATAGGATTTGTTTTAGGAACTACTCTTATTTTGTATGTACTTCTATCATAAAAATCCCATTCAAATGGACGTCCTTTATTACCAGCCGGATAAGTGATAAAATTGTCTTTATCTAAATTAACAATGATGTTGTAATTAAAGAATCCATTGACAATTTTATCGGAAGGAATTGTGGCGGTATAATTATATCCATTGGTTTTTCTCATGTCACATGAGAATCTTTCAAAACCAGAAAAACCTACTATTTGGATTTGTTCTGGATCTTGTGGTGCTACAAATTGTGCAGTTAAAACTATTTTTGATTGTTCTGACGTTTCTGTAATTGATTCATGTTTGAACCAAGGCTTATCAACTGAAGTTTTTGGTGCGTAAAAATCGTTTAGTTTATTTGTCTTAAAAATATCATTTGGATGCCAATTTTTATATGCTCCTTTTCTTGATAATATATAAGTTCCTGGTTTAATTTTAAACGAAGTGTCTTCAATTTTTGTTTTATAAGAATTCTCATCATTGATAGCTTGAATATCGAAATTTTTATCTAAATCTTCCAAACGGATATTCATTCTGTGTTCTTTCCATTTAATAACTCCAACTGTTTTTTTGGGGCTATTTCGGCCAAAGGGATTATCAACCCAAACGGCATCAGGCATCACTTCTAATCTCCAAACACCATTCTCTATTTTATCTAAAAAATAAGCTCCTGTTCCATCATATTTAATGACAGTTGAGTTCCCTGATCCTGCAATTTCCTTTAATTCCTTTTCGTTTATAGGGATACTACTTGTAGTATTGGTATAAAAGAATTTTTCTGCTGAATTATATTCAGCAAGGTCATTTTTATAGTCTACTTTAAAATCATTAAACGTGTTATTTTGTGGATAATTTCCAAATTTAGAATCCATGGGAATTTCATGGAAAATCTCTGAACAAATTTTTAAGCTCAATGCCTTTTTAGGCGTATAAGCTAAATTCATATAATGTGTATTATACTCTGTATTATAAGGTGCTAAATAAGTTGGATCGTAAGCAAAATGAGTTCCGATTTGTATCCCAGCTGTTCTAAAACTTCTCGCCATTGCTGGATAAATATAGGATCGTCCTACATCAGCAGCATCAAATTCATAAACCATTTTTGCTCCTTTATATTTTTTTATGGTTTCATCAAAAGGTATATTATAATCATTAACATTTGGCAATAGATTCCCAGTGAGTTCACGTTGATAACCCAAACCTGTTGGATACCATTGAAACGTACCGCCTTGAACATTGCCCTTAAAGTAAGCCTCTGCTAAGTGTACTGCATGACTCATATTATAAAAAATAGGTTTTTTAGTTCCAGTTTTGCGCATTGATTCTACCATTCCTTTCACATACCCTATAACTTCTTCTGCTTCTCCTCTATGATGCGGTTCATTACTAATCTCAAAAGCTAACATATTTGGTTCATCTTTATACGCAATCCCAGTATAGGGATTTATATGATTTAAAAACTGATACAAATAATTTTGCTGAGCTCTAATAGCTTCTGGATTAGTTAAACAGTCGTTTTTTCCATATTTGTGAGAAAACCCTGCGGATTCAGTATCCGGTTCTGGCCAACCATTACCCCAAAACGCGATTGGTGTGATAATGAAATTGATATTTTTATCTATTAATTTCTTTAAGAGATAATCAAAAGTATCCAAATGTTCATTTTTAATTAGATTTCCCAAACTATCACTAATCTCAGTATCCCATACATGAATACGATACAAATCAAACCCTAAACGAGAAAAATGATACACATCGTTGTCAATGGCTTTTTTAGGATTAATCCCCTCACGTTTTGCACTACGGAAAGCATGAGCAAAAGGAACTGTATAATTTACTCCGAAACCATGTACCTCTTCATTTGAAATTTCCCAACGCATTATGCCTCTAGTATCTACATAAACATCATTTTTTTTAGAAATTTCTTGACCAATTATATTTATAGTACAGAAGAAAAACGTAGATAATACAATTATAGAAAAACCATTCTCATTTTTTATAGTATTTAAAACCCTTTTTATATCCATGATGAATTATTTTTATATTTATTTCTTGTCTAGATTAGACTCTTTAATGTTTTTGCTGCAGATTCTGCCGTAATATCTCTTTGTGGGCTTGCAAACATTTCGTAACCAACCATAAATTTTTTCACAGTGGCACTTCTTAATAATGGAGGATAAAAACTCATATGCCAATGCCAATGTTTATTATTTTCCCCATTAGTTGGAGCTTGATGAATTCCACTAGAATAAGGAAATGAGCAATTAAATAAATTATCATACACTTTGGTAAGCACCATAATAGCTTCAGCAAATAATAAAGTGTTTTCTTGTGATAAATAACTAATGTCTCTCTCCGGTTTCTTTGGAATAATCATAGTCTCAAAAGGCCAAATTGCCCAAAAAGGAACTACAATTATAAAAGCTCTATTTTCAAAAACAATACGCTCTTGTTGTTTTATTTCTTGTTGAATATAATCTTCTAATAGTGTTTTATTATTTGTTTCAAAATAATTTAATTGCTGAATGTCCTTTTTTAAAATTTCAATAGGTAAAGTTAATTGGCTCCAAATTTGACCATGAGGATGCGGATTACTACAACCCATAATAGCTCCTTTATTTTCAAAGATTTGAATATAATTAATATTTTCTTTTCTACTTAAGCTTTTAAATTCATATTGCCATGTATGCACAACTTTTTGAATAGCTTTTACAGGCATTTGTGCCAAACTTTTAGAGTGATCTGCACTAAAACAAACCACTTTGCAAATGCCTTGTTCTCCTTCAGCTTGTAATAAACCATCTTTTAAAGAAAATAATTTAGAATCTTCTTTAAGTGCTGCAAAATCGTTAGTAAATACAAATACATCATTGTAATTAGGATTTATTTCTCCATTAGCTCTTTTATTTCCAGCACACAAATAACAGTTCTTATCATAATTTGATCTTTCAGATGTTATATCATCTTCTTGTTGTCCTTGCCATGGTCTCTTTGAACGATGTGGAGAAACCAAAATCCATTCTCCAGTAAGGATATTATAGCGCTTATGTGTGTGATTTTGTATATTTAAATCCATCTTCTAGATTCCGTTTATATTAAATGCGTCCCTTTAGAAAGTTTTATAAAATAGACTGAGCATTCACAACCAAACTTTTTAAAATAATCCTCTGAAGTATTTTTTGTAAATGATTTTACAGAATTATTAGCAATTATATTTATAGTGCAACCTCCAAATCCTCCTCCCATCATTCTGGCTCCAATTACATTAGAATCTTCTTTTGCTAATTCAACTAAAAAATCTAATTCTTGACAACTAATTCTGAATTGAGCTTGCGCTCCTCTATGCGCTTCAAAAAGCAGATTCCCCAAAGCAAAAATATTTTTATCTTTAATTAAATTAGCTGCTTTTAACACTCTTTTATTTTCTTGAATTATATACAAAGCTTTTTGATAATAGTCTTCAGAAATTTTTGATTTAATACTTAATAAACTCTCTTCAGTTGCATCCCTTAAGGCTTTAATATTAAGTAACGATGCTACTTTTTCACAAACATTTCTCCTATCATTATATTCTGCTTCGGCTAGATTATGGCTTATATTTGTATTAATCAGTACTAATTGGTAGTCTTCAAAATCTATCTTAAACGGAATTGATTCTTGAGTTCGACAATCTAAAAGCAATGCTTGGTCTTCCAATCCAAACATACTTGCAAATTGATCCATAATGCCACATCGAACACCTGCAAAATTATGTTCAGCTTGTTGGGAGATTACTATCATTTCCGTTTTTGATAAATTCAAATCGAATAATTCATTTAAACCAAAAACGATACTATTTTCCAATGCAGCCGAAGAAGACAAACCAGCTCCATCTGGAATATCGCCTCCAAAAACCAAATTAAAAGGCTCAATATTTTTACCTAACTTTGTTGTTTCTGCAACAACGCCTATAATATAATTTCTCCAGTTCCCATTTTTAATTGGCTGAATATTTTCAATTGAAAATGTATACTTTTCATTTTTATCAAAAGCATAAACTGTACAATAATCAGTACTACTTTCAGAAAAGGCAGCTACAATCCCTTTGTTAATTGCAGCTGGGAAAACAAACCCTTCATTATAATCTGTATGCTCTCCAATAAGATTAATTCTGCCAGGAGAATTAACTAATACTGATATTTTTCCAAATTTCTCTTTAAAAGCTTTTCTAATATTTTCTATTAAAATTGGATTCATTTATTATGCAAAATAAATATAGATTCCTAAAACAATTATGCAAATTGAAATTCCTATACTATTTAAATACTTCCATGGAGTTATTTCAACTTGTTCCGTGTATTCTTGTACATAAGCTTCAGCACGAGGTTTGTATTTCCCAATAAGGAGCATAATAAGTACATTTAACACAAATAATATTGCCATAACGTGCAAAAAGTGTGGATAATTTTCTTCGCCAACTATATAAGGTTTTACTATAAACTGACTAATAATATATAATACAGAACCTGAAATAATTCCAACTTTTGCAGCTATAGCAGGAACATATTTTGTTAAATAACCAACAACAATTATTGTTAAAATTGGAATACTGTAAATGCCATTTGCTTCTTGTAAGTATCCAAATAGACCATCGGAAGCATATATTAAAAGTGGTGCTATACACATAGATATAATTGCTAATATAATTCCGAATCGCTTTCCTGCTTTTACGGTTTCTCGTTCGGTAGCATCATTTTTTATATGTGATTTATAAATATCAATTCCGAATAAAGTTACTGAGCTATTTAATGCAGAATTAAATGAACTTAAAATGGCTCCAAATAAAACAGCTGCAAAAAATCCAAGAAAAACAGTTGGCAGTACTTTAGATACTAACATTGGATAGGCTTCGTCTGGATTTTCTATTTGACCACCAAACATATGATATGCAATTATCCCTGGCAAAACAACAATTAACGGTCCAAGTATTTTAATGAATGACGCTAAAAGCAACCCTTTTTGTCCTTCTTTTAAATTTTTAGCTCCCAGTGCACGTTGAATAATCGCCTGATTTGTTCCCCAGTAAAATAATTGTACAAGCATCATCCCTGTGAAAATAGTTTCGATTGGAATTGAAGATTCTGAACCTCCAAGTGATTTAAATTTTTCAGGATGAGATTCTGTTAAAACTGAAATACCATCTATTACATTTCCATCACCGATAGCCATTAATCCAAAAATTGGAATTAACATTCCTCCAACCAACAACCCAACAGCATTAATTGTATCAGAAACAGCTACTGCTTTCAGCCCTCCTAAAATAGCATAAATAGATCCAATAATTCCAATTGACCAAACGGTTATCCAAAGCGCAGTATTTTTAGATACACCCAATAGCTCAGGAACTTCAAACATATTACTAATCGCCAAAGCTCCTGAATATAAAACAATAGGAAGTAATACAATTGCATAACCACTTAAAAATAATCCTGATGTTATGGTCTTTGTGGTTTTATCATATCTTTTCTCTAAAAATTGAGGAACTGTTGTAAGCCCACCTTTTAAATAGCGTGGAAGTAAAAACATTGCAGTAACAACCATAGCTATTGCTGCTAAAGTTTCCCATGCCATAACCAGAATTCCATCTCTAAAAGCTGCTCCATTTAATCCAACAATTTGTTCTGTAGATAAATTGGTGAGTAATAAGGATCCTGCAATTACTACTCCTGTAAGACTTCTCCCTCCTAAAAAATAACCATCTGAAGAGGATTCATTTGTTTTTCTACTTTTTATATAAGATAAAATGGCCACTAATAATGTAAAGCCAAGAAAAGTTATAAACTGCATAATAATGTGTTTTAATAGTTAGTTAGTTTTTATGATTATGATTAAGCTTAATTGTCCAATTTAAATTATAAACATCTTCAGGTTTTAAAATTTGTAATCCTATTTTATTATTAAAACTATTTGAAGGACTAGTAAGAGGTTCAATTGCAATATTATTCCTGTCTTTAGGAGTATATAATTGCACATAATTTTCTTTAGAGGAAAAGCTAATATCTATATTATAATCTGATGTTTTAAACCCAACTACATCATTATTTAACACAAAACAATTATCAAATGTTTGGTCTTTTATTAATATTTCCTCAGGTAGTGTTGTGTAATCAAACTTTATTGGAATATTAGATTCATTTACAATTAATCGTTTATTACTTTTAATTTTTACACAACTGTTATACAGGTCATCAGACCAAAAATAAGGATGCCATCCTAAGCCAAATGGAAAATCATATTCATCATTATTTTTTACTATAACATCCAGTTTCAAAACGTCATTTGTTAATGTATATATTAAACTAATAGTATACTTAAATGGGAAGCCCTTAATTCTATTATTTTCAGTATATGCAAGTGATATAGTTGCTGAATCTAAAGTTGTTTGTTTATTAATTACTTTAAATTGCTTATTATATACTAATCCATGAATCGCATTGTTTTCTATTTCATGATTTATTTGTAAAGTCTGTTGCTTCTTTTGAAATATATAACTTCCATTTTCTAACCTATTTGTAAAAGGAAATAATATAGCTGAAGCATATGATTTTTTGTACTCTAAAGAAGATGTCTTTTTAATTATAGTTCTATCTCTTAAAGTTAATTCTTGCAGACTTCCACCTAATTGTGGATAAATAATTGCATTAGTATTACCATTAGAGTTTTTTAACTCCAAATAATCTAATGACTTTTTTTTGTCTTTAATATGACCAATAATAAACAAACTATTCTCTAAATTTTTAAAGTGATTTTCTAATTATTAAAGCATTTGGATTTTCAATTTTTAAATTTTCTTTATTAATTATCATTTGAGCTAAACGCTTACCCATTTGCTTGAAATCTGTTGAAATAGTTGTAATGCCTCCTTCTACTATTTCTTTTAACAAAGTATCGTTATATGATATTATTCCAACATCTTTTCCAAGAATTAATTTTTCGGTTTTAATTTTTTTAATAAGTAATATTAAACTTTGATCATCAAGAATTAAATATGCTTCTCCTTTTTTTGGGACTCTATCTTTTAATGTCATTATTATTTCATCTGAAATTTCTGTTGCTCTTCTAAACTTCTGAAACCCATTTAACATGCCTTGAGGTTGTTTTTTATCTGGAAAAAGAAGCACTATTTTGTTATACTTTACTATTAAGGGTTTTGCTTCTATTAAGCTATTAAATATGTCTTCTTCAAAATTTTGATAAATCGCTGGATACTGTTTGAGTCTAGTGTGGGTTTGATCTAAAATATAAACTTTGTCACTAGGTAATTTATTAATAACTTTTTCTGCTTGATTTAAATTTGCAGGCATGATTATATAAGAATTGTAATTCCCAATACTATCATAAATCAAGTTTCTAAATACATCAAAATTAAAGTGATGGAAGAAAATATCTACCTGAATACTACTATTAAGTCCATTTAGAAATGAATTATATAAATTTTCTTTAAAAGCATTTAACTCATCAAACAATAGAAATATTTTTTTGGATACTGTTATATTTTCACTTTTAATATAATATCCTTTTCCTGAAATTGACTCGACTATTCCTCTTGTTTTTAATTCATTAAAAGCTGTTAAAACTGTATCTCTAGAAAGAGAAAATTTGTCTCTAATACTATTTATTGAAGGTAATTTATCGCCCTTTTTAAGTACACCTTTTATTAACCCATCTTCAATTGACAAAACAATTTGTTTGTATTTAGGTGTTCCTATATTTTGTTTGACTGAAATTATGCTCATTAGGCAAATATAAAAAAAACTAGTAGGTACTGGTATGTTTTTTATAAAATATTCATATTTTAGCAAAACAATTAAGTTATTAATCATAAGAATAAAAATTTGTGCCTTTTTCAATAACTAAAATAACTTCAGTATTTGTACTATCGTTGATACTAACATTTATTTCTTGCTCTTCTGCTAATGATAATGGGGATAATAATAACAATCTAATAAACTCAAATCCAGATTCAGATTTAGAACCTTCAGCATTTTATTATGGTGCTGATTTGTCATATCTAAATGAAATGGAAGATTGTGGTGCGACTTATAAAGATTCAGAGGGTGTTACAAAAGATCCTTACATCATTTTTAATGAGGCTGGTGCAAATTTAGTAAGAGTGCGTTTGTGGTACAATCCTACTTGGACCAACTACTCCAATTATAACGATGTTAAAAAAACCATTCAACATGCAAAGGCTAATGGCATGAAAGTGCTTTTAGATTTTCATTATTCTGACACTTGGGCGGATCCAGGAAAACAAGAAATACCTGCGGCTTGGTTAGGCGAAATCAATAACACAGAAGCTTTGGGTAATTTATTATACAACTATACTTATGAAACATTGAATAATTTATCAACTTCAAATTTGTTACCAGAAATTGTACAAGTTGGAAATGAAATTAATCCGATGATCCTTCAACACGGAAATTTAATTTGGCCCATTGATTGGGTAAGAAATTCATCATTATTAAATAAAGGAATTAAGGCAATTAGAGACATTTCAATAGCAAAAAATAAAGAAATAGAAGTCATGCTACATATTGCACAGCCTGAAAATGGTTTATGGTGGTTTGAAGAGGCCACTCAAAACGGTGTGACTGATTTTGATTGGATAGGATTGTCTTATTATCCAATTTGGTCAATATACACTTTAGACGATGTTGGTAATCCTTTAAGAGCATTAATTAATACTTATAATAAAAGATTAATGATTGTGGAAACTGCTTATCCTTTTACACTCGACAATGCAGATAGTGCCAATAATATTTTAGGCAGCGATGCTCTTATTTCTGGTTATCCTGCCACACAACAAGGACAATTAGATTACCTAAACCAACTAAAAATCGTTGTCGAAAATGCAGGAGGTGAAGGTATTATTTATTGGGAGCCTGCTTGGGTTTCAACTAACTGTTATACGCTTTGGGCACAAGGTTCACATTGGGATAATGCAACTTTATTCGACCATAGTGACAAAGCTACTCTAGGTATGCAATTTTATAATGGTGCCCTTAACAATTAAACAAAATATATGAGTTTTAGATTTTGGATATTTTTAATAGTTACAATTATTTGTTCTGCCAACTTTACTGCTGAAGGGCAGATAAGAGAAGTTGTTACACTTAAAACGAATTGGAAATTTTATAAAGGCAGCCAAGTTAACCCAACTACCATTGAGTTTGATGAATCCTCATGGGAAAGCGTATCAATTCCTCATGATTGGGCAATAACTGAAGGATTTATTGTAGATGGAGATGGTAATACTGGTAAACTACCGTGGAAAGGTCAAGGTTGGTATAGAAAATCATTGGATATTCCTTTAACATATAAAAACAAAAGAGTTATACTCATTTTTGATGGTATTATGGCGTTTCCAAAAATATACATTAATGGAAAACTCGTAGGGAAATGGGATTATGGTTATAACTCTTTTTATATTGATGTTACAGATTATTTAAATTTTGACAAGGAAAATATTCTAGCTGTGCATGCAGATACGCGCCAACATGATAGTAGATGGTATCCTGGAGGTGGAATTTACAGAAAGGTACAATTATTAGTCACAAACCCTATACATATAAATATTTGGGGAACTTATATAACGACTCCGATTGTAAAGCAAGAATATGCTGATATTAGAATAAATTCGACAATTAAAAACGAAACTACTGAAAAAAGTGACATAAACGTTGAACAAATTATTTTTGATTTTGAAGGAAAAGAAATTGATAGGAAATCAATTGAAAACAGTATCCCTAAAGGAAAAAGTAAAGATTTTGAGCTTACGCTTCAAGTTACAAAACCACAATTATGGAATACCAAAAACCCACTGCTTTACACTACTAAAACGAATGTTTTTCAGAACGGTAATCTTATCGATTCTAATATAACAACATTTGGTATTAGAACTATTGGTTTTACTGCTAATGATGGTTTTTATTTAAACGGCAAACGAGTTCAATTAAAAGGTGTAAATCTTCATAGCGATTTAGGTCCTTTAGGCATGGCATTTAACAAAAGAGCAATGGAACGTCAGCTTGAAATTATGAAATCCATGGGTGTCAATGCGATACGAAATAGTCATAACGTAGCTGCGCCAGAATTATTAGAACTATGCGACAAAATGGGATTACTTTTTTTTAATGAAATATTCGATAAATATGATGCGAAGGCAGACATTACTTCAGCAACAGATTTTGAGGAATTTGCCCATAGAAATATCAAGAATTTTATAGAACGAGATCGAAACCATCCTTCAGTATTTCTATGGAGCGTTGGCAATGAAATTGCCGATGTACAAAATAATATAGATAATGGCTTTAAACGTTTACATACAATGTTAAACTATGTGAATAAATATGATCCAACACGACCAACAACTCTAGTCTGTGATAAATTAGAAAGCGCCTCATTAAGACATTTTGATTATTATGATGTGCATAGTTGGAATTATGGGAGACGTTATAGATTAGCTCGTGAATTAGAACCCAATAAATCAGTGATAATTAGTGAATCAGCTTCAACATTAAGCACTAGAGGATTTTATGAATTTCCACTACCTGAAGAGAAGACAGACTTTACCTCATCATTACAGGTCAGTTCGTACGATTTAAATGCTCCTTCATGGGCAGAAATTGCTGATGATGATTTTATGTGGCAACAGGATGAGCCTTACGTAGCAGGTGAATTTGTCTGGACTGGATTTGATTATCTGGGTGAGCCGACCCCTTATAACAATCAATATGTCAAAAAAATGGGGATGACTGACAAAAATGCATCAAGAAGTTCCTATTTCGGAATAGTTGATCTTGTTGGAATTCCTAAAGATCGATATTACTTATATAAAAGTTATTGGAAACCTGATGAGACTACTATTCATATTTTACCTCATTGGAATTGGAAAGGAAAAGAAGGTGAAAATGTTCCTGTTTTCGTATATACGAATGGTGACTGTGGTGAACTTTTCATTAATGAAAAATCACAAGGTTTAAAATGTAAAAATCTTTCTTCCAAAATTTCAACAGATAGATTTAGGCTTATGTGGAAAGATGTTATTTATCAACCTGGAGAGGTAAAAGTTATAGCATATAAATCGGGAGAAATTATTGGAGAAAACATTATAAAAACTTCTGAAAAACCAAATCAACTAAGGTTAACTCCAGATAGAAAAACAATAAATGCCAACGGTGATGATTTATCATATGTATTAATTGAAGCAATAGACAAAAACGGAAATCTATATCCTTTAGCAAATAATAGTGTTCAAATTACACTTAATGGAAATGGAAGCATAGCAGCAGTTGGTAATGGTAATCCTCAATCCTTTAAACCATTCATTCGAAAAAACATAGAGCTATTTTATGGCAAAGCTATGATAATTATAAAATCTGGAGTAGAAAGAGGCACAATAGAGCTAAAAGTTAAATCAAAAGGATTAAAACAAGATAAAGTTATTATTAAAACAAATTAAATCTTTCATTAATTAAAAAAACCTCTCAATATTTTTGAGAGGTTTTTTTAGTGCGGCTGAAGGGAGTCGAACCCCCACACCTTTCGGCACTAGATCCTAAGTCTAGCGTGTCTACCAATTCCACCACAGCCGCAAAATTGTGAGTGCAAATATAAACAATA
>Ga0209013_10002526_pt1 | contig 16566 bp, 17 predicted proteins | sample Cruoilmetagenom2_FD_187291 | JGI IMG/M metagenome (GOLD analysis project Ga0209013, IMG submission 187291) | Oil polluted marine microbial communities from Coal Oil Point, Santa Barbara, California, USA - Sample 2 (SPAdes) (version 2) | ecosystem: Environmental > Aquatic > Marine > Oil seeps ...
GGGAGAATTCCTCGCTGTGATCGGCCTCAGTGGATCCGGCAAATCAACCCTGCTGCGCTGCATCAACCGATTGATCGAACCCACAGAAGGGCAGATCATCTGGAATGGAGAAGATATCACTGCCGCCAGCCAGGACGAAATGCTGCGCATCCGCCGCAAGATCGGCATGATCTTCCAGCACTTTAATCTTGTCTCAAGATCCAAGGTGATCACCAACGTACTGGCAGGCAGACTGGGATACATTAATCCAGCAATGAGTTTGCTGAATCATTTTCCAAAAAGTGATCGCGATATGGCCATGAAGCAATTGGACCGGGTTAGCATAGCTGACCAGGCCTATAAAAGAGCAGACGAACTCAGCGGTGGACAGCAGCAGCGCGTTGGTATAGCCAGAGCAATGGTGCAGGAACCTGACATCATTCTGGCCGACGAACCAGTCGCCAGCCTTGATCCTGTCCTGGCCCACAGCATCATGCAGTATCTGGAAACTATCAACCAGGAAGACGGTGCGATGGTTTTATGCAGTCTGCACTTCCTGGATCTGGTACACCGCTATGCAGATCGGGCTATCGCCCTCAACGATGGAAAGTTGATGTTTGATGGACCTCCACATGACATCGACGATGAGAAGTTTAAAGAAATCTACGGCAAAGAAGCTGAACGGGTAGGTTAATTATATGAATAATAAAAAACCATCTCTATTACGGTCGCTTGGCATCGCTCTAGGAGTAGTCCTTGTGATTGTTGTATTCGCCTATGGCGTAAAGGTTACCGATGTTAACTTTGAAACTACCCGATCTGTAGACCGCCTGACCTCATTGAAAAGGGTTATTCGAGCTCTCGCTAGGCCAGATATTATTGAATATGATTATGATATAACCGTTGTAGAAATCCCATTTTATCTACCCTGCCCTGAAGGGGAGGAAATCTCTGCACCTGATCTAGATCAAAGCCAGCCCTATATGCTGGCAAGCGCCTACTGCGCTTCCCCACAGGAGATCGTTCATATCACAGGGAAAAACTTCCCTCCCGATACGAAAGGCCCGGTGGATTTTTATACAACCAGTGGTGTAAAAAAGCCCCTGGGGAATTTCTCTTCAGATTCAAATGGGGAATTCCAGCTGGATGTCGAGCTTCCAACCAGGCAGCCCCTCGCTGAAGCCCAGCAAATTATTGCCACCATTCGAAATAAAGTGGGCAGCCCGATGTTTACTGACACCGCCAAGGTCACCTGGGACAAAATCCTTGAGACTGTCTTCATGGCTTTGCTCGCTACGACTATCGGTACTGCCTTGGCAATTCCTGTCAGCTTCATAGCTGCCCGCAACTTGATGGCAGAGAATAATAGCCCGTTAACCAGCATTGCCTTTTCGATCGTTGGCTGGCCTATTGGTATCTACCTGGGATTAAAAACCGCGGGATTTGCCCGGCAATTTCTCACTCCTTACCTGGAAAGTCCGGGTAAAGCCGCCATAGGTCTGATGATAGGTATCGTTTTGGTCATAGTGATCCTTCAGTGGGTTCTAAAAGCTGACGATAAAAAGCCAGGATTCGATCTGATGGATTTCATTAAGTTACTGGCTTATGTTGCAGCTGGACTTGCGGGAATAGCTGTATTGTTATTCGTTGAGACTTTATCCAGATCGATCGGCCTAGCGCTGGTCGAACCACTGGGTCCGTTTGGATTTATCGGAAATTTCCTCTATCAAATGGGAGAAGCCTCCACTTTGATCATCCCAGTTTTTGTGGCACTCGGATTAGGAGCGGTTGTTGGTGGTACTCTTGGCAAGATCGGGCAAAACATCAGCGATAAGTCTCCTTCCGATGTAGTTAGAATGGTAAATATCATTGGAACCACAGTTGCTGGTGCGAGTTTATTTGCATTGATCGGCACCGGTATCAATTGGCTCTATCAGATCGATAATCTTTCCAAGACACTCTACTGGCCTGCAGGCATAGGCGCTGTCATCGGCCTTGTACTGGCGTTGATAGTCAAACCCAAACAGCCCTTGCCAACAGGAATGATAATTTATTTCATCACCCGCACTATTCTCAATGGGACCCGATCTGTAGAAGCACTGGTAATGGCCATTGTGTTTGTGATCTGGGTTGGCATTGGTCCCTTTGCTGGGTCTTTAGCCTTGGCGCTCCATACCGTGGCAGCTCTTGCGAAACTTTATTCTGAGCAGGTAGAAAGCATCCTGCCCGGACCGCTGGAAGCTGTCCAGGCCACCGGCGCAAATCGATTGCAGACCATTGTGTATGCAATTGTTCCCCAAATTGTTTCACCCTATATCTCCTTCACCATGTACCGCTGGGATATCAACGTTCGCATGTCCACAATCATCGGTTTTGTGGGCGGCGGTGGGATCGGTTTCCTGCTCCAGCAGAATATCAACCTGCTGGCTTATCGGGCAGCCAGTGTCCAGATGGTGGCAATAGCAGTTGTAGTTGCCACAATGGATTATGTCAGCTCCATCGTCAGGGAACGCATGGTTTAGGGAACAGTATCCCTCCTCCTAAAACACTCATCCCGGATCTTTGAAAGTTCCGGGATGTTTACTTAATGGTAGACTAGGTGACATGAAAAAGAAGCTGGAATCCCTGCAAAATGAACTTTCAAAAATAGACAATACCCTGGTAGCCTACTCCGGTGGTGTGGACAGCTCACTCCTGGCCAAACTTGCCCAGGATATCCTGGGGGAGAAAGTCAAAGCAGTCATCGTTACCTCTCCTACCCTGCCTGCTCGTGAACTTCAGGAAGCACGAGAGATCGCCGCCTTGATTGGAATAGAGTTGCTTGAAATGGCAAGTGATGAGATTGATCTTCCAGAATATTACGTCAATTCTGATCAACGTTGTTATGTATGTAAAGATCATCGCTATCGAATGCTGCGTAAATATGCTGCTCAACATGATTTTCATACTATCCTGGACGGCAGCAATGCTGATGATCTCAGTGACTTTCGACCCGGGCACCAGGCTGTAAAGGAACAAGGAGTTCGCTGCCCTCTTCAGGAAGTTGGATTATCAAAACCCGAGATCCGTTTGCTGGCGAAAGAAATGGATTTACCCAATTGGGATAAACCTTCTTCCGCCTGCCTGGCGTCCCGGATCCCATATGGCATGGTTATCACATCCGATACCTTACTAAAAATTGAAAAAGCTGAGGAGTTCCTTATTCAGCTTGGTTTCCGGCAGCTGCGAGTCCGCCACCACGGTGATATTGCGCGCATTGAGGTACCACCGGAGGATTTTGACAAAGTGCTTTTGAAAAGGGAACAAATCACCCAGAATCTGAAAGAGATAGGGTATTCTTATATTACTCTAGATATTCGTGGATTCAGGTCCGGCAGCTTAAATGAAGGATTGAAGAATTATGGATCAAATTAAACTAGAAGGACTACTTTCCGATGTCAAAACAGGGGAAGTGTCTGTAGAAGAAGCGTTAAAACGCCTCGAGTCTTTACCTTTTGAAAACCTGGGATTCGCTCGGTTGGATCTTCATCGCGATCTGCGGCAGGGTCTTCCCGAAGTAGTCTTTTGCCAGAATAAAACCCCAGAGCAGATCATAATTATTATGAAAAAACTCTGGGAACACCATGATCATGTGCTGGGAACCAAGCTTTCCCCCGATGCCGCTAATATAGTTCAAAAGGGATTGCCAGAAGCCAACTACGATCCAATATCAAGATTGCTGCGACTCTCCAGGGGAGAACTTCCACAAGCCGGAAAGGATGCTCCGTATGGAATGGTAGTCTCAGGCGGCACCTCTGACCAGCCAGTCGCTGAAGAAGCCGCAATAACCCTGGAATTCCTGGGCAGCCGCGTGATCCGGGCTTATGATATCGGTGTATCAGGAGTGCATCGCCTTTTTGACCAGCACGCTCTGCTGAGCGAAGCAGATGTGATCATCAGTGTGGCCGGAATGGAAGGAGCTCTCACGAGCATTGTGGGCGGCCTGGTCTCCTGCCCGGTTATTGGTGTGCCGACTTCCGTCGGGTATGGCGCAAATTTCCAGGGCGTTTCTGCTTTGCTGTCCATGTTAAACGCCTGCGCCCCAGGGATCGCTGTGGTTAATATTGATAATGGATTTGGTGCTGCTGTATATGCTAATTCGATACTGAGGAGAATTGGTAAATGAAAGTCCTTTACTTTGATCTGATCGGCGGCGCAAGCGGTGATATGATCCTGGGAGCATTAATTGATGCTGGTATGCCAGCCGAAAAATTGGCAGAGATGCTAGCTGGTTTGAAATTAAACGAATTCGAATTAAAGGCTGGATCAATAAGTAAAAATGGTTTCAAGGCTACCAAGGTAGATATCCTGGTAGGTGAACAACCACCTGAACGGCATTTGAAAGATATCCTTGAAGTGATCCAAAAAAGTTCCCTTCCTGGATCGATCCAAAAAAGAGCTATTAAAATCTTCCGAAATATCGCTTCTGTGGAAGCCGGTATACATAATGAACCGGTGGATCATATCCATCTCCACGAACTGGGCGGCACGGACACAATAGTTGATGTCACAGGGGCTTTGCTGGCTCTCGACTACCTGGGTGTGTCTCACATATACGCCTCTCCGATTCCACTTGGCAGCGGATTCATCAAAGGCGCTCACGGACAGATCCCCCTGCCGGCTCCAGCTACCATAGGATTATTAAAAGGTTTACCGGTCCGGCAAACTGAGATCAAGGCTGAACTGATCACACCAACTGGCGCTGCCTTACTGGCTGAGCTTGTGGATGATTATTCCCCTCCCCCGGAGATGAAGGTTGATATGGTGGGATACGGAGCTGGAACCCGTGATCTGCCAATCCCAAACTTGCTTCGAGTGCTGATCGGCGAAACAGAAGAAAAAGGAAATCAGCTAAAAGAAGAATTGATACTATTAGAAAGCAATTTGGATGACTTAAATCCTGAGATCTATCCCTATATGATGGATTCATTATTTATCGCGGGAGCACTGGATGTTTGTCTGGTTCCAGTTCAAATGAAAAAGAATCGTCCAGGTACCCAAATCCAGGTTCTTGCACAAGTCCAAAATGCTGAAAATTTGCGGGAAATCCTTTTTCAAGAAACCAGTACATTAGGTGTCAGGCAAACTGTGGTTGACAGGTATTCACTGCCCAGGATTATCCAGGAGATCTCAACTGCATTTGGCAAGGTAAGAATAAAGGTTGCTGGAGAAGGGACTCCATATCAAAAAGCTTCTCCAGAGTTCGAAGATTGTCAGAAGTTGGCCCGGGAAAATAAGATCCCCATCCAGCGGGTCTACCAGGAAGCGATCAAAGCCTATTACGAACAGAATAGCTAATTCCCATTATTGTTTAAGGCAGCTCTTTTTCCAAAATAATTTCCCATTTCCATCCAAATTTAGATTTGGTTATATTTCCTGCTGAAAAACCCTCTCATGGTACAATTCGCACGTGTTTAAGAAAAGAAGAAAAATGATCCTTTACCTACTGCTTCTGATAATAATCATCCTGATTGGTGCCCCACGCGTTATTATGGTGCAGCAGGCAGGCAAAAAGATTTACTCAGTAGAAGATGTTTCCCCAGTCAGAGCAGCTGTTGTGTTTGGCGCAGGTCTAACCTCTACTGGCGGTCCTACAACGGTTTTAAAGGACCGCGTGGAAACGGCAGTTCTCCTCTACAAAGCCGGAAAGGTTGAAAAAGTTCTGATGAGCGGAGATAACCGTTTCATCAACTACAATGAACCGGGGGCAATGAAAGCCTATGCCCTGGAACTTGGTATGCCGGAAGAAGATATCGTACTGGATTATGCCGGACGCAGAACCTATGATACCTGCTACCGGGCCAGGGATATATTTTTACTCGACAATGTTATCCTGGTTACCCAGAATTTTCATTTATCGAGGGCTCTATATACCTGCAAAGCCCTCGGATTGGAATCCGTTGGAATCTCTGCTGATCTGCGGCCTTATCGCGAAGAAGGTTATTGGAATATCCGCGAGATCCCTGCCTGTATGATGGCCTATATCCAGGTCCATATTACAAAACCTGAACCTGTTTTGGGGGATCAGGAACCTATCTTCCCTTTGGAATGAATCCTGCACTGTTAAATCTGATATAAAAGCCAATATCAGCGAAAAAGCTGAGGAGTTTTGTTATGAAAGTGTCTATACGAAGTATTCTTGTGTTCATCTTAGTGGCGATTCCCCTTGCTGGATGTGGGATCAACATTGAACTTCCATTTAACACAGAACAGAAAACCGGTCCCTCTGTGACCGATTACATCCAGGTAGCGATCCCAGATGCCCCCACACCTCTGGACATCAACCTGTCATTTGGTGCCGGTAAAATGACTTTGCTTCCCAATCCAGGAGATGACCTGCTCTCTGGTACAGCGACCTATAATGTGTCTGATTTCAAACCCGAAGTAACGATTGACGAAAACGGGGTCTCTTTGAAACAAGGCAACCTGAAATTGAATGCTATACCAACAATCAATGAGACCATCAAAAACGATTGGAGTATCGCAATTAAGAACCACCCCATTGAATTGAATATCAAAGCCGGTGGGTACAGTGGTGATTTTGAATTTGGTGGTTTGGCTATTACCGATTTGCACATTGCAGATGGGGCAGCGAACGTAAAACTGAAATTTTCTACACCAAACACCACCCCCATGAACGCATTCCGTTATGAAACAGGAGCCTCGAACATCACCATGAACAAATTGGCCAATGCCAATTTCCAGACCATGATCTTTCAAAGCGGCGCTGGGAATTACAACCTGGATTTTTCGGGTTTGCTGCAGCGAGACGCTTCGATTTTCATTGAAACCGGGCTCAGTCGGTTGGTGATCAGTGTTCCGGATGGAGTGCCAGCCAGAGTCAATATTGAAGGTCCATTATCCAAGGTGATCCTATCTGGGGACTGGCAGCAAGAAGGGAATGAATATTACCTGGAAGGCCAGGGTCCAAGGCTGAACTTTATAATTGAAACCAAAGCCGGAACAGTCACCTTGCAAAACCCCTAAACACCAGGAATAATTCTGGTCTGGACTGAAGAAACCCTCTCTATTGACAGGGTTCAGGCCCTCGTGTAAACTTAGGATACTGGCTATACGAAAGGATTTCGGCGATGATCAATGAAGGCGCGTTTCAAATCAATCCCAGGATCACACTAGCTCCCGCCCTCCAGGCCTGGGAGATTTACTTGAATGATCAAGGGAGTTCACCCCATACGGTCACTGCCTTCCTGGGTGATTTACGGCTCCTGGCTTCCTATTTACCACCTGATCGCCAGGTCGGTGAGATCAGCCTGGCAGATCTGAACAATTTCTTACGCTGGATGGAACACGAGCGTGATGTGCCCTGCAGTCCAAAAACCCTTGCCCGCAGAATAACCTCGCTGAAATCTTTTTTCCGATGGCTCCATGAAGGCGGAGTAATTCCCGCCAACCCCGCGGAACAAGTAGTTCAAAAATCCGTCCGCAGTCCCCTGCCCAAGATATTATCCCCGGAAGAAGTTGAAAACATCCTGGACACTGCCCTCGCTTATCGTCAAAAACCAGACCCGGATCTGCGTTCCTATCTGCTATTTACACTCATCCTGGAAACCGGGATCAAGAAGGGAGAATGCCTTTCATTGAGCCCCAATCACATCCAGCTTGATGCTCCGGATGATCCACTGATTTTTATCCGGTACGCCAGCCCCCAGAATCGTTATAAAGAAAGGAAATTGAATCTCAGCCAGGACTGGATCGCTGCTTATCAGGAATATCGGCTCTATCACAATTTGGATGATCGCCTTTTCCCGTGGTCTGCCCGCATGCTGGAATATATCCTTGAAGATCTGGGTAAGGACGCCGGCATCAAAAAAAGGGTCTCTTTCTCCATGTGCCGCTGGACCAGCGCAGTTGAGGACTGGCGATCAGGAATGGAACCGAATAAGATCAGACAGAAATTGGGAATATCTGAAGTGCAATGGCGTGAGATCAGCCGCAAGCTTCAAATCCTGAGCAAAGATGTTTCCTCAGAAGAAGATTCTGAGGAAACGTGATGCTGAGATAAATCAAGTTTGTTTTTTGCGGCGGATGAACTTAAGCTCCACTAAAGATTCGCTTTCCCCCGTTATACTTGCCTCCTGACTTAACCTACCTCCTGGAACCCAGAGGACCATATCTTTACCGCTGATCAAAGGCCAGTCCTCTCGATAGGGAGCCGGGATCTTTTCATTGATCATCATATCCGACACTTTCATAGAACTACCCCCCATCCCCAGGGGTTTGATCATATCGCCTTCCTGGCGAGATCTTAAAACGGCATTTCCCATTATTGCAGACCGGTCCATCCAGACCAGAAAATCCTCACCCGGGATCTCAGTTCTATCGAACTGGCCTGGTGAATATTCTACCGGGGATATGATCAGGTACCAACCATCTCCCAGGGAGATCTCTCCTTGGTCTGAGATCTGGATATGATTATGATCCAAGAGTTGGGGAAACTGATTTTTAACCACATCGGTTTCCCAGGTTGACAACACAACCAATTTGGGCGATTGAGATAGATTGACTTTAGCTACCCAATTGGCTGATTTGCGAGTCGGTGTCCGGACAAAATCCAGGGCGGCTTCTACCTGTAAGAAGCTGAGCTCGAGATAATCCGGGCGAAGATTTTTTAAAGATTTGCGAATTAATCGTCTCTGGACAGCAATCGGATAATCCAGAAGTTCTTCCCGGGAAAGCTGAATATAACTGGCGCCCTGGCTGTGCCGGCAGGTTTTCCAAGCGATATTACAAAAGTATTCCAAAGCCTGATCTTCTGCAGATAATATCTGGGCCGTTTGCAGTAGTCGCTGATGGAATCCCGGGGTGAGTTTTTCAAGCTGTGGTACCAACATATGACGGATCTTGTTTCGAAAATAAATCTCTTCCTGATTAGAAAGATCTTCTATCACTGGTAAGTTATGCTCAAGTTGATAATCAATCAGTTCCTGTTTTGAAACATCCAGGAGCGGCCGCACAAGCGGTATCGTCTCATGCCAGGCATTGGGGATACTTACAACTTGCATTCCGGATAGCCCCTTGGTCCCCGCCCCTCTGAGCAAGTTCATCAGGATGGTTTCTACCTGATCACCTGCATGATGGGCAACTGCCACAGCTCCAGCCATCTCGGTAACGGCAACCTCAAATAAAAATTGGTAGCGCAGGATTCGGGCAGCTTCCTCTATAGAGTAACTTCCCTCCCCTGCAAATTGGCGAACATCACCGGATGCAGACCGGAATGGAAGGCCCGAATCCAGACAATATGTTCGAATCAACTCCGATTCCTGATCAGATTCGTCTCGAAGTTTATGATTGAAGTGAGCAGCTATGGGGGCGAAACCCTTCTCCTGCATGGCATGCAGAAGGACCATACTGTCCACCCCGCCGGAGATACCGACAACAATAGGCGGTTCGATAATTGGAAAGACTTGCTCAAGGGATTTGAATACCATTTCCACATTATAATCTATGGTATATTTTATTAACAAGTTCTAATCGTTAACCCTGAGGTGCATCATGGCACAAACGATTCTGATCATTGATGATGATATTGATACCTTAAAGCTTGTTGGTATCATGCTTGAGCGGAAAGGATTCCGAATCCTAGCTTCCACAACGGGGGATAAAGGTCTTCAAATGGCTAACAAGGAATATCCTGACCTGATCCTTCTGGATGTAATGATTCCTGATATCAATGGTTATGAAATCGCCCGTTCTATCCGGACCAATCCAGCCACTGAAAACACTCCCATTATCATGTTCACAGCCCGCAGCCAGGTTGACGACAAAGTAGAGGGCCTGGAATCCGGAGCAGACGCCTACATCACAAAACCTGCCCGCCCCAGAGAATTATTCGCCCAGATAAACTCCGTTTTAAAACGCTCTCCACAACGTTCCTCGTCTTCCGGTACCGCAACCGCTGAAAAAGGCACCCTGATCGGTATAGTCTCTGCCAAAGGTGGGATCGGTAACTCTACTCTGGCGACAAACTTGGCAATTGAAATTCACAATCAATCGGGCAAAGAGACCATTCTCGCTGATTTCAGGCCTGGCCAGGGAACAATCGGGATGGATCTTGACGTGCAGAATACCAGCGGCCTGATCAAAATACTGGATGAAGAACCCGGAATTGATATATCAGATTTCTTCCCGGATGTTTTGATGGAGCATAAATCCGGTATAAAGACCCTTTTATCATCCCCCCATCCTTCGGATTCTAAATACATCACTCATATAGAACAATTTTTACAGATCGCAAAAGAACTCCCCAAACTGGCTGCCTATATCGTTCTCGATCTTGGTCCCTCATTAACACCTATCAACTCTGCTGTCCTTCCAAAATGTGACAAGGTCCTAATCTGCCTGGAACCCTCCCCTTCAAATATCACCCAGACCCGAATCTTGATTCAGGACCTGATCAATAGTGGATTAGGAGATGGTCGATTCATCACAGTTTTGATCAACCGCCAGCGTTCAGGAGTGCAGCTCAGTTGGGAACAGGCTGAAAACCTATTGGAAAGGAAGATCAACCAGATTTTCACTCCGGTCCCGGAACTAGCTTATCAAGCAGCTGCAAAAAATATCCCCATCATCCAGCGTCCTGAAGAAAGCATGACGGCAGATCAATTCCGAGACCTGGCAAAATTGGTCCTGGATTAACAGGAATATGCTTCCCACTGCTGAGAATAAAAACCTGATCCAAAAAGCCTCTGATTTAATCAGTCAGGCGGTTTATTGCGTCGCATTAACTGGTGCGGGCATATCCACACCTTCCGGGATTCCTGATTTTCGTTCGCCAGGAAGTGGCATCTGGACAAAATATTCTCCAATGGAAGTTGCTACCTTAAGCGCTTTTCGCTATCACCCGGACCGGTTTTACGATTGGCTGCGGCCTTTTGTAGGGAAATTATTCGGTGCAGATCCCAATCCAGCTCATTACGCCCTTGCCAGATTGGAAGAGAATAATCTATTACAAGCCATTATCACTCAAAATATCGATGCTTTACACCAAAAAGCCGGATCAAAGAAAGTCATTGAAGTACACGGAACATATCAAACACTCACCTGCATGGGCTGTTACAGACAGGTAGATACCAATCAGGAAATTCTCAACGATCTGCTGAATGACGGAAAAAAACCCTACTGCCCTCACTGCGGGGAACTGATGAAACCGGATATCATCCTTTATGAAGAGCAGCTCCCTGCAGAGAAATGGAGATCTGCCCGTCAGGAAATCATGGCCTGCGACCTGTTATTAATTCTGGGATCCTCACTGACTGTGACACCAGCTTGTGATCTACCATTATCTGCCCTCGGGAATGGGGCAAAGATCATCATTCTGAATTATTCCCACACTCATCTTGATGATCAGGCGGCTGTCAGCTTGCAGGGAGACCTGGCTGATGTCCTGCCGCTCATTACAACAAAGGTACTTGATGAAAAATAATAAAACTAAACCGACTTTGATAAATAGCTACCAAAAACTCATCAACATATCATGTGATCTGGCATCGGAATTGGACCTGAATATCCTATTGACCAAGATCGTTAATGCAGCCAGCGAGGTATCAGATTCAGAAGAGGCCTCCATCCTGATGTTCGATCCTGCAAAAAACACACTTTACTTCCAGGCAGCGACCAATCTGGATACCGGACTTAAACGAGGCCTGGTTGTTCCCCTCGAGGAAAGCATCGCCGGTTGGATCGTCAATAATCAAAAGCCAATTATTGTCGATGATCCCCAAAAAGATAAAAGGCATTTTAACAGTATCGACAACATCACAAATATTAAAACCGATTCACTTATGGGTATACCACTCTTATCCAAAGGTAAAGTGATCGGTGTCCTAGAAGTGATTAACAAACGAGGAGGAAAATTCACCCAGGAAGACCAGGATGTGATGCTGGCCTTGGGAGCCCAGGCCACAGTGGCGATCGATAATTCTCGTTTATTCCTGCAGTCTGACCTGATCGGTGAATTTGTTCATCAGATCCGCACCCCACTTTCCGCTTTGAATGCGGCTACCCACTTGTTGAAAAGCAACCGGGTGGATGACCAGCAAAAAAAGAAGATGATCGATATCATGGAAGCGGAAATTGAAGCGCTGTCTGATATGTCTAGTTCCTTCCTGGATCTGGCTCGTTTGCAGTCAGGAAGAAAACAATATTCCGTCACGGACTTCAGCATCCGAGAACTGCTCACGGAATGTTACGATATCTTCTATTCTGACACACAGCATCAGGCCATCAATTTCAGCATTGACCTACCAGAAACACTTCCCCGGGTCACAGGAGATCGAAAACAGCTTAAACAAGCCTTCACAAATTTGCTAAATAATGCCGTCAAATACAATCATGAAGGTGGCGAGATAGTTATCAAGGCTCTTGCAAAAAAGAAACAGGTCATCATTTCGGTTTCCGACTCAGGAATGGGCATCCCGGAAGATGAACAATCTCTGATCTTTGAAAAATTCTACCGGGTAAGAAGCCACCGTGACCAGGTTCCCGGTACGGGGCTGGGACTGTCCGTTGTAAAACAGATCATCACAGACCATGGTGGTGAGATAAGCCTAACCAGTGAAGTGAACGTCGGCACTACCTTCACTGTTACCCTGCCAACAGATAAATAAGAAACCATGCGATCCTTCCTGAAAAAAAACTGGATATCCTCTCTACTTCTTATTGTGATCTTGATTCTGTCATATATTGCTTATTCACGAGGAGGATGGCATTTAATATATGAGGGAATCAGAAGTGGAATATCTATCTTAGTCAGGGAGATCCCCCTACTTACAGCCGCCTTTTTAACAGCCGGTCTGATTCAAGCCCTGGTAAAAAAGGAATTTATTACTCGTTGGCTTGGACAGGATTCCGGCATTAAAGGGATCCTGCTGGCCTGCCTGGGAGGTGGACTCGTACCTGGTGGACCTTATGTCTACTACCCCATCGCTGGTGCTCTTTTATCCTCTGGCGCCGGATTAGGAGTCCTGGTTGCTTTTGTAACCGCTAAGAATCTCTGGTCAGTATCCAGGCTTCCTTACGAATTTGCACTCATCGGATCAAGTATCACCATTCGACGTTATCTGATTACTTTTTTAATTCCACCGTTGTTCGGTTTACTGGTCGAATGGATTTTCGGGAGTTATATTCAAAAAATCCGGGAGAATGTCAAAGAATGAAAACTTCTACGATCGTTCTCTGGATTGTCACCCTGACCCTGTTATTATTCAGCTGGAAAAAGGGAGCAGATACAGTCAAACGAGGAACTCAGTTAGCCTGGTCAACCACAAAAAAGAACGGATTGTTGATAATTTTGGCCTTCATTATTGCAGGATTTGTAAATATACTTTCCCCCGAAGAACTAGTAACTGCCTGGATCGGTCCTGAGACAGGGTGGCAAGGTATCATCTCGGCCGAATTCATCGGTACTCTGCTACCAGGTGGACCTTATGTTGTTTTCCCGATCATAGCCATCCTGATTCAGGCTGGAGCCGGTATCGGTCCTGTAGTCTCGCTCATCACCAGTTACTCAACCCAATCATTGCTGGCAATCAGCTTTGAACTTCCTTTCATGGGGTGGCGTTTTTCAGCTATTCGCTGGACGATCGGGCTGCTGATTCCCCTGATAGCAGGATTCACGGCTATCTTATTATGGGGGTAATCCCCTTATATCAACATCCCTATAATTTTCCTGGATCCAGATCTGTCCAATCCGATAAACGTTTCCGGATCTCTTTTTCAAGATCCTCGAGCAAAGCCTCGGCCACTTCCTCGTTTTCAGCTTTGGCTGTTATCCGGACCAGAACATAACCTTTTCCAGCTGCCAACCCAACTGTGGGATTGGCTAATTCTTCCAAATCGCTAATCAAAGCATCAATACGGGATTCGCCAATTTCTTCCACCCGAATATTGCGGATCAGGATCACACCGGTCAAGCCAAAGTATTTAGTGATCCTGGGCACCACCTGCTCATTGACCATTCCTTCCATCTCTACTGGCACACCTGGCATGGCATAGATAAGGGTATCCTGAATCTCCAATCCGATGCCTGGAGCTGTTCCCCTGGGGTTTGGAAGGCTATCTGCTCCTGAAGGCAAATAAGCCTGCTGCCTGTTATTTTCCGGTGGTTGAATACCGTATTTTTCGAATCGGCGGACGATCTCATCCCACAGATCTGGATGGAATTCCAAATCGAGATCAAATGCCTGGGCAATTGCATGGCGGGTTGGATCATCAACTGTCGGTCCAAGCCCCCCGGTTAGGATCACTATATCTGCCCTCTGAACGCTTTCAAGCAGCATTCCAGCAATTCGCTCAGGATTGTCTCCGATCATACCTGTCCGGTAAACATCTACACCAATCTTCCGCAAAGCAAGAGCGATTTCCTGGGTATTGGTATCGACGATCTCCCCTAACAACAATTCAGTTCCAATGGTTATGATTTCTGCACTTGGCATAACAACTAATCTCCCTTAATAATAACAATCCTGTGGTGTATTTTAGCACCACAGGATTGTTAAGTAAAAAATTTGCTATGCCCTATTCGATCCCTAGATAAGCTTTCTGGACCATTTCGTCGTTGCGTAGATTTTCTGCACTGTCTTTCAGAACAATCTCTCCAGTTTGAAGCACGTAGCCCCGGTTTGCAACGGAAAGAGCTACCGTTGCATTTTGTTCCACCAGCAAAATTGTAGTGCCAGTTTTATTGATTTCCACAATAGTTTCAAAAACGCTTTCCACCAGGATAGGAGCTAACCCCATGGATGGCTCGTCCATTAACAGCAGCCTGGGATTTGCCATTAAGGCCCGGGCTGTGGCAAGCATTTGCTGTTCACCTCCAGATAATGTTCCTGAAACCTGTTTTTCCCGTTCCTTCAGTCTGGGGAACAGCTGATACACCCTGTCCAGATCATCATCAAATGTGGACCGATCAGGTTGGGAATAAGCCCCCATGTCCAGGTTTTCAAAAACAGTTAGCCTGGCAAATATCCCCCGCCCTTCCGGGACCATCGTAATTCCTTTATACACAAGTTCATGCGCTGGTGTGTCCGAGATCTTTTCGCCCTCGAAATAGATATCTCCTAATCGCGGTTTAAGTAACCCACTGATCGTCCGCAGGGTGGATGTTTTACCGGCCCCATTCCCCCCGATCAAAGTCACGATTTCCTTTTCTTCAACGGTAATCGAGACACCTTTCAGGGCGTGGATATTTCCATAATACGTATGTATGTTATTTACTTCTAGCATCGCCATAATATCATTCCACTTTGGAGTGCATTGCCATTAAATTAGACAGCTCCCCGTCCTAAATATGATTCAATCACCTGGGGATTCTTTTGAATTTCTCCCGGGGTTCCTTTTGCAATTAATTGGCCAAAATCCAATACATAAATGAATTCACTGATGCCCATAACAACTTTCATGTCATGTTCGATCAACAGGATTGTGATCTTCAATTCATCTCGCAAACTTTCAATAAAACGCATCATGGTTACTGATTCATTAGGATTCATTCCAGCAGTTGGCTCATCCAGCAAAATGATCTTAGGTTTATTCGCCAATGCCCTGGCCATTTCCAACCGGCGTTGTTCACCGTAGGGCAAACCTCTAGCCAATAAATCGCCTTTGCCTTTTAATCCCACAAAATTCAACAAATCCTGGGCGTCTTCGAGAGCTTTTTTCTCTTCCGCCCTTTGTCTGGGAGTATGAAGGATAGCATCAACATAATTTGATTTTAATTGAGGGTGGCCACCCACCAGGATGTTTTCCAGGGCAGTCATTGCGGGGAATAGACGGATATTCTGGTATGTTCGTGATATGCCTAGCCTGGTAATTCTATCGGGAGATAAACCCATTAGAGATTTACCATTAAACAACATATCACCCTCATCGGCAGGATAAAATCCAGTAATACAGTTATATAATGTAGTTTTTCCAGCTCCGTTAGGGCCAATAATGGCATAGATCGATCCTTCTGGAATCTGAAGAGTAACATTATCAACAGCGGATAAACCGCCAAATCGTTTGGTTACGTTTCGGGTTTCTAGAATACTCATCTGCTAACCCTCTTTTCCTACTAAACTTTCTTCCGGTGGCAAAACATCTAACTCCCCTTCGTGGAGTTCCATCCTCCTGCGCGGCGCAGGCCAAATACCCTCCGGACGTATGATCATCATAAATACTAACAACCCACCGAAGACCAATAACCGGTAAAGATCCAGTTCTCTGAGAATTTCAGGCAGCCCTTTAAGTACAAAGGCTCCAACGATAACGCCAGGTATACTGCCCATACCTCCAACGATCAATAGGCATAGAACGTTGATCGAAACCATCAAGGTATGATCAGCAGGACCAGTATACTGGTTCCTGGCTGCAAATAGTGCTCCACCCAACCCTGCAAATGCAGCGCCGGTGGCAAAAGCCATTAATTTGTAATATAGGGTGTTGATTCCCATGGCCTGGGCAACGGTTTCGTCCTCACGCATTGCCATCCAGGCTCGACCAACCTTTGAATTTTGAAGATAATTCGTGAATAGAATTATTAACAGAATG
>Ga0209013_10002527_pt1 | contig 16564 bp, 10 predicted proteins | sample Cruoilmetagenom2_FD_187291 | JGI IMG/M metagenome (GOLD analysis project Ga0209013, IMG submission 187291) | Oil polluted marine microbial communities from Coal Oil Point, Santa Barbara, California, USA - Sample 2 (SPAdes) (version 2) | ecosystem: Environmental > Aquatic > Marine > Oil seeps ...
CATATTGATTGCCCTGCGATAACGTTTCCATAATCGTTGCTCGTGTTCCCGGTAAGTAGGTCCCAGGTCCTTCCATTCCTGTTGAATTCTTCGGATTTCTTCTTTCTTTTTCGGCAAATTTTCGGTTTTTCCAGCCAACAGAAAATTGGCTTCTCTGGCAATTTTGAATTGTTCAATCAGATCGAGAGCCTGTCCCTTATCTGCATCACCTAAATCATATTCGTTGCCGGTTAAGCGTTCAAGCTGGAAGCAAAGTTCTTCCTTCTTTTTGAGGGTATCGTTCAGGGCTGATTTTGTTTCCTTATACGGTTCTTTTCTTTCCAGCAAAAAAGCACTGCACAAGGCTTTAAATTCTTCAGACAAGAGTTGCTCCTGTTGATTTAGAGCCGGGCCGAACTGCTGCCATTCTTTTTGCAACCCCAGTAACTGAGCAGTAATCTTCTGTTCATCCAGTTGCTGAATCACCTCGCCTGCCATTTGCAGCAGATGTTCCTTGTGCCTTTGGTTTTCCAGCGTTTGATTCTCGTCTTCCTGGAGTTGAATTTTCCTGGCCGAGAAAAAATTATCGCATTGACCGCGAAATTTTTTCCAGATGGCGTCAGATTCTTTCCTGGGAACAGGCCCGATGGATTTCCATTGTTTCTGACACTCCAAAACCTTCAGCAGAGCTTCTTCCCGGTCAATATCTCCTGCATTTTCGGGAAGAAGACTCTCCAGCTGTTCACATAACGCGATTTTAAGTTGTAGATTATCCAGCCTCTGCTCATCAATCCAGGCATAGTAGGAGTCACAGGTTCCTCGAAAACGGTGCCAGATCTCCTGCTCATTCTCTCGGGGAGCAGGCCCTATTTCCTTCCAGCGTTTCTGGAGCTCACGGATCAATTTATCATGCTCCAGCTTTGCTTCCCGGACCAGGTCTTCCACTTCCAGGCAAAGTTGCTCCTTAGCCCGTAAATTATCTTTGCGTTCAATATCTTTTTCAGCAAAAAATGCGCTGCGCCTATCAAAAAACTGATCACAGGCCTTCCTGAATTTTTTATATAACAATTTGTCCTGATTCAGCAATCCAGGCCCTGCCTCTTTCCATTCTTGCTGCAGTCTTTTCAGGGCTGCAGCACTTTCATTCCAGTTCGTTGAAGTGACATGCTCCTCAGCCTGAGTGCATAGTTTTTCTTTTTTGACAATACTATCCCGGCGTTTCTGATCCAGCTCGGCGAAAAATACCCGGCATCGTGCGAAATTCTCGTCACATGCAGTTTTGAAACGATGCCATAACTCATTGCTGTCTCTTTTGGAAACCTGTCCCGTTTCCTTCCAGGCGGCCTCGCATTCTTTCAGTTTTCTGGACACTTGGTAAAGATCATTTTCTTCTTTTAACGACTCCACAATGGCGCAAAGTTCTTCTTTTTTATTCTTGTTATTCCACCATTGCCATTCCTGTTCTTTGTAGAACTGCTTCTGTTTTTTCCAGAAATCATCCAATGCAGATTGAAAGCGAGCGGAAATTTCACTATATTCGTTTCCGGCTTTATTGGATAATCTTTTCCATGACTGGATAAGCTTCTTTGCCTTTTTTTCTGCCTGATGGCGATCAGGAGAGGCAACAAGTTCTTCCATTTTCGTGCAGATATCCTCAATAGCCTGTAATTTTTTGCTTTCAATCCTGGTAATTTCGGCAAGTTCTTCTTTTCTCTGTTCCACTTTTTTCCGGCCTGCCGAGAAACGTGCTGCAATATTATCAGTATCCAGCCATTGCCAGCCCATGCTTTCCAGCTTCTGGATATTCTTTGTCAGCAGCACTTCTGCCCGGTCAATATTGTCGTCCTGCAGAAGTTTCTCAATCTGCAAGCAGGATGCAGTCAAGTTTTCCATGCTATGTTTTTCACTGCTCAACTCGTTCAGAGTCGTACGGAACCTGTTACAGGTCTCCTCATAGTGCTTTTGCAAGGTCAATAACTCTTCATCATCGATTTCGTGATCATCAGCCGGCCAATTTTTTTCTATTTCTGCAAATCGAATCTCTGACTCATCACCCATCTCTTTGCACAGGTTTTCAAGCTGACTACAAAGTTCTTTTCTCGTCTGAATTTTTTCCGCAATAATTTTGCTGTGATTTTTCTCTTTATTATTCTGATCCGGGACTGTTTGTTTTTCTTTTGCGGATTTTCGGACTGAAATAGATTCCTTTTTACTGTTATCTTCGGGCTCTTCCCGGCTTAATTTTCCGGCGGCCATGGTGCGGGCTGATTTATTGACGGCTTTTTCAGCAATTTCCGCCAGCATTCGAGGGTCATCAATTTTTTGAACCGCAGCCAGAGCAGGTTTTTTCCCGCAATGATTCTTAAGAAGTTCACAAAGAACCTGCGGTTCATCAATTTTTGCCACCGCCTGGCAGCGAAGATCAACAGCATCAGCCTCAACTGCTATTCTGGCCAGCAAATTCTGATTCGTCATCCGGGCCAGTATTTCATCAGGAATACATTCCTCCGATCCGGAAATAATAAGATCCGTATAAATCTCTTCCAGTTTTTCTCTGACAGGGACAGTAATTGCCTCCGGCAGATCTTCCTGCAGGAGTAATTCAATGTATTTTCGATCATCAACCTTCATTAAAGCAGCAAGGCGTACCTGTTGCTCGGAATCATCCCGAATTATTTTTACGAGAGTTTCCAGGTCGTCAGCACTCATCTCTTCAACAGCCGCCAGCCGTATTTTGCTGTTGGAATTCTTCCACTTAGGCTTTTTAAAAAAATCAATTATTCCCATGAGTTTTCAACTTTTCTTAATGTTGTCAATAAGTGCGGTCAGCATGTTTGAAAGTATTCATTTTTATTCAACGAATTAGTATCATATTACAATATAGCTCTTCACATGTATAAGCAAATTTATCCTCAAAGGAATTCCGGGTAAAATCGGTGTAGGTGATAAGGAACCGCTTTTCAGGTCATGTGCGGGGAGGCACAGGAAGGATTGAACCGGAGGATTCAGGTTTGAATTGACAATCCGCCTCGAACAACATGATCAATCCTCAGCATGATCCTAACTGCTGATAGTACATAATAATGTATTATAAAAAAAATAACTTGTACGTCAAGGTGATTTCTCTCAACACATGCCCCCTGATGTGAAAACAGCCGAAGTGGTTCTAATCTTGAACTTTCTCAACCATTTCCTTCACAATTTCCTGCACCCCTTTACCTGTGCAGTCTATCCGCAGGTCCGCATACTTCCGGTATAGGTCAAGTCGCTGCCGGTACAGTTCGGCAAAGCTGCTGCCATCGGGATTTACCAGTCCTCTGGAATTCAGGTTGTTAACCCGTGCCTCGAGTTCAGGCAGTGCAACATCAAGCCAGACCACCAGGCCGATATCCTGCAGGTGTGTCATACCCGGCCGGGAATAGACTGCGCTGCCCCCTGTTGCAATCACGTGCTTGTGCAGGTTGATGGCCACCAGGGTCTGTTCTTCCAGGGCTCGAAACCGGTGCTGGCCAAGACTGTCAAGCACCTGCTGCAGGGTAGCTGCACGGGAATCGGCAATCAGGTCATCTGTATCAACAAAATCGTATTGCAGGCGGTCTGCCAGTAGTGGGCCAACTGTGGATTTACCTGCTCCGGCCATGCCGATGAGGATAATATTGAGAAAATGGTTATTTTCAGGCAAAATCATACAATTATCACTTGCTGTTCAGATAGAAATACACTAAGAATTTTACAGGAAATAAAAGAGACAGAAAAAACATACTGCCAAAATCCCATACAGGCACGTTTAAAATGTTTAGACTGCCGGGCAGACTTCCGGTCACATCACAGAGGGACGAACCATGAAATCAAATGCCCTGCGGGCACCACTCATTAAATCGGCAATCGTACTTGTCATTTTTTCCCTGCTGTTTTACTTCACAAGCTCCTCACCGCAGGGAAGTGTCTGGACCTCCATCGGCACTATATTTATTGTTGCCTTCACGACCGTCCAATGGTTTTTTGCCCTGTCCATCGGCCTGATAGTCAGCCTGGTCGTCCTGATCGCTATCTTTTTGGGAGCTGTGGCCATGGTCAGTCCGGCCTCAGCTTCCCGCATGTATGAGGGACTCCGCGAGACTCTGCTTGCCTGGTTTACACCCGTTATCAACCTGTTTAAATCGGACCGGGAAGAAAAACTGGCAGCTGCCCTTGAGACTTTTGGCCAGGGACTTAAAGAAGAGATCATCGCTGATATCCAGACAACCCGGGCCGGGCTGAAGAAAACACAGACAGAACTGGAAACAAAATTAGGCGGTCTCTCTTCACGCCTGGCAACGCTTGAAGAAACAGCAACCGGTCTGGCTGAAGGTGAGCAGGTTGAAACACTGGCCGGGGAAATCAAAGGTGTCGTGGAGTCTGCTATTGAAATAAAGGGCACTGTTGACGCTCTGAAGATCAGTGTTGAGCAGACGGCAAAACAGGTGCAGGAGGTATCTGGTGATGGCATTTTAGGTGATCTGCCTGCACGTATCGAGAAGCTGGAGATGCAGGAGATTCCTGAACCGCAGCCTGCCGTTGATATCTCTCCGCTGCAAAAGGATATCGCAGCAGTGCAGGCCGAACTGACCTCCCTGCAACAGAAGGCAGTAAACACAGACACCAAAGCCGTTACGGAGCCTGCAGCCCCGGCAGCGAAAAAAACAGCTGCAAAAAAAACAGAGAAGCCCCCCGAACAGGCCAAAGCAGCAGAGGAAGAAGAACATCGAATTTTCAGCTATTTTGACGACCCTGCCGACAAGAAAAAGGTTGCCGAGTTGGTGGCTTCAACTCTGAAAAAAGATATGAGTTACAAGCAGGTGATGGACCTTGTAGCCAAGGCACTTGGCGGCAAAAAAGGAGAAATCGTCACCTCGCACCCTTCACTGAGCAAAGATTACATCCGACTGTGCCGCAAGAAAGGCTAAATCACGCGTAAGCGATCTCAAGCACAAAAGCCCCTTGGTTTTGACCAAGGGGCTTTTGTGCTTGAGCAGCAAATCCTGGACACCGGCAAAGAGGCTACCTGGAAGAATACTGGTCCCAGACGTCTTCCTCCTCTTCATTTTTCGGTATCATTTTATTGACTAGTTCTGTCCATTCCCAAGGTGCTTCCATGATCCTGAAGCCGACATCCATCGATAGACCGGATTTGGCTGTTCTTTTCCAGCGGGGTCTGACAATGAGCTTGAAATTGGTTCCAGCAGTTCCTCCTGAAACCACAATAGAGTATGTCTTGCCTTCTGCAGCAAACTTGATGGGCAGGCTACTCAGCATCAAACCGTCCATGGAAACATCTTCAATAATGCCGCCATAGATAAAGTTACCATCGGCAATATCAGCAATATGACCCTGCAGTTCAATCCGTTCATGCCTGCGTTTTTCCAAATCATCTGTCATACGTTTTTCTTTCTTCAGCTTATTGTAATGTACATAGCCGCAGGTAAAGCGACTATCTGGTCGAAAAAAAGTCTAGCGAGGCATCAGTTCTTTAAAATAATCAATGGATGGATATTTTTCCGAGTAACAGACAGGCTGCATACTGCTTGAACGGGCTACATAGATCAGATACGCCATGCCGTACTCATCTGCAGAGCGCAGAACCTTTTCCGTGTCATCGGCAAGCAGTGTTCTTTTAGGATGATAGCCCAGCATTTCCTCGAGCCTGCGCCAGAACTCAGGATCCTCTTTGGCAAGACCAACCTCTTCTGCACAGATAACCCGGTCAAACCAAGGGCCGATGGAGGTCTTTTCCAGTTTAATGGACAGCGTACGGGAATGGGCATTGGTGATCAGGTAGAGTTTTTTGCGTGCGGCAAGGCAGAATTCCAGGAACTCGACTACATAGGGATGAACACCGATCATGTGGTTGACCCGCATTTTCAGTTCCGGGATATCCAGGCCCAGTTCATGGGACCAGTATTCAAGATCAGTCCACTCCAGGGTACTTTCTACTTCCCGGTAGCGTGCAAGTAGTTGTTCTTTTGCCTCTTCCACGGAGATGTCATGCAGCAGGCTGTAATGTTCCGGAACGTACACCTCCCAGAAGTAATCGTCAAAATGCTTATCCAGCAGGGTTCCATCCATATCCAACAGGACGGTATCGACTTTATCCCAGGAAAAATTCGGGAATATCTTTGCCACTATTTTTTCTTCATGCTCCATGATTTTCAACCTGTGCGCGACCGGACGCAGACGCCCTCTCAATATTTCGTAACTGCCGGAGTATCCGACCTACTCTGTAGTCAGAAACTGTAACACAGTATCTATCCGGTTGAAAAGATTTTCTTTTTCATCAACTGCTACAATAAGCCGTTGGTCCGGAGTTAAACGGATGGGATCTGCTGCAGGCTTACCGTACCCCTTTTTCTTTTTGGGAGTGTGCTGAGCTATCAGCTCAAGAAATGCAGTGGGATCTACTGGAGAACTGTCGACAAAGGTGAAGACAAGGTTTGCCGGACCCTGTTCAAGTTTACTGATCCCCAGCCTGCGCAGTGGGTATTTGAGTCCGATCATTGTAAACAGGGTGACGGCTTCGGATGGCAGAGGGCCGAAACGATCAACAAGTTCATCACGCAGGTCCGCCAGTAAATCCGGATCCTCGTTTGCTGCGGTGGATATCCGTCTGTACAACTGGTAGCGTTGGGCCGTGTCGCGGACATAGTCATCGGGCAGAAAAGCGGCAACTCGCAATTTGACCTCTGGATCAAGCTCGTCTTCCAATTCTTCACCACCCGCTGCTTTTTTCTTTAACTCAGCCACAGTGGACTGGAGCAGTTCAAGGTATAAGTCATAGCCAACCGCTGCAATATGACCGGACTGGGAAACACCGAGCAGGTTGCCGCCTCCGCGGATCTGCAGGTCATTCATGGCAAGCTTGAAACCGCCTCCCAGTTCGGAGCAATCCATCAGTGCCCGCAGCCGCTGGGCCGCATCTTTGGTCAAGCGGTCTAAGGACGGTACCAGCAGGTAGGCATAGGACTGGCGGGATGAACGGCCTACACGACCGCGCAACTGATAGATATCGGCAAGTCCCAGGTGGTCGGCCCGGTTGATGATAATGGTATTGGCATTGGGAATATCCAGCCCGGACTCGATTATAGTGGTGCAGACCAGAACATCAATCTGATGATTGATGAAGCTGACCATGATATCTTCCAGGTTTTTTCCCGGCATCTGGCCGTGGCCCACGGCGATACGGGCATGGGGCACCAGTTTTTCGATATTTTCCGCTACCCTGTGAATGGATTTGACCCGGTTGTGGACAAAAAAGATCTGACCGCCCCGGGCCAGTTCCTGGAGAACGGCCTCTCGGATCACCAGGTCGTCGTGACGGGCCAGGAAAGTTTTGATCGAACGCCTGCGCCGGGGCGGGGTAGAAATTACGGACAGGTCACGAATGCCGAGCAGGGACATCTGCAGGGTACGGGGAATAGGCGTGGCCGTCAGGGTGAGAACATCCACCGATGCGCGCAGTTTCTTTATTTTTTCTTTATGGGTAACCCCGAAGCGGTGTTCTTCGTCAACGATCAAAAGGCCGAGCTTGTTTATAACAATATCCTTTGACAGCAGCCTGTGGGTTCCTACCACCAGATCAATATGGCCTGCGGCGAGTTCCCGGACAATCTCCTTCTGCTGGCCGGCGGTACGGAAACGATTGATACAGGCTACCTCCACCGGAAACTCTGAGAAACGCTCCCGAAAAGTGGCCGCATGCTGCTCAGCCAGCACCGTGGTGGGCACCAGGACCGCAACCTGATAACCGTCTTCGATGGCCTTGAAAGCCGCGCGCATGGCTACTTCGGTCTTGCCGTATCCCACATCTCCACAGATAAGTCGGTCCATGGGCTGGTCCGTGGTCAAATCCTGCAAAACATCTTCAATGGCCCGGACCTGACCTTCGGTTTCATCATAGGGAAAGGATTCTTCCAGTTCCCGGTACAGGAGCCCCGGCGGTTTGAAACGATGTCCTTCGCGCAACTCGCGTCTGGCATAGATATCAAGGAGTTCCTGAGCAACCTGCCAAACCGCTTCGGTGACCTTTTTCTTGGTGGCCTGCCAGTGCTCGGAGCCCAGCCGGTCCAGCCGTGGTTGCTGCTCGGTGAGTCCCTGGTAGCGGCTGACCCAGTGCAGCCGGTCCACCGGGATGTACAGCTTGTCCCCGTCCCGGAACTCAAGCTGCATGAAGTCACCCCGCTGGCCGGCAAACTCCATGTTCACAAGGCCCTGGAAACTCGCCAGCCCATGATCCCGGTGCACGACAATATCATTGATCGCCATCTCCTCAATGGCAACCGGCTCTCCTTCGGGACGGCGCCCTTTTCTGCGGCTGGAGGAACGGAGCCGTTTTTCACCAAACAGCTCTGCAGCCGACAAAACATGCAGCTGTTCTCCGGGCAGGTCAAAGCCACGGGACAGCGGGTGCTCCACCAGGAGCATCTCATCCGAACGGGTGGCAAGATCCAGGGGTGGAGTTGCCCTCGCAGTCCGAATTCGGTAACCGGCCAGCATCTCCTCAAAATGGCTGGCCTGGCGGGCTGACCTGCAGGCAAGCAAGATGACATCGCCAGCCTGCTGCCAGTCAAGCAGCCTGTCGGCAAGTGGAGCAAGCAATCCTCGCTTTTTTCGCTCCAGATCTATCTCCTGCTTGAGCAGCGAGTGTTCACCGACCTGGAGTGTGATTGGCGGCTGCAGAGCGTCTGGGTTCGGCAGGGTGCAGAGGTTAACCCGTGCGCGTTGTTTAAGACAACTCTCCAGTTCCTGCCGGTCCATGAACAGGGAACCGGGTGCCAGGGCAACTCCGTCAGCGGCCGCCTCCTGCTGATTGGCCAGGATTCGTTCCCAGACCAGATCAACCTTACGGCGGATCGCCACCGGATCATGCAGCAGGCATGGGGTATCCCGGGGCAGGTAATCAAACAGGGTCTGAGGACCGGGATCACGGTAGATAAGGGGTAAAAGGAATTCAATACCCGGAAAACGAACCTGCTCCCGGAGCTGTTCAAGGACCTGACCGACCCGGTCACTCGCTACCCCTAGTTTTGTCGCAGCTCCGGAATCAGGATGCCCGCGGCGACCGGACCCGTCCGGCTGAGGAAAGAGGATATCCGAGGAAGGCAGCAGCACCGCCTCGTCAAGTTCTGTCAGTGACCGCTGGGACAGCGGATCAAAGATGCGGATGGACTCTACGGTATCACCAAAAAAATCAAGCCGCAGCGGCCCCTGAATATCGGGCCTGGAGGCGGGGGCATAGAGGTCGACTATACCGCCCCGGACCGCCATGTCGCCGGGCTGCTGCACCAGGTCACAGAGCTGATAACCGGCCCCCGTCAGGGTGGCAATGAGTTCATCTCGGTCTGTCTCCTCGCCTCTCATGACCAGTTCACAGCTATCAGCCAGCACCTGGCGGGGCATTATGCGCCGCAGGATGGCTTCAGCAGAGGTCAATACAATACAGGGGGCACTGCTCTCCTGCAGATAATGGAGGGTGGAAAGACGGGTGGCCACTGTGGAGGGATCAGGGGCCAACTGTGCGTAGGGAGCGATCTCAAAGGCGGGGTAGCTAACAACCGGCACGGCAGTGAACAGACTGATATCCTGGGCCAGAGGCTCAAGGAATTCGTCCATGGGCACGATGCAACAGAGGGACCGAGCCTGCCCGGCCTGCATCCTGGCGGCAAAAAGGGCTGCACTGCCACCGTGCAACCCGCAGAGATCTATCTGTTGCCTGCTGTCAAGCCGCCGCTTGCAAATCGACTGCATGGTCGAATACTATGCAGGTTTTCAGGTTAACAGGGGAAGTTAGAAGTTGCCGCCCATGGCAAAATCCCAGCTGGCATCTTCATCCTCTGGCTGTTTGTCCAGATTGTAACCCCAGACCAGGCGCAACGGTCCCATGGGGGACAACCAGTTGACACCAACACCGGCAGATTTTTTTATATCGCTGAAATCCCAGTTATCCTCTGCTGCATACACATTACCAAAATCGGTGAAGACAACACCGAACAGACCAGCATCAGTGAGCAGGGGAAAGGTAACCTCAAGGTTGGAGTACCACATCTTATCGCCGCCATATTTTTCGCCGTTTATGGGGTCAACAGGACTGATGGATGCTGACTTGAAACCACGGATGGAGTTCATGCCACCGAGATAAAAGTTTTCGTAAACCGGCAATTTATCATCCTCGTTTTCAAAGGCCTGACCAGCAGCGGCCTTGGCATGAAAAACCGTGGAAAAGGGCATGGCGAAAAACCAGCTGCTCGATCCTTCAAGTTTCGTAAATTCGGCATCACCGCCCAGGACACCACCGGCATATTTAACACTAAGGACGTTCTTGGAGCCGGCACTGGTGTTAAAGCTCCGGTTACGGGTATCACGACTGACTGAGACCCGTACCGAACTGGTGATATTAATATCTGCCGATTCGAGGAGATAGTCTGAAGCATTTGGTGAAATATCACTCAGGGTCGTATCGCTCCAGGTGTAGCCGTAGAAAATTCTCCAACGCTCCCAGAGGTGATGACCGAACCGAAGTCCGCCGCCCCAGGAGTCCTTGGTATAATCATCGTACTCACGTTCCCAGTTAAATGCGTCAACACCGGCCGATACATTGGAATCAAAGATTCTTGGATCGGTATACGAAAGGTTGAAGCGGTTGGTTACGGCGCTTAAGCTGGCAGACAGGGAAAGTCTGGTGCCAAGGCCCATGAAGTTGTCTTCGGAAATTTCGCCCATGAACATCAGCTTATCCGAAGAGGAATAACCGGCACCGATACTGAACTGGCCTGTGGACTTCTCTTTCACATCCACCAGCACGTTCATCTGGTCTTCATTCATGGTCGGTTGCGGGGTCACTGTAACCTCTTCGAAATAGCCCAGCCGCTGCAGCCGCTGGGTGGAGTTCCTGACAGCCTTGGAGTCAAAGACACCACCCTCTTTTACCGTCAGGTCACGACGGATAACATTATCCCGGGTACGGGTATTCCCCCTGATCTCTATCCGGTTGAAATATACCAGGGATGCCTTGTCTACACTAAAGGTAATGTTCACCCGTTTACCCTGGCTCGACTTGTTGATTTTGGGGTTTACTTCGGCAAAGGCATAACCATGCTCGGCATAGAGATCCGTCAACTTCAGGGTATCAGCACGCAGGGCCTCGCGGTTGAGGTATGCCTCATGACGGATCTGAAGCATGGAGATCAGCGTATCCTTATCTTCGATCAGGTCTCCCTCAATCTCAACAGTACCGACCCGGTAACGGGGGCCCTCTTCAATGAAGAAGGTCACGTACAGGTCACCTTCTTTGTCTTCCACCTGCGGAGTGCCTATTTTGGCCTCGATGAAACCGTGGTTGTTGTAAAAGGCACCAAGACGGGCTGCATCCTGCTGCAGAACATCCATCTTAAGGATTCCTGCTTCCGTCAGCCAGGAAAGCCAGTTCCAGGAGGAGGTCTGTATTACGTCTTCAAGATCGCCATCATCAAACGATGTATTGCCCACAAATTTGATCTCGGCAATGGATACCTTCTCACCCTCTTTGATTACAAAACGAACCTCTGCTGTTTGAGGAGTGGGATAGCTCAGCTTAGCCTGGCTCAAGGTATTATAATACCCCTTGGACTTGTACAGTTCCTTGATCCGCTTGATCGCGTCGTTGAGCTTTGAGGGATTGAGAATGGTATTGGGCTGGATATTGGCGGCTTCACGGACATCCTCCTCGGAAATTTCATCCGTGCCGGTGAAGGTGATGGTGCTGATCAGCGGTTTTTCCAGCACCCGGAAGATAATCTCTTTACCGGTGGGGGTATCATTAACTTCAATTTCCACATTATCAAAATAGCCCATGGAAAAGACAGCCTTCAAATCCTGGCGCAACTTGTCCGGGCTGTAGAAATCACCGGGCTTGGTTGAAATCTTACGCAGGATGGCACCGGAATCTATACGTTCGTTGCCGGCCGGGGCAATGGAGGCAACTATGACATTGCGGCTGGTAAAGCCCAGGACGTCCACCAGGGTTTTCTCCAGAATCAAGTCAATCTCAGCAAGCGAGGCTCCGTCCCGGTAGGAGGAATGTGGGCTTGCCGGTGCAAGGACATCAAAAACCCGAATATCCACCGAAATCTGATCGCCGATTCTGGTGAGACTGCCCACTGCCACATAGTCAAAACCGGTGCTGTCGGCGACCTTGGCCAGGACAGGGGCAGGTGGCGGCCAGGTTCCCTGGTAATCGACCATTTCTCCGGCTTTTGTCCGCGGCACCATGGAAAAACCTTTATCGGCAAGTGCCGCCTCAAGTGCTGCGTCAACCTGTACAGCCACCTGCCTGCTGTTTTCAGCATTAATCTTCAGCGGCAGAAAAGCAGTATTCTGCTCGGCAGCCGATACGGCCGACGACAAAGGGGCCAGGGCGAAAAAAGCGATGAGCAGAGTCATTGCTGACAGCGGTGCGCACCTGAGATTGCGGGATATCCAATCCATGGAAAAGTCCTGTTTACAGTTTAGGTGAAAATGTATTGAGTTATACATTGCGTTTCGGCACCTGCCGATGCGCACATTACAAATTTGCCATTATGCCATGTTCTACATAAATTGCAAAGCAATATGGACTGTTTTATTTCCCTTCAACAGGCTGGTGGCATTCGTCCAAAAGAGCTGCCACCTGCTGCTGTAATTTAAGAGCAAGTCCCTGCTTATCCTTTGCCTTGAAGTCCTTTGTCGGCAGGGGGGTGCCGATGCGGAGGACCACGTCCCCGCCCCGGGCCAGCAGGCTTCCCTTGGGCAGTGCCTGGTGGGCGCCGTTAAAGCCCACCGGCACAACCGGCACACCCGCCTTGATGGCCAGCATGATGGCTCCGGTTTTAAACGGTTGCAGATGACCATCCGGACTACGGGTTCCCTCGGGGAAGATCAACACTGAAGCTCCTTCGGCAATACGTGTTGCTGCATCATTGAGGCTTTGTACGGCCTGTCTGCCGCGTGACCGGTCAATGGAGATAAAACCAACAGCCCTCATGGCTGCCCCGAAAATAGGGATGGCAAACAGTTCCTTTTTGGCAATCCAGCGGAAATCATGGGGAATGTAGCCCTGGAAGGTCCATATGTCCGTCTGGCTGGTGTGGTTGCCGACAAAGATATACGTCTGGGACGGATCAATGTTTTCCCGGCCTTCCACCCTTACCCTGATACCGGCAATCCAGCACAGGGCACGTCCCCAGGTACGGGGGAACTGCTGTGCCCTGGATATTGACTTGCGAAACCAGTTCAGGTCTGCCAGCGCACCCAGGCAGACCGCAACCGTCAGGGGGGGGATGGTGACCAGGGCCAGGACGGCACGCATGAATTGAAGAGGAGACATGATGGTCAAGTATCAGCGGCAGGAAAAGGTCATGACAGGCAGGCCGGGTTCAGCATCAGCGGTTGCCTTTCTTGAAGGACTGATCACCCAGCAGGTCATAAAAGGGAGAGGTGGAATCAGTATGGATTGAAGTGAGCAGCTCTCTTGGATTATAACGAAAATCTTCCTCCAGCTCATTACTGCCGAAGAACTCCTCGTTAAAGGTGGTAATCAGGTTAAGGTGTCCCCAACGGGTCAGGTAATAGATGACCAACTTGGGCAGGACCGTATAAATTGTTTCAGTGGGACAGGGGTCGACAAAACTCGATCCCTCCAGCTTATCACTGGTCAAGGTCTGGGGCTGGTAGAAATTCTCCAAAAACATGAGCTCCGGTGGCAGCCGTACCGTGATACCAAACCAGTTAAGAATCTTGGCCAGCCGTTCCAGGAAATATTTTCCCGACTTAATGACCGGGTAGGGAACGTAAATCTCCCTGGGTGTCTTCAACTCAAGATAGGACTTGATGGTCAGGATCAGATCATCAAGTTCAACCGGTTTTGGATCAACAAAGTGGTATGTTTCACCGTTGAACTCTTGCCGATGATCCAGTACATGGTGGACAAAAAAGGGCAGCTTGTTGGCATTGGTATAGGAATGACTGACCCCTTTTTTGGTAAACAGGCAGGGCATGGACTCATCGGCAACAGTGAAAAACAACCGATGAAATCCCTGGATTTTATGATCATGCTCGCCATAGACAATAGCCAGCCGGATAACCGTGTAATCCAATCCCTGATTTTCCCCCATATATCGCAGCGTGCGCTCACTCATCAGTTTGGACTTGGCATAGTTACTAAGGTTCGGAGACAGGGGCAGATGGTCCTCTTCCGTGAGATCCTCCCCACTTGGCAGGGTGGATGCCGAGCTCATGTGGATATAGGGAATCCCCAGCGCACAACAGGCACGGGCCATGTTCACGGTGCCCAGGTAATTAACCTCAAAAGCCAGCTGGGCATCCGAGTCCAAAGCAGCCATGGCGGTATTGATGACAAAATCCGGCTGTACCCTTTGCAGGTAGGTCTTGATATCCTGGGCGTTTCTGATGGAAAGTTTTTTGGAACTGGGAGCACGGATATCCATCTCATCGGCTGTCCTTGTCTTGAAGTAATGGGCCAGTGTACCGCCGATCAGACCGGACCCCCCGATGAGTACGCCAAGCCGTTTTTTTGTCTGTGATGCCTGAACCATTTTGTCTCAGGTGCTGAGTGTCGAATAAATCAATTTATTGCTTCTTAATAACCGGCGGGAGAGATGCAGAAATAAGTTTCATGGATCACCGTTATCTCCCTGTATATTATGTCGAATGTAGCATAGTTATGGACAAAAAACATCTTTTTTCCTGTCAGCTGGCAGCACCTGTTTCGTTGACGATTAAAATTTGATCGACTATATTCAGTGCTCTGTATGTAAGATATCCTCCTCGGCACGTAGCCGGCAGAGGAGACTTGAGAAGCGGGGTGGTGCCCCGATCCTGTCCAAATACATGGTCTGAACTATACACTATCCCTGCTGCATGAATACAAGTGGTGCCCGTGATCCTTTACGGCCAATTTGGATATAATTTTTTTTAGAGGAAAAGCATGGCGAAAATTCAAGTAAAAAATCCGGTCGTTGAACTCGATGGCGACGAAATGACACGCATTATCTGGGCCTTTATCAAGGAAAAACTGATCCTGCCCTACCTGGATGTTGATTTAAAATACTATGATCTGTCTGTCCGGAAACGCGATGAAACAGAAGATCAGATAACCATAGATGCCGCCAATGCTATTAAAAAATACAGGGTGGGGGTCAAGTGCGCTACTATTACTCCTGATGAGGCCCGGGTGGAAGAATTTGACCTCAAAGAAATGTGGCGTTCGCCCAACGGTACCATTCGAAACATCATCGGCGGCACGGTGTTCAGACAGCCCATTATCTGCAACAATATTCCCCGCCTTGTTCCGGGCTGGACAAAACCCATTGTGATTGGACGCCATGCCTTTGGCGACCAGTACCGGGCAACGGATTTTCTCGTTCCCGGGGCCGGCAGGTTGACCATGAAGTTTGAACCAGCCGACGGTGGTGCTCCCGTAGAGTATGAAGTTTTTGACTTTCCGAGCAGTGGTTGCGCCATGGGTATGTATAATCTGGATGATTCAATCCGCGGTTTTGCCCGTTCCTGCATGAACTACGGGCTTAACCTTGGCTGGCCGGTTTACCTGTCCACCAAAAATACTATTTTGAAAAAATATGACGGCCGTTTTAAAGACCTTTTCCAGGAGGTGTTTGAAGAAGAGTTTGCCGATCGTTTTGCCGAGGCAGAGATCACCTATGAACATCGACTCATTGATGACATGGTGGCTGCAGCCATGAAGTGGGAAGGCGGTTTTGTCTGGGCCTGCAAAAATTATGACGGTGATGTGCAATCCGATACGGTGGCCCAGGGGTTTGGTTCACTTGGCCTGATGACCTCCGTCCTGATGACCGAGGATGGCCAGACCGTTGAGGCCGAGGCAGCCCATGGAACGGTGACCCGTCATTATCGTGAGCATCAGAAGGGCAACAAGACATCGACCAACCCTATTGCCTCCATCTTCGCCTGGACCCGGGGCTTAAGTTATCGCGGCACCTTTGACGAAACTCCCGAGGTAGTCAGATTTGCCGACACCCTTGAACGGGTCTGTGTAGAGACCGTCGAGTCCGGTTTTATGACCAAGGATCTGGCGTTGCTTGTTGGCGGAAATCAGAAATTCCTGACCACCGAGGAGTTCCTGGCCAAACTGGATAATAATCTCAAAATAGCCATGGCATAGTGAATTACCGGCATTTTTCAATAACTGCCGGTAGAAAGATTGCAGAGTGAAAAGGAAGAGGAAAAAGGAAAAAAACGATGGGTTTTTAAAACCTCTTTATTGCCGTTCTTTTTCCTTTTCCTGAGCTCGAAGTGTCTATTGTAGACGGTATAAAAGACTTGCTCTTTCCTGCCCGCTGTCAGGGGTGTGACAGGCAGCTCGGTCGCTGCCGATTACCGTTGCTCTGTAGCGCCTGCCTCCCTTTGCTCTCACCGGTCATCTCTCCCCTCTGCCCCTGTTGCGGCATTCCTTTTCCATCAGGTGAAGATCACTTTTGCGGCGTGTGTCTTCGAAACGGTTTTGCCTTTGACCGCGCACGTTCCATGTTCCACTACCGGG
>Ga0209013_10002528_pt1 | contig 16562 bp, 8 predicted proteins | sample Cruoilmetagenom2_FD_187291 | JGI IMG/M metagenome (GOLD analysis project Ga0209013, IMG submission 187291) | Oil polluted marine microbial communities from Coal Oil Point, Santa Barbara, California, USA - Sample 2 (SPAdes) (version 2) | ecosystem: Environmental > Aquatic > Marine > Oil seeps ...
AGTTCGATTTCGCCAGGCTGCCATTCCTTGTCGAACCAGGGGTCCAACGGCCCATAAAGACGCAGTGCAATGAACCAGCCTTTTCCGGACACCGTTTGAATCCAGTTAGCGTCCTTGCCCTTAGGTGCCTTCGGCGCAAAATACAGGTCAATCGAACCATCCTTATTTACGTCCAGTTTGTGCCGCTGGTTGTTTCGTCCCGGAAACGGCTGGTCGGTCTGTAACTGCGAACGTGTTTGCGGGTCATAGGCGACGATGGACCAAAAATCCTTTACGGGAACATTAGCCGGGATGTTCAACTTGTAGGTTTTTGAGCCGTCCATGTAGTTGCCGTTTTCGTCGAGGTTGAGCAGTGCATATTGCGAACCGGCCCCCACCATCTTATTGACCATGGCCGGGGTGATCACCGTCGCCATATAGTGAAACAAGATTCGCGCATCGAGATTGCGACCACCCGCACCACCATTTTTCAGGAACTCGTGGTGGCCGCCGACAAACCCGGTGTACCAGTCAGAATCTTTGAAGAAATACGCTGCTTTATCACGGGGGTGGATCCAGATCGCCCTGGCCGTGGCGTTGCCGACTGCAACCGCCTCCTCGAGGATCTTGCGCATGCGAGCATCAGGCGCAAATTTTTTGCCCTTTTCGATGCCGATCGAGGCAAACAGGCCGCGCAATTCAGGATCGATCAAACCCACCGGCTCTCTTTCGATGACATGGGCCAACTCATTATAGAACTCAAAATTATTGGCATGAATGGTATTAAACGGTTTTTCCGAGCCGTTGAAAAACTTCATGGCTGGTGGATTTGCCGCTTTTGCCAACGGATAGATCTTGACGCCATTGCGGAACATGGCGGAAGGGGCATCGGGCTTTCCATCGACCAGGAAGCCACGCAAGATCAGCCAGTTCACATAGCTGGGTGATTGAGTAACAAACATTTTTTCAGTTTTGCCATTGACTTCAACGTCCTGTTCTTTGCCGCCAATCGGCGCTTCCAAGGGCCCGTCATATTCGGGTGGCAACAGCAGGTACTTTCCTCCCTTACCTTTGTCGGGGCCAGGCGCACCCATATCAATCACAAATCGAAAGAAGGCATCGTTCACGGTGCCGGGGCCAGAACCTTTGGGGATCTCAACAACCATCGGTCCATCCTTGTTCAGATCGAAATAGGCCAACGCATAGACTGTGTCGGTATTTCCTGTCAGAAAAATCGGGTCGGAATCCATCAAGTCATCGAAAATGACCACATGGTTGTAATCGGTCGCACCCAGTTCGACCTGACCACGGCGCAGACCCTCAATCGATGATGCTGGCATGCCATTGAGGAATGTCTCCACACCTCTCATGAAATCGAGATTATCGTAGACAAGCTTAACCGTATCTTTGGTTGGACTGCCGTCAAAGAATTTCAGCTTGCCAATTCGGGTGTCAACCGTATCTGGCGTCAGAATGGTGTCTGGTATTTTGTTGTTGTAGCCAGGAGTGTTTTGCGCGAGACCTGCGGTGCTAACACCCAGTAACAGGACACTCGACACAAATAATTTAGATATTATTGAAGAAAGTTTTATCATTGTATAAATCTCCATCTAATTAGGTTTTAATAAAATCAATTTCAGTTTTCTTATAACGTGATAATCAACGCCAGATTGAGTTGTTGAATTTTTTTATCTTTCGATATTCCTTCTATTTCCTTGAGGCTTTACGATCGCATTCAATCTGGAGCTTGCTATTCCGTTTAGTGTTGTCATGTCTTTATCCTGCACCTGGCTTGACTTATGTACGCACAAGCTTCGAGGTCTTTTTCTCAAGCCATTTACTACCATAAAGCGTAGAAATCCAGATTCTAGCCAACGCCTCACGGACAGGTTCTGGCTTTTTCCTTGGACGTTGCCCGAAAGCTTCGATAAGCGTGTAGGCATCAAGATGATTGAGCGCAATTGCGACAGGGTCAGCAGCAAAGTCGGGGATCAGCCCCTGCTCCTGATCGGCTTCAATGCGGGTACTAACCGCATTATTAAACTCATCGAAGAACTGCGCCCAGTCATTCTCGAGCCGCTTGTCGGTGGGGGCAGCATCGTCAATGGCCCGCAGGATGGGCCCTCGGTGATAACAAACATCGACCAGCCCGTCGAGGGATTCATTCAATAGAACAACGGGATCGCCGACGCCTGTAAACCAGGACCCAGTAGCAGACTTGATTTCCTCACGAACCATATCAAGTAAGATCTCCATCACTTCGTGCAAATCTTTGAAATGAGGGTAAAACGCCGAGCGGCTCAAGCCTGTTGAAGCCATCAGTGAGCCAACCTTCATGTCTCGAAACGGATGCGTCCATATGAAATCCAATGCCGCATTCAAAATTGTGGCGCGCGTACGATCGGATTTACCGATCTTCTGGGTTGGTTGTGGACTCACGCGTAGTGGCGATGATTGTTTGATATTTGACATAACAATATATTATCTTGATATAAAGTTATATATTATTGACACCATGTCAATTTGTCAAATTACTTAGTTCTAGGTCAGATAGGACTTCACCTCCCATAACGGCGTAACGAGCATAAATTCCTATATAGTCGTTGAGTTTCTGGCTAATTGTTTGGATTCAGTTGGATCAAGTTTGTGTAATAGGTGCAGTGTTTCTAAAATGAAGCCAGATCACCTTTGTTTTCAAGCCAGGAACGACGGTCAGCGGCACGTTTTTTTGCCAGCAGCATATCCATCATCTGAAAAGTTTCATCATCTTCCTCTATGGTCAGACGGACAAGACGTCGGGTATCCGGTGCGATAGTAGTTTCTCTCAATTGTAAGGGGTTCATTTCTCCCAGTCCCTTGAAACGCTGTACATTAACCTTACCTTTGATTTTTTCCGCTTCAATTCTGTCCAGAATGCCTTTCTTCTCTGATTCGTCTAAAGCATAAAAAACCTGTTTGCCTACATCAATTCGAAACAAGGGCGGCATGGCAACATAGATATGACCGGCATCAACCAATGTTTTAAAATGACGGATAAACAAAGCACAGAGCAAGGTAGCAATATGTAAACCATCAGAATCCGCATCTGCCAGAATGCAGACTTTGCCATAACGCAGTCCTTTTAAGTCACTGGAACCGGGTTCTACGCCAACAGCAACAGAGATATCATGCACCTCATTGGAAGCCAGAACCTGAGTGGACTCTACTTCCCAGGTATTAAGGATCTTGCCCCGTAAGGGCATAATTGCCTGAAAAGTTCTATCCCGGGCCTGCTTGGCTGAACCTCCGGCAGAGTCTCCTTCCACCAGAAATAATTCAGTTTCATTAAAATCTGATGAGGAGCAGTCAGCCAGTTTGCCCGGTAAAGCCGGCCCCTGAGTAATTTTTTTACGCACGATTTTTTTACCCGCACGAATACGCTGATTGGCTCGGCTGATCACCTGTTCTGCCAGTCGTTCACCATCTTCGGTATGCTGATTCAGCCATAAGCTAAAAGCATCCTTAACCACGCCGGAGACAAAAGCCGCACATTCACGAGAAGACAGACGCTCCTTGGTCTGACCGGAAAACAGCGGATCCTGGAGTTTCACCGATAAAATGTAACAACAACTATCCCAGACATCATCCGGAGCAATTTTTACTCCCCTGGGCAGTAAATTACGAAACTCACAAAATTCACGAATCGCTTCCGTCAATCCGGTTCGTAAACCGTTAACATGAGTACCGCCCTGTGTTGTCGGGATCAGATTGGCATAACTTTCCGTAACGGGCGTGCCGCCTTCCGCCAGCCAGAGCAATGCCCACTCAGCTTGTTCATTATTTCCTTCCATATGACCGGTAAAAGGTTCAGCAGGAATAGTTTCTTTGTCTTCAATGGTATCAAGTAAATAGTCAGACAAACCATTTTCATAATACCAGCGCTCACTCTCACCGCTGTTTTCATCTTTAAAATTAAGTTCCAGTCCGGGGCACAATACAGCCTTGGCTCTGAGAGCATGTTTAAGACGGGGAACAGAAAATTTAGCTGAATCAAAATACTTTTTGTCCGGCCAGAAGCGGACCATTGTTCCGGTATTACGCTGACCAACTTCACCCACCACTTCCAGATTATGAGTCTTATTGCCACTGGCAAAGGCCATATAATGCTCTTCACCCTTTCTGCGTACCCAGATTTCCAGTTTGCTAGACAAGGCATTGACCACTGACACCCCAACACCATGCAATCCACCTGAGAACTGGTAATTATCATTAGAAAACTTGCCCCCGGCATGTAAGCGAGTCAGAATCAATTCAATACCTGGAATTTTTTCTTCCGGATGCAAATCAACCGGCATTCCACGACCATCATCCTTTACGGACAAAGAGCCGTCTTTATATAAAATCACATCAATACGACGGGCAAATCCGGCCATTGCTTCATCAACACTATTATCAATTACTTCCTGTGCCAGGTGATTGGGTCGTTCTATCTGGGTGTACATACCCGGACGTCGTTGAACGGGTTCAAGACCATTTAGAACTTCAATATCCTGTGCGTCGTAGGAGCTTGCTGGCATTTATTTTTCACCTTATTACTATATAGAAGTATTCTTATCTTGATTTATGGTTTACAATATGCCTTCAACTAGTTATACACCCCCATCTCGTGTATAATTAGCCAACTTTTTTCAGGGCTCAGAAGGCATAGCCCAGAAAGTATAGCAGTAACCAGAGCCATAATTCATGCATAGTCTAACATTATTATTACTGTTACCGGTGATCGGTGCGGCAATTATCAGCATACTTCCCAGTCAATCAATTTTAATACGAAAAACAGCCATTGCCACGGCCACTTTGACTCTTATTTATGCCGCCAGTTTTCTTTTTGCCTTCGACACCAATTCAAGCGCTCTGCAGTTCAGCAAAATTGTTCCCTGGAACACTCGCATGGGGACATCTTTCGCTCTGGGTATAGATGGTATTTCATTTCCAATGGTTCTGCTGGCAACATTGCTGAGTCTTATTGCAATTATTGCTTCGCGCAGTATATCTGAACGCATCAAAGGTTATTATCTGCTGATGCTATTGCTTGAAGCTGCCATGCTGGGTGTCTTTATGGCTCAGGACTGGTCGTTATTTTATGTTTTCTGGGAGTTCACTCTCATCCCGCTGTTCTTCCTGATTGACCGCTGGGGTGGTAAACGCCGTAGTATGGCATCACTGAATTTTGTTCTTTATACCATGGGCGGCTCCGTTTTTATGCTGCTGAGTCTGCTGGTTTTGTTTGACGCGACGCCGGGACATTCTTTCGCCATGGACGCTATGCTGGAAGGAGCCAGGGCTTTACCTGAACAGACACAAATCCTGATCTTTCTGGGTTTTCTGGTAGGATTCGGGGTTAAAATGCCCATTTTCCCAATTCATGGCTGGCTGCCTCTGGCTCATGTTGAAGCCCCTAGTCCGGTCAGCATCCTGCTCTCTGGTATTTTATTAAAAATGGGTGCTTACGGACTCATCCGTACCGCTTATATGCTGCCGGAAGCCGTTCTGTCATTACAGACTTTCTTAATGATACTGGCTCTGTTCAGCCTGATTTACGGCGGCCTGCTGGCCTGGCGGCAATCTGATTTAAAAGGCATGATTGCCTATTCCTCCATCAGTCATATGGGGGTCGTGCTATTAGGCATTGCGGCATTAAATATTACCGGGATCACTGGTGCGCTGATGCAGATGATTGCCCATGGACTGGTTGCCGGTACCTTATTCCTGCTCATTGGTCTGCTCTATGAACGTACTCATACCCGGGAAATTACCGATTATAGCTCTCTGGTCAGAGTCACACCCCGTTTTGCCCTGTTTACTTCTTTAGCATTTATTGCTGCAGTCGGCATGCCGGGAACAGCCGGTTTTATTGCCGAATTACACGTCATTATCGGAGCCTTTGAACAATGGGGCTGGACTGTCATTCTGGTCAGTCTTGGCGTTATGATCAGTGCCGCTTACGCTGCCCGAACCATGGGACGGCTATTTTCCGGGCCGACTCGCTCTAATATGAATGACATTAGCGATTTACAACCCATGGAGATGGTAGCCGCCAGCATCCTGGTTTTCGGATTTTTATTTCTGGGTTTTTTCCCCGTTTATGCACTGGATTTAATGGGCGCATCCGCTGCAAAATTTAGTCAGCTGTTTGTCGGCTTAATGTAAAGGAATTGTTGCAGCAATGTCAGAGAGTACATCCCAAACAACATCAGCTAACAACAGGAATGATATCCGCCAGCAGATCCTGCATCTGATTGAGCATCTCGAACATGTTCTGCCAGCACAGGCTCCTATTAAAGATTTTGTCCATCATAATACCTTACATGGTTACCAGCACTTGTCCTTTCCTGAGGCTCTGGCTCAGTCCGAAGAAATTAGCGGCGCTAAAGGCTATCTGAGCGATGAGCAATTTCGTACTTTCTTTGCTCAGGGGCGGATTACTTTAGATGATCTGGAAGCCACGCTGCAGGAAGAAAATGATCTGCAGCTGGATAAAATTATCTTTGAGTACAATGGAAAAACAATTTTCCGCAAAGATATTGTTCTTAATACCTTGCTTCATTCTTTAACACCAGTGACAACTTGTCAGTTAACCTGGCAGATTGAAGAAATGCAAGCTCTGGAACAGCTGCAAAGTGATTTGAGTGAAGAACAACGTCAGGCATTCCTGGAACGACAGGTTGATGACACTTTACAGGCTGATGACACTTTACAGGCTGATGGCTCCACGAGTGAAAAAGCAGCCGTCTCTGCTCTCTGGCAGGCAACTCTAACAGCGCTGGATCTGGATCACTTTCTGCTGCATCCGGAAGAAATGATTGATATGTCGCCTGATCAGGCTGAAGAAATGCTGTCCCGACAGGTTTCTGAAAGTGTCAGCAAAGAAGCAGACAAATCCCATATCTATAAGCATGTACAAAAAGAATCCCGAAACTTATTGGGCAACCTTCTGGACAGAATTGGACATAAACTGACCCTCAGCGGCTTTATCAAGGCTGTTTCAGGCATTGATTTAATGGATGATGTCCGCCCGGTGCTGCTCAGACATATATCGTCTTATCTGGATCAGGGTATGGCTGCCTGGCATCATACGGATCGGGAACAGGGTTTTTATCATACCTGGAAAAAAATTGCCCAGGATGATCTGGCCTGGATTTTTGAAGATCTTCAGGACTGGACTGATAATCTGAATGCCCTACCCGATGATCCCATGGATACAATTATTCAGGAACTCAGCCGTCAGGGTATTGCTAAAGAACGCTGGACAGCCTACTTACAACGACTTTCAATGGAACTACCAGGTTGGTCCGGTATGTTTCTATGGCGCCATGCCCATCCCGATTACGATGACCAGCCCTATCCTGTTAATATGCTGGATTATCTGGCCGTACGCCTGGTTCTGGAACGCCTGTTTGCACAACGGATCTGCTCTGAATACTGGCGTATTGAAGCCAGTCTAGATACTTTAAGATATTATTTTCGTCGTCGCAGCTCTGATTTTCTGGTGCGTTATACTCTCTATAACGAGCGCTTACCTGAATATCTGGCCACTTTGTCAGCACACCAGATTGAACGCAGCAAAACTGATTTTTCAGACTATAGCAACTGGCGAAAACTGTCACATATGATCTGGACCTGGCAGCACACGCCGATTGGAACCCGTGCGCCAGGATATCGGGTAAGCAAACATGTCTGGCCTTTGTTTCGTCTCTTTCAGCATCTGGGATTAAGTGCTCAGGATGTCAAACAACTGCAGGCAGAACAAATTGATGAAATTTTTGCCCTTATCGGACAATTAGATGAAGCGAAAAGCGGCTTTATCTGGCTTAGAGCCTATGAACACCACTATCGGGAAAAATATTTTAATGCCCTGATCAATAATGAAGGCCGGGGACGCTGGAAACAACGGGACTATCAACCCGAAGACGGGCCGGATGCCCAGCTGGTCTTTTGTATGGATGATCGTGAAGAAGGCATTCGCCGTCATCTGGAAGAACTCAATCCTAATATTGAAACGTTTGGTGCCGCAGCCTTCTTTGGTCTGCCCATTAACTGGCGTGGTCTGGACGACGAAAAAGTAACCTCGCTCTGTCCGGTTGTAGTCACACCCACACACGAATTAAAAGAAGTCGCTCTGGAAGGCCGGGATAATTTACTGGCCCAGCATAAAGAAAGGCGCAGCTGGCGACTTAAAGCTAAGGCCCTGATTCATCAGGAAACCCGACGTAGTCTGTTAAGTTCGGCGGCACTCATTGCTTTTTCAGCACCCGCCTCATTATTAACTCTTGCCGGTAAGGTGTTTGCGCCAAAACTAACGGGTGAGCTGGCTGAATCTCTGCGTAATCAATTCGATTTGTCAGTGCCCAGTAAAGTTGCCGTAAGCTGTGAACATCCCAAGCAGGAACCCACACCGGAAGATCAGCAACTGGGCTATACCGATGCTGAGCAAGCCGACAAAATTGAAGCCTTTCTGCGTATAATCGGACTGGTCAAAGGCTATTCTTCTTTTGTTGTTATGGTTGGACATGGCTCTATCAGTCAAAACAATCCCCATCTGGCCGCTTATGATTGTGGTGCCTGCAGTGGTCGTCATAGTGGTCCTAATGCACGTAGTTTTGCAGCCATGGCTAACCGTCCTGAAATACGAGCCATTTTGAAAGAGAGAGGACTGGATATAACTGACAGCACCTGGTTCCTCGGCTGTGAACATAATACCTGTGATGAAAAATTCACCTGGTATGATGTGGAGTTAATACCTCCTGCTCTGCAAAGTGCTTTTGAAAAAATGCAGCAGGAAGTTTATAAATCCAGTCAATACTCTGCTCACGAACGTTGTCGCCGACTGGCTTCTGCGCCCAGAAACCCATCCAAAGAACAAGCGCTTAAACACATTATTGGCCGTTCCTATGACTTTAGTCAGGCTCGACCCGAATTAGGTCATGCAACTAATGCCGTGTGTTTTATTGGTCGTCGCAGTGCCACCCAGGGTGCTTTTTTTGACCGTCGGATTTTCTTAATTTCCTACGACCCCAAGACTGATCCAGAAGGTGACATTCTGGAAAAAATTCTTTTGGCCGCTGGCCCGGTTGGTGCTGGGATCAGTCTCGAATATTATTTTTCTACTGTTGACAATGAACGTTACGGCAGTGGTTCCAAAATCACTCATAATGTCAATGGTCTGTTTGGTGTGATGGACGGCAGCAGCGGTGATTTAAGAACCGGCTTGCCAAGACAGATGATTGAAATTCATGAAGCCATGCGTCTGCAAATTGTGGTGGAACATTCAGAAGAAGTATTAACCCGAATTTATCTGGCACAACCCATACTGGAAGAACTGATTGGTAAGGGCTGGGTTTTACTCAGCGCTAAAGATCCCGATAGTGACAGGATCAGTGTCTTCAAACCGGGTATTGGATTTGTCCCCTGGGATGGCAAACAGGAAAAATTACCCCAGGTTGATAAATCGTCTGAATGGTACAAAGGACATACTGAAGCATTAAGTCTGGCATTAATCACTCAACCAGAGGGCGATAATATCCGGGGCAGGAGCCATCAGCCCACAAAGAGCCATCAGCCTGAAAAAAGTGTGGGAGAGCAAGGATGAACGAAGCAAATTCAATACTTAAAGCCTTTGTCTGGTTAATCCCCTTTTTACCCATGCTGGCGGCAGTTATTATTGCTATTGGCTTTATCAGCGGTAAAAACCGTGGTGAGCAAGGTGAAAAGCAAACGACTTTGATTGCTAATGGCGCTGCACTATTGTCTCTGTTGATTGTTCTGGCGGTTGATCTGCATGCTCTGCTTATCGGAGTTCCCGGACCGCTGCACCTGGCGCAATGGTATAGCAGCGGTACTTATGAAGTGAACCTGAGCTTTTATCTGGATACCTTTGCTCTGGTAATGATGACACTGGTTGCAGTTATTTCTGTCCTGATGATCCGCTTTTCCGTTAACTACATGCACCGTGAAGCCGGTTATCAACGTTTTTTTATGATCCTCAGCCTGTTTATGGGTGCCATGCTGCTTATTGTAATGTCCGGTAATGTGGTACTCACTTTTACCGGCTGGGAACTGGCCGGGGTCAGTTCTTACCTGTTAATTGCTTATGTTTATGATCGTCCCATAGCAACCCGGAATGCCACACGGGTCTTTATTACCAACCGCATTGGTGATGCTGGTTTTATTATTGCTATTTTTCTGTCATTTCACCTGCTCAATACTTTGGAATGGTCAGAAATACTAACCAACTCGGGTTCTTTAAGCCCGCTGGGCAGCAATATCCTGGCCGGAACTTTCCTCCTGGCGGCCATTGCAAAATCAGCTCAGGTACCCTTTGCCCCCTGGATTTCCAGAGCATTGGAAGGCCCCACCCCTTCAAGCGCTATTTTTTATGGTTCACTAATGGTACATGCCGGTGTCTATTTGATGATTCGTTTACAAGCGGTACTGGAACAATCACCGGTTATTATGGGTATTCTGATCTTTATTGGTCTGCTTACTGCCTTATATGGTTTTTTCAGCAATCTGGTACAGACCGATGTGAAAAGTAACCTGATCTTCTCCACCACTTCCCAGGTTGGCCTGATGTTCTTCAGTTGCGGTATGGGCTGGTTTGAATTGGCCAGCTGGCATCTGGTTTTACATGCCATCTGGCGTGCTTATCAGTTCCTGCATGCACCAGCGATAATGCATCTTATGGACAAAAAAACCCGCCCGGTTTCACCCTTATTGAAACGTCAGGGCTGGTTATACACTGCCAGTCTGCAACGCTTCTGGCTTGATTCTATGGCAGACTGGCTCATAGTAAAACCGATAAAAAATATTGCTCATGATACCGAACGTTTTGATGAAAAAGTAATCAATCGACTGGTCGGTCTGCCGGAACAAACCAGCGCAATTACTTCCATTGCAGACTGGGAACGACAAAAATCCAGCGCCGAAGCTCATGCGGCAAATGAAAAAGATCTCGTCACTCGTGCTCAGGGGCTTGCCGGAAAGCTGATGGAAAGTCTTGCCGATATGCTTTACTGGTTTGAGGAACATCTGGTACTGCGCAGCGGTGGTGAAGGTCTGCTCAAGCTACTCAATTTGATTGGATATTATCTGCTGCAAGTCGAAGAACTGCTGAGTCAACCCCGCTACCTGATGCTGCTGGTTTTAGGCACTTTCGTAGTGATTATTTAAGGAGAGCCAAATGACAATTACTGAAATTCATTGGGCATCTCAATCAGCCTATCCGATATTAAGCCTGTTACAGGTATTCCCCTTGATGGGGCTGGTAGTCCTGTTCTGGTTTCGAAAATCCAGTCATTTAATCACTATCGGAATTTTATTAGCCATAGTGGAAATGTTTTTTGCCGTCGATTTATATCGCCAGTATGACTCGACCAGTTCAGCCATGCAGTTTTCTGAGCAATTGACCCTGCTGGGACCTCTTTCCTATCATGCCGCAGTTGATGGGATGAGCGTTCTGTTTATTCTATTGACCGGCTTGTTAAGCATTATGGTCATTACCTATGGTTCCATCGTGCCACTGGAAAGACCCAAACACCTGCCCTTTATTGTGCTGACCATCGAAGCAATCTTAATGAGCCTGTTTACCACACTTGATTTACTATGGTTTAGCGTGATGTCATTTTTTGAGCTGGTATTACTCGGTTATATGCTGAGACGCTGGGCAACTTCACCCGATCGTGATCTGGCACTGACTCGCTATCTGCAATTCATGTTCACCGCTATTATTTTACTCAGTATTGGTGTCTTCATGCTGGGCTGGAATTATGGTCATGAAACGGGCAACAGCTGGACCTTTGATCTCCTGTTGCTCAAGGATGTTGCTGTCAATGAAGACATCCGCTCCATTGTTTTCTTCCTGTTATTTTATGGTCTGGCCATTCGAATTCCCCTCTTCCCATTACATGGCTGGTTACCTCTGACTGCAGAGCACGGAACGGTTGCCATAGCGCCGGTCTTTTTGCTTGGTCTGAAAGTAGGAATTTATGCTCTGTTGCGTTTTGTTTTACCTTTGTTGCCACAAGCTGCAATACAATGGCATGAGTATATTGTGACCTTTGCCGTTGCAGGCGTATTCTATGCCGCGGTAATGGCTATGATGCAGGTAAATTTACGCCGCCTGCTCTCATTTGCGGTCGTCAGTCATACCAGTGTGCTGATGATTGGTTTGTTCAGTCTGAATCAGATAGCCTTTGAAGGCGCTATTTTACTTTCCATTAACTTTGGTCTGGCTACCTCCGGTTTACTCTTCATGACTGGTTTTGTTTTCTGGCGTACCAGAACGATGTTATTAAAAAAACTGGGTGGTTTATTTGATTATATTCCCTTTATCGGCATTGCTTTTTTGATTTCAGGCTTGAGTATTGTGGGCATGCCCGGAACACCCGGATTTGATGCAGCACATCTTATTATGGAAGCCTCTATTCACCGCTTTGGCGCTCTGATCACAATTGCTGCGGCACTGGGCAATGTGGTTGCCGCAGGCTTTTTACTCTGGGCTTTTCAACGCGCATTTTTATCGCCGAAAATCGGCAACTGGGATAAAAAAGCAATTAAACCCGCATCCCGCCCGGAAGAAATTATGGCGGCAATGATTATTCTTACTCTGTTAATAACCGGTTTTTATACCGAACCCTGGCTGGGTCTGATTGAGAACTCCATGTCCGGACTAGGCGAAATTTACAGCCACCTCCCTTAACCTGATAGAGAAGATTTTAGGATTTTCTGATGATTAAAGACAGCAGTACAATGATGATAGCATCTGATGCAATAACAGGATTTCCCATCCTCAGCCTGCTATTGATTTTATTTCCTGTGGCAATTGGGATAATTTTACTGACCGCCGATCAGCACAAAGCTCGCTGGATAGCTCTGATAACGGTAATAATCGGTCTGCTCCTGTCATTAATTGTTTTGTTTAACTTCGATCAAAGTCATTCCGGCTTCCAGTTTGTCGAGCAAACCGCCTGGATCCCAAACCTGAATATCGACTATATCGTTGGTATAGACGGTATTTCTGTATTATTTCTGCCCTTAACCAATTTATTATTTATGGGTATTATTCTGGCTTCATGGAATAGTATTCGCAGCATGCCGCGATTATTTTATACTTTGATGCTATTGCTGCAATGCGTCACTCTAGGTATTTTTATTTCCCTGAATACTATTTTATTTTTCCTGTTCTGGGAACTCACTCTGATCCCGATTTATTTCCTGATTAATTACTGGGGTATCGGCCCGAATCGACGTTATGCCGCAGTTAAATACACTCTGGTGATGATGGCCGGAGGTATTCCTCTGTTATTTGGCTTTATCCTGCTTGCCTTTGATCATGCCAGCCTTGCCGCTGATTCCTCTGGACTGGTCTTCGACTATCTTAGCCTGTTGAACAATACGCTCCCGGCAGAATATCAAACCACTATTTTCTTTTTATTGCTACTGGGTTTTGCCTTTAAAGCACCCATTTTTCCATTACATACCTGGCTGCCTGCTATCGCCATGGAAGGACCCGCCAGTATTGCTGCAATTATGACAGGATTAAAATTAGGTGCCTATGGCCTGATCCGTTTTACTGTACCACTGGCTCCGGATGCGGCGCAAAATTTTCACTGGCTGCTGGCAGGACTGGGGATCACCGGCGTGCTTTATGGTGCTGTGCTTGCCATGAGCCAAACCAATTTACGTAAAATGCTGGCATTTTCCAGTGTCAGCCATGTCGGGCTGGTTATCTTAGGTATTGCTTCATTCTCAACTCAGGGGATTCAGGGCGCCATTTTTCAGGTCGTCAATTTCACCGTTGTCGCCGGTGGAATTTTTATTCTGATTGGTTTTCTGCACCATCGAACCGGTTCAACCGAGCTGGTCAGCCTGGGCGGTGTTGCCAAAACGATGCCTTTGCTGGCCAGCTTCTTCTTTATTTTTGGTCTTGCTGGTATGGGCGTGCCGGGAACCAATGGCTTTGTTGCGGAAAATCTTATCCTGATCAGTGCATTGGAAACTCACACCGGTGCCGGAATTGCTGCTTTGATTGGCATTGTATTGGCAGCCACCTATTTTCTGACCATTTATCAGCGTGCCTTTCTGGGGCCGGTAAAAAATAATGTTATTGCGGAGGCGGTAGATTTACGTAAACGCGAGCTGTCTCTTGTGCTTGTCTTTATCTGTATTATTCTTCTGGGCGGGATCTTCCCCAATATTGTTCTGGACATTACCCGGGTTGCCAGTGACAACTGGATTGCTTTGCTGAAATCATAAAGCCGCTTTTCAGTTAAACATTTTCTCAATAGAATTTATATCTTCTGTTCCTGAACCGGATTTCTCCTCAATCTCCCTGACAAATGAATGGTAGGATTTAATGGATTTAACCAGATAGGCCTGAATCGGTTCCTTAATCCCTTTTAGTTTTAATGGCGGCGTAGGGATCACGGTGACTCGATCCTGAATCATTTTATAGGTTGCCCAACTGATTAAAATACCATCATGTTTAGCCAGATGTTCCAGACGACTGGCGATATTAACATTATCACCAATCAGGGTGAAATCTCTTCTTGAGTGCCGACTGCCTATGTCACCCAGAATGACATGACCGGAATGAATCCCAATCCGCATATGAATATCCAACCCGGTAGCCATGCGTAAATCAGGTAAGGTTTTCAACATTGCTGCTGCAGCACAAACCGCCCTGAAGGCACCCTCTTCCTGCAGGCCAAATGAGGCAAAAATACCATCACCAATAAATTTATCAATGGTGGCATCAAAAAACATCAGTTCTTCGACCATACGATCAAAATATAAATTCAGAAAATCCACCACTTTTCGTGAGGATAATTGTTCTGCAATTTGAGTAAACTGCACGATATCAGAAAATAGCAAAGTACGAAATTTATCTTCTGCAATCGGCTCATTAGTTTTTTTATTGGCAGTAGAGATATGTGACACTGTTGAATCAGAGAGATAATGACTCATCACACTCTCATGATGTTTTAAGCGAGTTTCAGCCAGAACCCTTTCAACTTCAGCAACCATGCGATCCGGTGAAAATGGTTTGGTGATAAAGGCCTGAATACCAATTGAGCGGATTTTTACCTGATCAGCTTTAGAATCCTTACCCGTTTCAATGATAATAGGTAAATTTTCAAATTTATTAGACTGTCGAATACGGGTACAAAGCTCCAGTCCGTCAACATAGGGCATGTCATAATCAGTGATCAGTAAATCGTATTCACCACTATGAAGTTTTCCCCAGGCAGACAAGCCATCCGTTGCAACATCAATTTTAAAACCTTGAATAGCAAGAGATGTTTTTATCTGATGCAAAATAGTTGCGGAGTCTTCAACCACAAGAATACGTTCAGGACGCCCCTGTGACTGACTGGAATGCATCAAACGCTGAAGACGAGATAATAATTCCGGAACCACTACCTTTCGGGTGGCGGAGTGATCAGATTTGATAATATAATCATCAGCACCGGCATTAAAGCCGCTAAGAATAGCCTTATCGGTTTGCTGTGATGATAATAATAATACCGGAGTACCCAGTTTTTCCTGCTGTCGAATAATACGGCATAAGGTGATCCCGTCAAGTATCGGCATATCGACATCACTGATAATAATATCAATTTTCTGTTTCCGAATAATTTTTAATGCCTGCTCACCATTATTAGCTTCAATTACTTCATAACCTTCCTGTTCGAGAGCGGGTTTGATTAATTTTCGGCAAGTTTTACTATCATCCACCAGCAATAGCTTATATTTTTCTTTAAACAGCGGTTCAACGACCTGACTTAAATCTTCTCGGGAAAAAGGTAACTTAAGAAATTTATTAGCACGGAGATTGATTGCCTGCTCTCGGTTCAGGGTATCAGATGAAATAAAAACCAGACGGGCCTGATTCAGTTTCGGATGTAAACGAATACGTTCACATAAGGAAAGACCATCTACATGAGAGAGCATGGCACGAACAAAAATCAGTTCAGGTTTGCTATCCATGATCTGCTGAAAATAATTCGCCTCACCAGAGTGTATGATTTTGGTAGTAAAGCGCTCAGCATCAAGCAATGAAGTAATTAAACCATCAATTGTTGATGAATCGGTCAGTAGAATGGCATTTATTTTATTATTATGCATGAGAAAGCTCATGTCATCCTTAATCAGTTACAGTTTTTTTGGCGCAAACTTCATTTGAGTATAGACCAAAGAGTCAAGCTTTTCCATTTCGACCCAAACGGATTTTAAATCAACTCAAGTTTAGAAAATCCCATAAAAAAACCCGTAACAGGAAATCCTGTTACGGGTTTTTTTCTATGACTCAGGCATCCCGCCTTACATCTAATACCACCATCCCTGGTGCTTAGTCATAATTACTTAGCAGCAGGAGCCGCTGGTGCAACTGGAGCTTGAGCAGCCCATTGCTTCATTTTTTCTTCGTATGCTTTACGAGCAGCTTCCATTTGAGCTTGCTGTTGAGCTTGCATTTCTTTCATACGCTTCTGGTGAGCTTCCATTTGAGCTTTTTGCTCAGGAGTAGCTACTGGAGCCTGGTATGCTGG
>Ga0209013_10002529_pt1 | contig 16561 bp, 12 predicted proteins | sample Cruoilmetagenom2_FD_187291 | JGI IMG/M metagenome (GOLD analysis project Ga0209013, IMG submission 187291) | Oil polluted marine microbial communities from Coal Oil Point, Santa Barbara, California, USA - Sample 2 (SPAdes) (version 2) | ecosystem: Environmental > Aquatic > Marine > Oil seeps ...
TGGCGGAGAGTACTCATATAAAGATTCCGATGTTTCGCCAGGAAAAACTTATCAGTATGAGCTGGAAGAGGTGGAATTCAGCGGAGGAAGTTCAAGATTTGGCCCCATCAAAGTGGAGGCTCAAAATCAAGGACGCCTCGAACTGATCATCTCCATCAGCTTATTCATTTTATGTGGGGCAGGGTTTGTGTTGCTATTAGTTCGCCGGCGTGACCAAAAGGACTGATATGCGTGTAGAAACGTTTCAAAATCGATCATTTGCGATGTCAATAGGCGATATCGGTTTCTCGATTGATTGTGGAGATTCTGAATTATTAGTAGAGCTAAGACATCGCTATAAAGATTTTCCATTGGAGGGCGTGGTTAATTTTCAGACGCAAATTAAAATCGATGAAGAGTGGGTAGGGTCATCGACAATAGACCAGCAGTTAGTTTTTAAAAATGGGACTCTGCATATTCAAACTGGCAAACTTCGTGGGTCAATCGATATCGAAGAAGGAGATGGTGAACTAGTAGTTGCCAATTCTTGTCCAGTCGCAGAGATAGAATATTATTTGCGGGCAGTATTCTCTTTACTGGCGTTTCGAATGGGGGGACTGCTGCTGCATTCCGCCGGTATCGTGCGTCATAAGGGGGCTTATTTATTTTTCGGGCATTCAGGTAGTGGAAAGACCACTATCGCTAAATTCTCGCGAGATTACCTTATATTAAATGATGACCTGGTGTTGTTGATGCCTCGAGAGATTGGGTGGACTGCGTTTGCGACACCTTTCTGGAACCCAGGGTGGTCGGGAAGTATAAATACTTCTGCACCCGTAAAGGCTTTATTGCGTTTGGTGCAAGACCAAAAAGTGTTTATCGAAGATATGGACAACAGCGTAGCGATCGCAGAAATGATATCAAATGTCCCCGTCGTACCGCTAAATCATGCGTACACAGACAAATTAATCGAGCGGTGCGAAAAGATTGTGGATAAATTGGAGGTTTACCGGCTGCATTTCAGCAAGGATCCTTCATTTTGGGAGGTTATCGAAGAAAATGTTTCAGGGATTTAGCCGATTGTTACCGCGGTTGAAGTGCGGTATCGCACTTGCGTTCTCACATAAAACTGTTTATACTATAGCAGATCTTAAATTTACTTAATCTGGTCTTCAGGAGTCAAAATGATGCAAGAGAATGAAAGCGCGGGTATTCAATATGATGCCGACCCAAAAATTGTAGAAACGAGAAAACCTTATAACAAACCAGATGTTGTCCACGATCTGGAACTTGAGGTCCGTACCGGATCGCCAATTGGTACTGATCCATTTGATATTCTTGACAAGCCATAATTAGGAAGAACAATAGAGCTTGCTAAAGTATTGGATTTGGTGTCTGCCTTGAACTAACAAACGAACATAAATATAATTGGACTTTCCTTGGGTGAGTTTCTTTAAAACGAAGCTCACCTTTTTTATTATTTCTCCTCCATGAATTTCATCAACAAACACTTTATACGTTTGTAGTCGGTGGTACCTCGAACCAATCTTTACGGTTTATCCAATGATTAGATTTTGTTTAGATTTGGCAGACGTAGTGATTAGTTATCACCGTGACAGGTATAATTGCTGGGCTTAGTAACCCTTTATAAACCGAGGTTAGCTGCGTGTGATCAGAAAAATTGTACTGTTCTTTATTTTATTGTTCTTGTTTCCCAGCCCATCTCATGTGCAGGCTGGGCTGGATACTGCTGCCCCAAAGGAATCGGTTGTTAAACTGCTGCGATCGGATCCCGATGGTATCTCGCTCGAATATTCCTTCCCAGAATCACAGATCGAAAACTTCGAAAATAATGGCAGTTCTTATCAGCGATTAATTGTGCCGGATACAAACCTGAGCGCTGAAATGGATAAACCACAATTACCTGTAGTAAGCGTCATGCTGGGCGTACCCCCGGAGGTTGAGATTGAGCTATTATTCCAACGGGTTGCCTCAGAGAATCTCAGTGGAAGTTATCGGCTGTTGAAAACGCCAAACCCGGCGCCATTACAAAATGAACTGCAGCCGGGTGATTACCTTCAACCAGAAGTGTACAACGGACTAGGAGAAACTTTTGCTGATGCTTATTATCCAGAAGAACCTGTGCGGATCGTGGAGGATGGATGGCTGCGTGATCAGCGTTTTATTCGTATCGAAGTATTTCCATTCCAATATCAACTCCAACAGGGTTCATTGATCCAGCATGAGCTTTTGAACGTCGAAGTAAATTTTATATATAGCGAAAGTGAAAATAATTTGGTCTTGGCAAATTCGGCCGTTATTGCCAACCCATTTGAAGACATACTGGCGTCCAGTTTACTGAATTATGAATCATCCAAAACCTGGCGTGGGTATCCAGCGAAATTTAACAATCCCGGTATTTCTCGGAGCAGAGAAGTTTACAATAATACTGAAAATTCAACAAATGACACTCTCTACCGGATCCCCATCAACACAGACGGTTTATACCGTATGGCGTATGCGGAGTTAGCTGGCGCCGGTGTGCCTGTCGTAGGTCTTGATCTGACACAGTATGATTTCCACCTCACCAACCAGGGACGAGATGTTGCCATTTATGTGCACGATAGTGATGGTATATTTGCTGACGGTGATTATGTAATATTTTACGGAGAAAAATTCTACGGTGATTATTTAGCAAATCAGTACCAGGCTGAAGATGAACTCTGGGGTACTTTTAATGGGTGGACGCCGGAGTTTAACGCCATGATGATGGAAAAATACACCGATGAGAATGTGTACTGGTTATCGATCAGCGATGAGCCGGGTCTGGATATGGAGACGGAAAATAACGCCAGCGGTGCTGCTGCAATCCCTGAGTCATATCGCACGATGGTGCACCTGGAGGAGTCAAATTTCTGGCGGACTTATCATTTTACCAGCGAGGATACCTGGTTCTGGGACAAGATTGAAGTATCGGCGGATGAAGTATTCGAAACCCGGGTGTATACGCCATCAATAAGCCTGCCTGCGAGTGGAGATTACATCGCCACGCTCCGTGGGGAAATGGTGGCCGAAACGCACATTATTAGTACGAACCCTGATCATCATGTGCAGATCTATCTCAACGACAGCCAGCACAATCAGCCCATCATGGACGGGACCTGGGATGGGAAAACCAGCCACAAGTTCGAAACGGGATTCTCACAAGATCTTCTCCTGGACGGTGATAATCAGCTTGATCTTGTTGTAGAAAATATAAACAATTCCCCTTCGGAAAACATCTTCCTGAACTGGATCGAGATCGAATACAATCGAACCTTCACAGCCGAGGATAACCGCATCTGGTTTAGCGGTGCGCAGGCTGGGCAATTGTGGAAGTATCTTGTTGATGGATTCGATGGAGTTTCCCTTGATGATATTGGTGTCTATGAGATCACGAACCCGCTTGAGCCAACTTTTTTCCTGAACGTGCCATATTCTGCTGGCCAGATTCAATTTTCAATCAGCCATGGAGAGGGGACCAGATTTTATATCGGTGTTCCGTATGACATTCTGAGATCATCGATCACAGCATATATACCGCCGGAACCATATGCACCGGCTGATTATGTTTTCATAACACACCGTGATTTCTGGGAGGAGACACAAGATCTTGCAAATTACCGGGCAGCACAGGGATTATCCACGCTGGTAGTTGATGTACAGGATTTATACAACCTGTTCAATTATGGCATTTATCATCCGATCGCAATTAAAAATTTCCTGGCTTCAACAATTAATGAACTAAATTGGCCTGATCTTCCCACCTACGCGCTGCTGATTGGTGATGGCCATTGGAATTTCAAGGGCAACGAGAGCTACGATTCACCGCCGATTTTCATGCCGCCCAACCTGTCCTGGGTTGATCCCTGGCAGGGCGAGGTGGACAGCGCAAACTTGCTGGCTACTGTTTCTGGTAATGATGGAATTCCTGATATACAAATCGCGCGCTTACCGGTCAACTCAGGAACTGAGCTGCAATTTGTCATCGTTAAAATCAAAGCCTACGAGTCTTATGATGATGGTGTGTGGCAGCGGCGTTTCTTATTCATCGCGGATGATCCCGATCCGGCTGGTGATTTTAGCGCTTCAGCGGAACTAACTATTGAAGAATTCGTTTTACCCCAATATTACCCTTACCGGATTTATTTGGAAGATTTCGAGTGTGAAAAAGTCGATCCTACCGACCCACATAGCTGCCCACAAGCCACTGAAGTTATTTTAAATACTTTCGAAGCCGGTGCTCTGTTTGTGAATTATATCGGACACTCTTTTATAAACGGTTGGACAAACGAAAGGCTGCTGATCAATGAGGATGTCGCGTCGATAAACAACAGCACAAAACTGCCTGTTATCTTGTCATCGACCTGCCTGGATGGTTACTGGATATATCCGAATCTAGAGACCAGCACAGGTAGTGGGTCGAGTCTTGTTGAAGAACTCGTACGGACCCAAAATAATGGTGCGGTTGCGGCTTTCTCTCCCACAGGCCTCGGTGTCTCCACGGGGCACGAATATTTAATGGAAGGTTTTTATAATGCTGTGTTCAATGCTGGGGTTGACGAATTGGGTGCTGCCAGTATCGCCGCGAAAATGAACTTGATCAACAGCGCAAGTTTACATACCGATTTAGTGCACACATTTACGGTGTTTGGGGACCCGGCGCTGAAGATAGAGGTCCCACCTGCGCTAGACAATGAATTGTACTTGCCTCTGGTAATTCGCTAGCAAATTTTTCGTTCAGGAGAGATTAATACATGTCGATTACATTGAATTCTTATCCCGTTCCTAACTCAAAAGTTGTCGGACGAATTGTAGATAATGAAGCAGTGCTGGTATTACCAGAGCAGGGCCAGGTAAAAGTATTGAATGAAGTTGGAGCTCGTGTCTGGAAATTAACAGATGGATCGATCACAGCTAGAGAGATTGCAGGAAAAATATCTGCGGAATACCAGGTCGAGCAAACCACGGCCGAAGAAGATGTAGTTGATTTCATCGAGCTGATGGTGAAGCACAGGGTCATAAAGTTATCGGACCGTCCTATCATGATAGAGTCCGTAAAAAGCTGATGCCTGATCAACCTGGACGGAGAACTTTGCGGTGAAACAGCTTTCACATAGCGAGAAGGTGCTGGTTGGAAGCGTCTTGGGCGTTCTGTTGATCTTCTTTTGGGTCGTGGGGGTGTATGCGGCTGTGACTTTGCTATCTTTCGTATCAATTCCCGGAGATGGATATGTAATCTTGCTGTGGGAGACCGGAACAGAACTGGATAATGCCGGATTCAATGTCTATCGAAGCAATGATAAAAATGGATCATATACTAAAATAAATCTTAACTTAATTCCATCTCGAGGGGATGGGGTGACCGGGGATACGTACGAGTTTCGTGATGATGACGTTGTCAATGGGAATGATTACTGGTACAAGCTAGAATCGATTGATTACAGCCAGCTATCACAATTCAGTGGACCTGTGCATGCCGTACCTGGGGCGACTCCAACACCAACCCTTAGTGTGGCGGCCAGCAGCACACCAACGGCTACTTCCGCACAACCGGGTGCGGCATCCGCTACCCCGACAATTAACTCGACGAGCACCGCAGTACCTCAAATAACAGCGACATCAACAGTATCAGGAGCGACCCCATATCCAGGACCTGGGACACCAACCACCGTGCCCGATGAAACCAATCAGGTTACGGGTACGGCCGGTGTCGGTACAGCCCCCGAAAATATTACTGCTACCTTGATCCCATTCCCAACAGTGACTATACAGTTTCCCACATTGGAACCAACTTCCACGGATGGCGAAAGCTATGTGTTTGATGCTGTGGATATAGATACGGCAGAATTTTCCGTATCAGATATCCTCGAATTCTGGCCGCTTGGATTGCTATTATTAATCTGGGTCATAATTGGCGCTTGGTTTCTGATCACAGGCCGACATGTCTAATTCCACTGCAGACTCCACATTCGAAAAATATACCAGGAGAAGGGGTTTATTTGCTGTGCTCGGTGTGGTTTGCATAATAGCAATAATTGCAGCAGTATATTTTTTAGTCGATCCTTTTATAGAACCAAATGAGGGAGTGACGATATCAAAGACAACAAATCCAGTGCTGTTGAAAGTGCACATATCGCAAGAAGGGATGCATGAAATCAGCGCAAAAGACATCATGGATCTTGGAATTAATCTTGATGATGCTGATCTTTCCGGTGCACAATTATTCTATGGAGGCGAACAGCAGCCCCTCTGGCAGTCAGGCAGTGGGGCTGATTTGCGTTTTCAATTTTATGGACAACCCATTGATAGCCACTATTCAGTCAACAATGTTTATTGGCTTGCGGTCGGTACAGAACCACCGGATTGGGTGATGGATGGAGTTCCTGCAAAATCTTCTATAGATACAGTATTCAACAACGTGGAGCAGTTGTCAGCACCTGACAATCTTCCTCCCGGAACTTACTCTTCGGTTCAACACATTGAAGAAAACGAGTTCTATAAACCACAAGTTGATGCCGATGAACATTGGTTTTGGATCTCATTCACTGCCCCTTCTCAACAATCGATTGAGTTCGCAGTAAGCAATCTAGTAGAGGGGGCAGGAGGTCTTCGCCTAGCGCTGTGGGCTGAAACAGAAGCCATAATTAGCCCTGATCATCATTTGATCATAAAACTCAACGGACAAGTCGTGGAAAATTCTACCTGGGACGGTAGGGGGCAACACATCATTGAAACCGATTTAGAAGCGGGTTTGTTGACTGATGGAAATAATGTGCTAGAGTTCGTTGCACCAGGCGATACCGGCGTTGCAGCCGACATCGTTTATCTCGATGAAATTCAGATTCGTTACCCTGCTCGATTTGTTGCTGAAAACGATCGTTTGGATTTTTTCAGCCAGGGGGATATTCATCACATTGAAGGTCTTTCTTCACCAGCAAATGTTTATGATATAACCAGAGCCCCCGCTTTGATGGTCCCGCATGAATATAAAGAAGGTTCTGTAGAATTTATGGGGATCAGCGACCATCACTACTGGGTGTCTGGTCAAAACGGATACTTGACACCGGCACTCATAGAACCTGCAGTGTTGGATCCGGAATTGCGGCATTTAGATGTTGGAGCCGATTATATTGCAATTGGTCCATCCGATCTGCTAGAGCCACTGGGACCGCTTCTTGAAATGCGCGACGACCAAAGCCTCCAGGTATTGGCCGTACCGCTTGAGGCTATTTATGACCAATTCGGAGAGGGACTGACAGAGCCGAACGCGATTCGCAAATATTTAAGTTACGCCATGGATAACTGGCAGACAACCCCGCGCTACCTGTTGCTGGTGGGGGACGCCAGCTATGATCCCAAAGGGTTCATCAGCCCCGAAAATGCAAATAGACTGCCCGTTTTTTTGATCGATACGGTTTACGGTGGTCAAACTGCAAGCGACGTGGGGTACGCGCAATTGGAAGAAGAAGCTTGGGAGTCCGATGTGGATTCAAACGATGATTATGAGTTAGCTGTTGGGCGAATTCCTGCGCGAGAACCCGAGCAGGTTGAAGCGCTGGTGAATAAAATAATCGCTTATGAAAGTAATATTTTTAACGAAAATCAATCGCAAACCTGGCATAAGGGCGTGTTAGCAGTTGCCGATGGTCAGGATGTTTCGTTCAGTGTGGATGCTCAGGCATTCCTCGACTTATTTCCGGAGGGGTATCAAACCGGGTTGATCGCACCATCAGCGGGTGAGAGCGGTGTTAATGAACGGATCATTGATCAGATAGATGATGGCAATTTATTGGTGGCATATTTTGGTCATGGCGGGGTGAATAGGTGGGGCAAGGATCGATTGTTCACCGTCGAAGATGTGGATAAACTGCAAAATGAGGGTAAGCCTCCAGTAGTAATAAACATGACCTGCCTTACGGGGTTGTTTACCCACCCAACAACAGAATCTCTAGCTGAGGCGATGCTCTGGGATGCAGATGGTGGAGCAATAGCAGTGCTGGCACCAACGAGCCTGACGCTGCCCAATGATCAAAGTCCGCTGATACAATCCTTCGTACAAATTTTGTTGGATAATCCTACGCTTCCGTTGGGAGAACTGCTGAGGCGCGCTCGCGAGGATATTCCTGGCGATACCAAAGGCCTCAAGGATGTTACGAATACCTTCCTGCTGTTTGGAGATCCGGCGCTGCGAATACCACACCCTGATAATTAGGCATCCCTAAATCTATTCGGTGGATTAATACTGGGTAAGACTGCCGTCTATTTTTGCCTGTCGGACTGCAAAACGGAATGCAACGATACCAGCCGGTACCAGTACAACACAAAAAGCACTCAGCGCTAATATCTGCGGAAGCAGGTCGCTGATCGTATCTCCCTGTAAAAGAGCCAGACGCATAGCATCTAGAGAATAGGTTATGGGCAGTAACATGGCCAGCCATTGTAATCCTTCTGGAAGCACATTGATGGGATAATATACGCCTCCCAACAAACTTGAGATTGAACTGATGATCCACGTGACGGGATCGCCTCGTTTTAATACAATAATAAAGCTGGCTGCGATGATCCCCAAACCGCTAAAAGATATGATCGACAATATAAGCACCACAACCGCGGAAGCATAATTTGCGTCCTTGAATGTTACACCCATAAATATTACACCGATCGCCAGGTAGATAAAAACACGAAATGTCGTTAACATATATTCCCACAGTGATGAGGAAATGACAATTGTGGTGTGTTTCGTAGACGTGGTTAACATTGCTTCCAAGGTGCCGGTCGTTTGCGCCTGCCGGATGTGGCTCGAAAAACTTGAGAGACCGACTCCGAAATAATTAGAAAAGGCGATGCCGACTAAAACGAATGAAAAATAATCCGTCCCATAGCGATTCAGGTAAGGATCTGCAGCGTCTCCGAATAACAGTGAGATAAAATAAAACAGCGTGACAGAAAAGAAAATACCAAAAAACTGGAGGATAAAAGAGATTCGGTAGCTTGTTTCTATACGCCAGTCTTTTTTTAAAAAAGCAAGCGCAGTACGAAAATCAGAGCGATTCGGAAATGACAAATGAAAGTGCTTCAATTTTTGATGACTGGTTGTATTGGATGCTATGTATAATTCATTGACCCCATTGTCATCATCGCTTTCGCGGTCATCTTCTTGCCCGACAAGCTGCAAAAAGATATTATGCAATGAAGATGATTGGTGTTTTATCTCTCTTATCGTGACATCATCATTCCTGAGGATATCGATAGTCTGGCCGAGCCTCTCTTCACCGTGTTTTACGTCATAAACGGTAAGCGAGGCTTCTTTGATTCTCTCGTCGTAGAAAGTATCGATTTGAATGTCTTGAACATCATCTAGTAATTTTTGCTTTGTGCGGAATTGAATGTTTTTTACACGCAGCTTGAATTCACCTCGCATATTGAGGGATTGATGCAGTTCTTTAATCGTTCCATAAGCACGAATACGACCCTTGTCCATGATTGCCAGTCGATCGCATAGCTGTTCGGCTTCATCTAAATTGTGAGTCGTAAGGAAAATCGTTACCCCACTCTCTTTGACAAGATTTCGGATTAATTTGTGCAGCTGCTGTACTGCGTTTGGGTCTAATCCACGGCTGGGTTCGTCTAAAAATAATAACCTGGGCTCGCTAAGCAGGGCGCGGGCGATGGCCAGACGCTGCCGCATTCCGGATGAATAGGTTTGAAATCTTTTATCTGACACATCCTCTAGACCAACATTGTGCAGCGTTGTTTCAATACGATCCGCTATACGTTTTGAATCCAGGCCTTGAAGGGCTGAAAAAAATTCAAGGTTTTCCCTTCCACTCAACCGCCAGTAAAAACTGCGTTCATCACTGGTCACAAGTCCTAGCATGTCCCGGATGTCAGCTTCATGTTCCAGGTCAATGTCGAACAGCTTTGCTGTCCCTGACGTCGGTAAAACTAGAGTGCTGAGCAACTTGATCAGTGTGGTTTTGCCGGCGCCATTTGGGCCTAACAAGCCAAAAAGCTCGCCTTGTTTTACCGTCAGGTTGACATTGTCGACGGCTGGGGGAGCCAGTCTACTCGGCTGGACGAACTGTCGCCAGCCGCTGGTAATAGGAAATTGTTTGTGTAAATTAGTGGTTTGGATTGCCCATGTCATAACGATATGTAAGTTTTTTTCGGGGTATCCAATCAGGAAAGGATATCAGCTCGTTTGGAATCGATACTCTTAATTAAAGATTCGAAAGAATTCGCAAAAGCTGCAACCCCTTCCTGTTCCAATTCTCTTGTTACACTCTTCATATCAATCCCTAAATCTCGTAACGATTCTATGACTTGAATTTCAGCCGACACATCATTGTCAAATGAAATTTCCGATCGACCGTGATCCAGGAACGCCTCCAGGGTTGATGGAGGCAGGGTGTTGACTGTATCTGGTATGATGAGTTCTTGAACGTATTTAATGTCCGGATAAGAGGGATTTTTAGTGCTTGTTGAAGCCCATAATGGTCGTTGTAGAAGTGCGCCACGCGATTGTAATGCTGAATAACGTTCGTTCTTGATTGTGTTCAAAAAGTGTGAATACGCCAGCCTGGCGTTAGCTACAGCAGCGCGGCCTTGTAACTCTTTCGCAAGCAATGCCTTTGTGGGATCTTTATCTGCGAGATCCGCCAACTGCGCATCCACCTTGCTGTCTAATCGTGAGATAAAAAATGAGGCCACAGAAGCGATCCGCACGATGGAATGACCGGATGTTAGCCGCTTCTCAAGACCTGAAATATATGCGTCCAAAACACCCGAGTAGCGATCGATGGAAAATATCAAAGTAACGTTTACATTGATCCCGGCAGCAATAGTCTGTGTTATTGCCCCCAGGCCTTCTTTTGTGGCCGGGATCTTGATCATCAGGTTGGGACGGTCTACAAGCGCCCAAATTTGTTCGGCTTCTGTTATTGTAGAGGCACTGTCATGTGCTAATCGGGGGTTGACCTCCAGGCTGATATAGCCGTCACCACCATTCGATTTATCGTAAATAGGCCGTAATTGATCCGCAGCGTCCTGGATATCGGTGATAGTAAGAGCACTGTAAATTTCATTGGTGCTTTTTCCAGATTGCGCTAATTGTACTATTGTCTCATCATAATCTTCTGAACTTGCGATGGCTTTTTCGAATATGGTCGGATTTGATGTCATGCCTCGAACCCCAATTTCGAGCAGTGATTGAAGCCTGCCGGATGTAATCAAGGAACGGCTAACATAGTCCAACCAGATTGATTGGCCTATATCTGTGAGTACCTGAACACTATTCATTTAGGACTCCATGAAAATATTTGTGTTTTCATTGGTCAACTATGATTTTTCCACAATGAGAAGTTGCGCAATATAGAGTCGCCGATGAACTCTCTCAATATCGAATTGTCAGGAATGAAGTCGCTGTTAATTGGGAGAAACCACTCCAGGAACGCTAGTAAACGTTTGGCCTCGACAAATTCAGGTGTTCCGAATGGGACCTGGCGAAGCAATGGTTCCACCATCGGCTTGAGCGCTGAAACCTCATACGCTAGAGCGGAGTTGAAAATTGCATCCGCATTCTCCTGATTGGGAAATATGTATCTCTTTTCGCCGCGGCGGACCGATTCCCAGCGTTGAATTGTTTCCTGGGCAGTATAACCTCTTTGTCTCACGTCGCGGGTAATGCGTCTGATCAACCGGGTATCTGTTGTGGAAATGCGATTGTGGCGATCCAGGTTGAGTTGTGTAAGTGAAGAGACATAAATTCGGTACGCCAGTTCTGCTGGTAATTCTGGGAGAAGATCAGGATGAAGCCCGTGAATACCTTCTAGGATGATGATCTCACGTGATTTTAATTGGACGAGTTCTCCGGGTACTCTTTTACCGGAGTGGAAGTCGTATTTGGGTAGTTGTACACGTTCTTCGGCGATCAAACCTATGATATCCCTGGATAGCCTTTTAAGATCCAGTGTTTCCAGCGATTCATAATCAGGGTTCCCGTCTTCGTCGAGGGGGGTCTTATCTCGTTCAATAAAATAGTTATCCATCTCGATAGGAAACGGCACAACACCATAAGCCAGCAGTTGTACGGATAGGCGTTTTGAGAAGGTCGTTTTTCCAGAAGATGAAGGACCGGCAATTAAAACCACCCGGACCTGGTCGCTCCGCTCAGCGATTTGGCGTGAAATCTCAGTCACACGTTGTTCATGCAGGGCTTCTGAGACCAGGATCACTTCACTTATCCGATTTTCTTTTATAGCATCGTTGAGGGCGCCCACGCTGTTGATACCCAGCAGCCTCAGCCAATTGCCATACTGGCGGAATGTATTGCGTAATTTTGGATATCCTGGTAGGGGTAGCAGCTGCGTTGGTGCATGTCTGCGAGGAAAACGTAATGTGAAGCCCTCACCGGCTGGGGATAATTGAAACCAACGCAGATAACCAGTGGAGGGGACCATATATCCATGATGGTAATCAAGGTGCTGCCCCAGTTTGTACAGGGTTAGATAATCTTTTTTCCGGTGGGCGAGGAGTCGTGCTTTATCCTCCTCTCCAACTTTTTGAAAGTAACTTTTGGCTTCGTCTATTGGCATAATTAGCCGTTCGAAAATCAAGTCATCGTCCACCAGTTGACGCATTTTATTTTCGAGTTTGGAAAGTTCTTCGAGCGATAACGGCGGTCGTTGCGTTACATGGCAGTAATAACCGCCGAAGGCAACGGAGTGATCTATCCTCACTGCAGATTCCGGAAACATTTCGGCAAATGCAGTTTCTAATAGAAAAACCAACGAGCGGCGATAGAAACGCATCCCATCGGCCTCACCCATGGTAACCGGTCGCACCCTTGCGTCCATCTTGATCGGAAACGTGAGTTCTCGTAGTTCACCATTTACGATTGCTCCAACAATAGGAGCCCCTTCAGATTCAGGTATGATATTTAGAAATTTACCGATCGGAGCGTTTCGTGTACCTCGTATGACACGATTGTCGGGCAGGTAAACTTCGACTTCATGTCGAGGTGAAACCATTTGAAATTCAGAATTGGTATCAGTATTCATTCGTGTCAGCCCCTAACAATCAATCACGAGCGGAAGGGTATTTTATCATTGAATTGACCTGCACAATCAAAAACTGGCTTTACCATCAAGGTGAGCCAGTTTTATTAGTGGAAAGAAGAATATTGTGTACAAATCTACCAATAATTAACCGAATCAATGATGATGGTTATCACTCCTGATTGGAGAAGTATGCTCCTACGTCACAACAAAGTACAAGTTCCTTGGCGGCTTTCACTTCATCGAGCCTGCCAATGGGGGTTGTATACGGTGCATTTTGCAGCAATTCAGGGGAGTTGTGAGCTTCCTCCGCGATATTGAGCATAGATTCTACAAACGCATCCAGGGTTTGCTTGCTTTCCGTTTCTGTTGGCTCGATCATCAAAGATTCGTGGACGATCAAGGGGAAGTAATTTGTCGGTGGATGTAGACCGTAGTCCATCATTCGTTTAGAGATATCCAATGCATGAATATCAGGGACGTCCGGCCATCTGCCTTCTACTACAAATTCGTGCATGCAGACCCGGTCATAAGGAATATGGTAAGCGTCTCGCAGCTGGCTGTATAAATAGTTAGCGTTCAACACGGCATGCTCTGCGATCTTGCGCAGTCCATCCGGCCCGTACATTCGAATGTAGGTGTATGCGCGTACCATCATGGCGAAATGGCCATTGAATGATTTAACTCGACCGATACTTTTGGGAGGGTGAATAAAATGATATATATCCGTTTTTTCATCACCGCCCTTAATTTCGCTTTTTGGGATAGGATTGCATCCGACCACTGGGTCAGGCAGATAGTCGACCAGGTGGGCTGCAACACCGACCGGACCGGATCCGGGTCCGCCGCCGCCATGTGGGGTTGAGAATGTTTTATGCAAATTGTAGTGCATAACATCGAACCCCAGGTCTCCAGGGCGAACGACACCGAGAAGGGCGTTCATGTTGGCACCGTCACCATATACAAGCCCACCAGCTTCATGCACCAAACGGATCACCTCTTCAACATTCTCGTCGAAAAGTCCGAGCGTATTTGGATTGGTAAACATCAAGCCGACAAGGGTATCATTACATTCTGCCCGTAAAGCTTCCAAATCAATGTTGCCCCTGGCATCGGATTTTAGTTCTACGACCTTCAAGCCACTCATTGAGGAGGTAGCGGGATTGGTACCATGGGCTGAATCTGGGACCAGGATCTTGTCTCGTTTCGTTTCGCCATTGGCGTTGTGATAAGCAAGGATGATCAATAGTCCCGTAAATTCACCGTGAGCACCAGCAGCAGGCTGCAGGGAAACGCTGGCAAATCCACCGATCTCTCCGAGATATTCCTGCAGTGTGTACATTAATTCCAGACTGCCTTGTACAGTGCTTATGGGCTGTAGTGGGTGAACTGCAGAAAAGCCAGCCAGCCGTGCGGTCTCTTCATTGACCTTTGGGTTATATTTCATTGTGCAGGAACCCAGGGGGTACATACCACTGTCAATACTGTAGTTCAACTGCGACAGCCTGGTGAAATGGCGAATAACGTCTAGTTCAGACAATTCCGGCATTGGAAGATCGTCTCTTAAAAAACCTGTTGGAAGTTCAGATTTCGGTACATCCGCTTCCGGAAATCTTGTGGCACGACGATCGGGCACAGATAATTCACAAAGTAATGGTTCAGTCATCGGACACCTCCGCTAATGTTGATACCAGTAATTCAATATCCTGGCGTGAATTCATCTCCGTCACAGCGATTAGCATATGCTCTTTGAGTGAGACATATTCCAGACCCAGATCATAACCGCCCAGGATTTCGCGCTCCAACAGATCTTGGTTAATCTTATCGACCGGATATGGGCATCTCACCATAAATTCATTGAAAAAGGGTGTATCATTCAACACAACGTAGTTTGGGAGGGAATTTATTTGCTTTGCAGCATAGTGAGCCTTCTGGTAGCAAAGCTCAGCCACCTCTCTCAGACCACCTTTGCCCAGCATGCTCATATAGACTGTCGAGGCTAATGCCATTAGCCCTTGATTGGTGCAGATGTTTGAGGTCGCCTTCTCGCGCCGGATATGCTGTTCGCGGGCGGTCAAGGTAAGCACGAATCCGCGTTGACCGTTAACGTCTACTGTCTCACCAGCCAGGCGACCGGCCATCTTGCGCACGAACTTCTTTCGTGTTGCGAATAGTCCCAAATACGGCCCGCCGTAAGAAAGTGGCAAACCGAGTGCTTGACCTTCACCGGTGACGATGTCTGCATTGAATTCACCCGGAGGTGTCAGCAGGCCTAATGATAATGGGTTGGTCGATATACTTATTAACGCACCTTTTTCATGTGCTGCTTCAGCCAACTTCCTGAAATCGTAAATTCTTCCGAAGAAATCGGGATACTGGACCATAACCAGGGCTGTATTATCGTCAATAAATGAGATCAGGTCTTCAGGATCTCCGTGTGGATCTATACCATCTGTTTCGCCTACAATATCGATTACGGACCCACGGGTGTACGTACGGATTGTTTCACGATATTGTGGGTGGAGCGCCGGCGAAAGCACCACTCTCGATTTCTTACCACGGAAATTGGCATAGGCCATATTCACCGCTTCGGCTGCCGCCGTCGCGCCATCGTAATGGGAAGCGTTAGAGACTTCCATGCCAGTTAATGTGGCGACCAGGCTCTGGTAATCGAAAATGGCCTGAAGTGTCCCCTGGGAAATCTCAGGTTGGTAGGGCGTGTATGCAGTCAAGAATTCACCACGACGCATGATCGAATCAACTGCGGCAGGCGTAAAGTGGTTATAAGCGCCTGCGCCCAGAAAACAGGTCAGGTCTCGAACAGATTGGTTGGATTGCGAGATCTTTTCCAGGTGCGCAACGGCTTCCATTTCTGTTAGCGCAGGGGGGATATCAAGTTCTGGAAAGATATGCGCTGATGGAACATCTGTAAATAGCTCCTCAATTTCTTTAACGCCAACAGCATGCAGCATCTCTTCCCGGTCATTATCAGTATGTGGTATATACATTTGATCTCCTGATCGGGTTATTCTCTTTCTTCTATTAATTGTTGATATGCCGCACTGTCTTTAAAGTCGTCCAGCTCAGAAGCATCGCTGATATGGATCTTGATCAACCAGGCGTCTCCATATGGATCACTATTAATTGTCTCCGGAACATCAGCCAAATCTTCGTTTACGGCGATCACGGTTCCACTGACAGGCGTGTAGACATCTGCGGCGGCCTTAACAGATTCAACGGTAGCACAGCTATCACCCTTCGCGATTTGCTCCTCTTCAGAAACGATGATCTCAACAAATACGATGTCTGATAACTGGTCTTGTGCGTAATCGGAGATACCTATCGTTCCTATGTCTCCTTCAAGCCTTATCCATTCGTCATTATCTGTGTATTTTAGGTCTTCCGGTATATTCATGGTAATCCTCCTGATATCTATTATTTGTAAGATTTACGCAGTTCAGGGATGCTGGGAGAGTGGTGGGGCG
>Ga0209013_10002532_pt1 | contig 16548 bp, 13 predicted proteins | sample Cruoilmetagenom2_FD_187291 | JGI IMG/M metagenome (GOLD analysis project Ga0209013, IMG submission 187291) | Oil polluted marine microbial communities from Coal Oil Point, Santa Barbara, California, USA - Sample 2 (SPAdes) (version 2) | ecosystem: Environmental > Aquatic > Marine > Oil seeps ...
TGTTATGTTCAAGCAGGTCGAGTAAGCCGTTTTTTGCCTGCATTTTCTTACCATTAAATTGTATGGTCAGGCCATTATTAAGAAATACATAATTCCACAACATCTCTTCTATATATTCAAACAAGAAGTGAAAGTTCCCGAATATTTCATTGTCTGGAACAAAAGTGATAATGGTTCCTTGCTTTTCTCTAAAAGAATCAATCGGGAAATCGTTAATTACTAATCCCCGTTCATATTCCAGTATTTTGGTTTTTCCTTCGCGAATTGATTGAGCTTTAAAATAGGATGATAATGCATTTACAGCTTTCGATCCAACACCATTAAGCCCCACGGCTTTCTTGAAAACCTTTGAGTCGTATTTAGCACCAGTATTGATTTTGCTTACACATGCATCGACTTTCCCCAGTGGCATTCCCCGTCCGTAATCTCTAATAGTAACTTCTTTTTCAGTTACTGTAACTTCGATTACTTTTCCGTGTCCCATTACATACTCATCAATGGAGTTATCGATGATCTCTTTCATCAGTACATAAATCCCGTCATCATGCGAACTTCCATCACCAAGTTTGCCAATGTACATCCCGGGCCTCAGCCTGATATGTTCCTTCCAGTCTAACGATCGTATGCTGTCTTCTGTGTATTCTGCAGACATTCCACCTAAATTTGGGACAAAAGTAGAAAGTTAAAAAGCCAAAAATCGGGAAATAGAAAATAGTTTTTAAACAACAAGTGTTGAAATCTTTGTAAAATCAAAGGTTTCAGAGAATTGTTGCTTGCATTTTTTACTGTTGTATCGTAAGAAACTGAAAGGGAATCGCTATGTCGCCTTGGACTTGGCGATTCGAAATATCTATTTTATAAAAGCCTGTTCCAATTCGTTGAATGCTAAAGCCCATTCAGCGGAAAACGTTCTTATTCTTTCTTAGCTTTTTTTGTATTTAACCCTAATATGGGATATAACGGGCAAAAACTAAAAAATGCGGTAAATAGTGGTACTAAGGCCACTAAGCCCCACCAGCTTTGATAATAATAACCTAATGCAGCAATAATAATTGCAGCAATAATTCGTGCAATTTTATCGATATTTCCAACGTTTTTCTTCATCTCTATAAATTTTATTAGTGTTTATAGGTTGCCAAAAATATAAAAATTAAAAATACCTTACTTTTGAGAATCGATGCTCATCAATTAAAAATAAGTATGGCAGGAATAACGCTTTTATACCAACATGAAGAAATAGCACCGGTATTCTTAAAAAAGATTGAGAATGAGCTAAACAAACAAAAAGATTTATCCTTACTGCTAAAGGAAAGAGAATTTTTTCTGTTGAAAAAGGCGAAAGAAAACTATCCTGTTCATATTGCTAACCATCACAACTATACCTTAATTGTTGAAGGAAAGATATACGGTGTCAATATGTTGAGCGATAAAAATTTTATCAGATATACCAAGGCTTTATTATTCAATAACAAAAAGGAAGACAGTTTAAATTATATAAGAAATTTGGATGGTGAATTTGTCATTTATCTGATTGATAAATCGACAAGGAAGATAGTAATTGTTAATGATTACCTTGGTAGGCTTCCGGTATATTACATACAGGATGACCATTTCATATTAGGAAGGGATATAAGTATAATTCAAAAAATTTCAAAAGGTCTGGAATTTAATAAGTCAGGTGTTTATCAGTTTATGAGATTGGGTTATCCACTTGGACATAAGACACTCTATAAAAACCTGTTTCGATTACTGCCGTCTTCTTTTATTGAAATTGACACCAGGCTGCCGGCAAGTCAGGGGAATATAAGTATTAAAAATCAACCTATTTCATTAAAAGAGTTGCAAAGGTCAGGTGGAAAAATTAAAAATCCGGAAGAGCAACTTTATGAGCTTTTTAAAAGTGCAATGAAAATACGACTCGGGTCAAACGAAAATATTATGCTTTCATTAAGTGGCGGTTTGGATTCAAGAATTATAATGGGAGAGATAGAAAAGGAAGGTAAAAAGGTTGCATATGAAAGCTTTTATTATGAAAACTCAATTATTAAATCCGACCTGACTATCGTTCATAAATTGTGTGATCATTACAAAAAACAGTTTGGACTGACTGAGTTAGAAGAATGGTCGCCTGAGTATTTTAATGAATTGATAGATATAAAAAGTGGAATGAATTACCTGGGAATGGCTTTTATAATTCCCTTTTTAAAACAAATGTCGTTAAACTATAATTTAATGTTAACAGGTGATGGAGGTGACAAGACGCTGCCTTATTTATTTGCAGGTGTGAATTTTTTCAAGCGTGATATTACCGAGCTGATATTAAATAGAAATGAAGTGACATCACAAGAAGTATGTGAACAAATATTTCATACGGATTCAAATAGGAGTGAGGATGAAATAAGAGCACATATTAACGGTTATAATGAAGAAGAACCAGAATTAACATATAAACGATTTCTGGTATTTGAACGAACTAAAAACTGGCTTTTTGAAGGTGAAGACAGGAACAGAAATTATATCTGGAGCACTTCTCCTTTCTATAATCCCGAATTCTTCAGAGCAGTACATTCAATAGATGAGAATTACAAAAAGAATTATCGGCTTTACAGGTTATTTACCGACCTAATTGATCCGGGTGTAAATACAATTCCAAATGCAAATTGGGGCTTCCCGCTAAATAATAAAAGAAAACTAAATTATCTGTTAGCCAAACAAACGGCCAAACATAACGTTGGTAAGCTATTCTCCAGCAGAAGCATGCCACATACTATATTCAGTGGGTTATTGAACAAAGTGGAAATACTTCTGGCTAATAATTTTGGAGAGCCATTGAATGTGAATGCAGCGCTTGATTTAAGATCATTATCAAATGAATCCTTATTTCATTTGTTGACATTGCTTAAAGTGACAGAATCACTTAATAAGGAAAGCTAATCTTTAGTGTTATCTCTCGTTTTCTTGAGCACTTCTTTTGTGAGTATTAAAAAATCATCGATGTCCTTTTTACAAGGAATCCATTCTATTAAACGGGTTGCTGTTGTTTTCTTAAAAACGATATACTGGTAAAATACTGTTGATGTATAGCTTACTGAAGCAGTTATAGCAGCGCCAAGATAACCGAAGAGTGGAATCAAAATAAATGCCAGAATAATAGTGAATACCAGTCCTACAAGGGTTGCCCACATATTTATTTTTGGATTCCCTAATCCGGAAAAATAATGACTGAATATATTATTTATTGCCAGGGCTATTACACCGGGGCTCAAAGCAATGATAACAGGCTTTATATCTGTAAAATCTTTACTGAATAACCAGGAATAAACTTGCTCAGGTATTGCAATTAGAATAAAAACAGCCACAAGTGTTAGAACAACTGTAAACTTCATCAGCTTAATGGTCAGATTTTTTGCATAAAGAAAATCTTTTGTGTTTGATATTGTAGAGAATTGTACCAGGGAAATGCTTTGTCCTATAATTCTAAGACCTTCAGTTAGTTGGACACCGGCATTGTAAACTCCCAATGCAGAGAGCCCCGTAAAATATCTTAGTATATAAAAACTAAGTCTTTTGTTTCCAATGTTTAGAATATTAGCCGAGAATGAAATAAATCCATAGTCAATTACTCTTCTGAGCACATCTTTCCATCCCTTGGTAATTAATTTTTCTGCTTTTGTAAATACAGTATATAATGCAAATATAGCTCCTATACCATAAGCCGAATATAGTGCAAATACATATGATGTTGGTGTTTGGTCACCTGTAATGTAAATGCGATAAAGGAAAACACCCAGAAGAGTCAATATCTGAAAAGTGAAGATAATATTATAGGCTTTTATTTCTTCCCTGCCCAATAAAAGATTATAATGAGTTACCATTAGCGCATTAAGCAATGCCAGAGTGAGGATATGTATTTCATAACCCGAAGGAATGATTATTGAAAATAAAACTGGAAAAAGAGATTGTGCAAGTATTGAAACACAGAAAAAAATGATAACAACAATTGCAATCCATAAATAGGCCGGTAAAACTAATTGGCCAAGGTTGGCTCTTGAGCTAAAATAAATCAGTGCACTTCCTGCTACAAGGTCAATAAACATTTGAATTACAGTAATATCAACCATAATTAATGCAATTATACCAAGGCCTTCACTACCAATCTTATTGGTCATCAGCAATAAAATAATAAGGTTAATGAAGGCATTTAAGAGCCTTGTGCCGGTTGTTCCTATAATTTTCTTAAGCATAAATCTTTTGTCGTTGTAAAAATAGGAAATCGTAGCTTAACTTTAGCATGAGTTGTGAGATGGATCTTACGGAATATATTCATGTAAATAATCATTTGAGAGAATGCTTAAAAGTTTAAAGTCAGGTTACTAACTTGTTGAAGTATAATGATACGTGTTATATTCATAAATCAATAACAAAAAGGATTCTCTGTAAATCAACCAGGTAATTACTGCGCCACTGTTTTTTTTAGTTCTTTTGTTATTACTAATCTAATATCAATTGAATTTCAAAGTGATCAATATGAATTCAAAATATTTTTCTGTTTTACAATCCGTTTCACCTAACCAGATTAAATAAAATAATGCAGAACAAACTAACTGAAAAACATTACTGGGAGAATTACTGGAAAGGTATTGATTTGCCCATGGAAATAAAACGGGAGAGTAGCGCACCAAACATTGTCGCAGAACTGGATGTATTTGACCAATATTTTCCTAAGGAAAAAAAGTCGGTATTGGAAATTGGTGGTGCACCTGGACAGTATCTGGCATATTTTCATAAAGAATTTGGTTATTCAATAAATTGTCTGGATTATTCAACTATTGGTTGTGAAAAAGCACGTGAAAACTTTAAGCTATTGAATATTCCGGGAAGGGTGTATAATGGCGACATATTCTCGGAAGACCTTCAAATGGATGCATACGATGTTGTTTGTTCTTTTGGTTTTATTGAGCATTTCTCTGACATAACGGCAATTGTTGGAAGGCATGTTGCCTTACTAAAACCAGGAGGAATGTTGGTGCTTGGCGTTCCGAATTTCCTGGGTATCAATCACTGGTTTTTAAAAAGACTGGCGCCCGGTTTGCTTGCAATTCACAACCTGAAAAGCATGGATGCCAGTTCATGGAGCGACTTTGAGGAAGCTTTCCACTTGGAACTAATTTTTAAGCAATACGTGGGAGGATTTGAACCTGGTGTGTTTTTGCAAAGAGAACAAAAGTCCCTATTGAATAATTCCTTGTTTTTTATCGCCAGACTGCTTAACCGAGTTTTTCGTAATAACTTCAGATGGCTGAGAAAATACAACTCGAAAAATACAAGTGGTTATTTGTTAGGAATTTACAGGAAGCCTTTAGAATAGTGAGTTTCGCTTCAATACATTATTATTAGTGCTGTTTCTTTGTGCAATTGCATAGCCTAATCAATTAAATTTTATTTTTGATCTTTCTTCTAGTCATTTTATGAAACTATCTGTAATAGTTGTTAATTATAATGTTGAGTATTTCCTTGAACAGTGCTTGTATTCTGTCAGGCGTGCCATGCACACAATTGATGGAGAGGTGATTGTTGTTGACAATAATTCAATTGATGGTTCAAATTCGATGGTGAAAAAGAAATTCCCTGAAGTGACACTTTTTGAAAATAAGGAAAACCTTGGTTTTTCAAAAGCGAACAACCAGGGAATTCGAAGATCTTCTGGAGAATATGTACTCTTGCTAAACCCGGATACAGTAGTTGAAGATGATACATTTTCTAAGATCATCAAATTTATGGATCAGCATCCCGAAGCAGGTGCTTTAGGAGTTAAAATGGTAGATGGGGCAGGAAAATTTCTACCCGAATCAAAAAGAGGATTACCCACACCGGAAGCTGCTTTTTATAAGATGTTCGGTATTTCCAGAATATTTCCAAAATCAAAAAGGTTCTCGAAGTATCACCTGGGATATTTAAAAGAAAATGAAATCCATGAAGTTGAAATCTTATCAGGAGCCTTTATGCTGCTGCGCAAAAAGGTCTTGGATGAAATCGGCTTATTGGACGAAACATTCTTTATGTACGGTGAAGATATAGACCTCTCATACAGAGTAATTAAAGCTGGTTACAAGAACTATTATTATCCTGAAACACGAATAATCCATTATAAAGGTGAAAGCACTAAAAAAAGCAGTGTGAACTATGTCATTGTATTTTATAATGCGATGGTGATTTTTGCAAAAAAGCATTTCACTTATAAAAACGCCCGTCTTTTTACCTGGCTGATTAACCTTGCAATATATTTTAGAGCTTTTCTGGCAGTACTTTCAAGACTTTTTGAGAAATTAATACTACCCGTAATTGATGCTGCTGCATTGTTGGGAGGGATAATTGCAATCACCAGTATATGGGGGAGGAGTTTCATTTATGCAGAAGGGGGTAGTTATCCTCATGCTTTTTTTGCATATGTTATTCCTGCTTACATAATTATCTGGCTTTTATCAATATATTTTAGTGGTGGCTATGATAAACCCGTCAGGATAAATAAATCGGTTGTCGGGATGATTGCCGGAACTGTTTTTATTCTTGTTTTGTATGCACTGCTTCCGGAATCTTTAAGATTTTCACGTGCACTCATCTTACTTGGTGCAGGCTGGGGCCTGCTTACACTTCCATCAATAAGGTTGATTCTTTATTTATTTAAAATTCCATGGATACAATTAGGAGAAAAGCAAAGCCAGCGATTTCTCGTTATTGGCGAAAAAAAAGAAGCCATCAGGGTGTCTGAACTACTGAAGTCGGCATATTTAAAACCTGAATATGTTGGTATAGTGAGTAATAGTGAGAATCTTGTAAAAGATAAAGATTTTGTAGGAAACATCAACCAGGTTATTGATATAATCACCATTTATAATATTGATGAAGTGATATTTTGTTCCAAAAATATTCCCCACCAAATGATCATCGATAAAATGACAGAGTGGCAAAACACACAGGTTGATTATAAGATTGCTCCTGAAGACAGTTTATCAATCATAGGAAGTAACTCAATACACACCAGGGGAGATTTATATACTGTAAATATCAATGCAATTGATAAAATTACAAACAGGAGAAATAAGAGACTTCTGGACTTAATATTAAGTACGGTGTTGATTGTTTTATCACCAATAATGATCTTTCTTCAAAAGCATCCCATAGGTTATTTGAGAAACATTCTGCATGTATTGTTCGGGTTTAAAAGCTGGGTAGGGTATTGTCATGTTATTGATGATAAAATTCATCTGCCGAAGATCAGAAAAGGGATTTTAAATCCTGCCAGCGCAATGAAAATAAAAGATATTGACCCTGAAACAGCCATAAAGTTAAACATACTTTATGCAAGGGATTACAATATTTGGAAAGATTTGAATATTATACTTTTCGCATTCAGGTACTTGGGGAAATAAAGGGCCTCTCAGGTATATGTTCGATATATTTTATTCTTTCTCTTTTCGCACAACTTTATGTTGTTATCAGATTAAATTAAAGATATAATTCGTTTTCAGGATATCTGAAATAAAAAACTACATTTGCAGCAAATAATATAGCATTCAGTTCATAAAAATACAAAGCCAATATGTTATATCGAAGGCACCTACGGATTAAAGTATTACAGGCTTTATATGCCTGGTACACCAATAAATCCGACAACCTTTCCCAGGGTGAAAAACAATTACTACTGAGTATTAATAAACTTTATGAACTTTTCATTTATCAACTCTCATTTCTTTTAGAAGTTAGAAAATATTCGGAAGAGAGCATTGAGCAAAGTAAAAAGAAATTTTACCCAACAGATGAAGATCTCAATCCTAATTTAAAATTCGTTGATAATACTGTTTTTAAACTCTTTGATGCAAATAAAAGCTTTCACAGATTAGAGGACAATTATAAGATAAACTGGGTTGATGAGGAAGATATGGTAAGGAAGTTTTATAAAGAGCTTCGCGAAACAAAATTCTATAAAAAATATATGTCAACTGGAAAGTCTTCGCTTGAGGAAGATAAAAAATTTATGATTCAGGTAGTTGACCAATTATTGCCCGATTTCGAATCGCTTAAATTCTATTATGAAGAGAAAAGTATATATTACACAGACGGTTATGACCTTGTAAGCCTATTGTTAATTAAGTTTTTTGAAACTATTTCGACTAAATTTACTGATGATAAACCTATGCCGGGGATTTACAAGGATTATAAAAATGTAAATGAGGATCTGGATTTTGTAAAAACATTATTTAAAATTACCATCTTAAGGGATGAAGAAGGTACTGAAATTGTAAAATCCAGAACAAAAAACTGGGAGTACGACCGCATCCCGTTAATGGATGTTATCCTTTTAAAGATGGCTATTATTGAATTGCAGGAAATGGAAACCATTCCTTTAAAAGTGACTTTAAATGAGTATATTGAATTGGCCAAATATTTTAGCACACCAAATAGTAAAGTTTTTGTGAATGGGGTGCTGGACAAACTCATTGGTGAATTTAAATCAGAGGGAAAAATTAATAAAAGCGGCAGAGGACTGGTTGAATAGTTGAATTTAGTGTAGGCCTACATCACAGCATACATTCATCCTATAAAATTCATATTTTTGCAATCGTTTTGAATTATTATTGCAAAGAATCTTAATTAAATATTTTCGATAAATTCTAATTTCACATAATGGTATTTGATATTGAAATGATTAAAGGGCTCTATAAAAAAATGCCCGCCAGGGTAGAAGCAGCCAGAAAATTGCTCGGACGTCCGTTGACACTTACAGAAAAAATATTGTATTCTCACCTTGACGAAGGAGATGCAACTCAGGTTTATAAAAGGGGTGAGTCTTATGTCGATTTCCGTCCTGACCGCGTGGCCATGCAGGATGCAACGGCACAAATGGCTCTACTCCAGTTTATGCAGGCGGGTAAGTCAAAAGTAGCAGTACCTTCAACAGTGCATGCTGATCACCTTATTCAGGCAAAATTGGGTGCAAAGGATGATTTAAATACCGCTAATGTTACCAATAAGGAGGTTTATGACTTTCTTGCATCAGTATCAAATAAGTATGGAATAGGCTTCTGGAAACCCGGTGCAGGTATTATACACCAGGTTGTGCTTGAAAACTATGCTTTTCCTGGTGGTATGATGATAGGCACAGATTCGCATACAGTTAATGCGGGTGGGCTTGGAATGATTGCCGTTGGTGTTGGCGGTGCTGATGCAGTTGATGTAATGGCTGACATGCCCTGGGAACTGAAGATGCCTAAACTTATTGGTATTAAGTTAAGCGGAAAACTAAACGGCTGGACAGCCCCGAAAGATGTAATATTGAAAGTTGCCGGTATTCTGACTGTAAAAGGAGGAACCGGTGCTGTTGTTGAATATTTTGGTGATGGGGCAAAAAATCTTTCAGCCACGGGGAAAGGAACAATCTGTAATATGGGTGCAGAAATTGGTGCTACTACATCAACATTCGGATATGACAAAAGCATGGAACGTTATCTTCGAGCTACTGGTAGAAGCGATGTTGCTGAAATGGCAAACGAAATCGCTGAATATCTTACCGGAGATGCTGAGGTTTATACTGATCCTGAAAAATACTTCGATCAGGTGATTGAAATTGACCTGGATAAATTGTCACCCCACCTTAACGGACCATTTACACCTGATCGTGCTACTGAGGTTGCTGATATGACGGAAGAAGCAAAGAAAAATGATTGGCCAGTGGATGTTGAATGGGCTTTAATAGGTTCATGTACGAACTCTTCATATGAAGACCTTAGCCGTGCTGCCAGCATTGTGAAAGATGCTCAGGAAAAAGGTATTACTGTAAAGGCTACATTGGGAATTAACCCGGGTTCGGAACAGGTTAGGTTTACCGCTGAACGCGATGGACTGCTTGACGTTTTTAATAGCGCAGGTGCCGAGATATTTACCAATGCATGTGGGCCATGTATTGGACAGTGGGCAAGACCGGGTGCCGAAAAGGAAGAGAAAAACTCAATTGTTCACTCTTTTAACCGCAATTTTAAGAAAAGAGCTGATGGCAACCCAAATACGAATGCTTTTGTTGCCTCACCGGAAATGGTTGCAGCAATTGCAATTTCAGGGCGCCTTGATTTCAATCCTTTGACCGATTCATTGAAAAACAACATAGGAGAGAATGTGATGTTGGATGAACCAATTGGCTTTGAACTTCCACCAAAAGGTTTCGATGTTAAAGATAATGGATATCAGGCCCCTGCCGAAAACGGAAGTAATGTAGAAGTTGTTGTTGATCCTAAGTCAGAAAGGTTGCAGCTTCTTAAACCCTTTATTGGGTGGGATGGAATTGATTTCAAGGGAATGAAACTCCTGATCAAAGCAAAAGGAAAATGTACTACCGATCATATTTCAATGGCTGGTCCGTGGTTACGTTACCGAGGACATCTGGAAAATATCAGCCAAAATTTATTGATTGGAGCTGTGAACTATTTCAACGATGAAACAAATTCTGTAAAAAATCAATTGACGGGTGATTATGTCCCTGTTCCGCAAGCGGCGCAGGCGTACAGGGATGCAGGAATGGGTTCAATTATTGTTGGTGACGAAAACTATGGCGAAGGCTCATCGCGTGAGCATGCTGCTATGGAACCCAGGTTTTTGGGGGTTAAAGCAGTAATCGTAAGGTCGTATGCACGTATCCACGAAACTAACCTTAAAAAACAAGGTGTTTTAGCGTTAACATTTGCCAACAAGCTTGATTACGATAAAATACTGGAAGATGATGATATTGACATTGTAGGATTGGCTGATTTTGCTCCGGTCAATCAAGTTAAACTGGTTTTAAACCATACCGATGGTAGCAAAGATGAGATATTGGCAAATCATACATATAATCAAAGCCAGGTTGAGTGGTTTAAAGCGGGAAGCGCATTGAATTTAATTAAAGAACAAAACAAATAATTCTGTAAATATGAAATAGCTAATAATATTTTATTTTATTATCCGTTATTTCGATAATCAATCAGGCATTTGTGAGAAAAATATACATCCTTTCGTTTATTGTAGTATTTGGCTTTTCCTCTTTATTTGGACAGATTGGGGGCAAATACAGTTATTCTTTCCTCGAAATGCCAATAGCAGCGCGTACTGCCGCTTTAGGAGGTAATCTAACGGCCATAACTGATAATGATATTAACCTAGGTTACAATAACCCATCCCTGATCCATTCGGGTTACGATAACAGTATTGCCATGAATTATGTAAATTATTTTACAGGAATTAATTATGGCGGTATTCATTATGCCAACACCTTTAAAAAGGCCGGTAGTTTTATGGCTACACTCCAGTTTATGGATTATGGAAAGTTTGACTATGCGGATGAAACAGGAAATATTGGTGGCACTTTTAGTGCACAGGATTTCGCTTTTGCCATTGGTTGGGGACGGAGATTGGATTCGTTATTTTCAATTGGCGCCAACGCAAAACTGATCTATTCCTTTTATGAGACCTACAATTCATTTGGTGTTGCTGTAGATGTTGCCGGAACTTATCAAAGTAAGACCGGATGGGTAATGTCGTTGGTGGCAAGTAATATTGGTATGCAACTCTCAACCTATATTTCAGGACAAAGGAGCCCGTTACCATTTAACTTGCAATATGTAGTTACTAAAAGATTAAAACACGTGCCGTTTCGTTTTTCAGTTATTTATGATCATATTGAAAAGTGGGATTTGACATATGAGGACCCGTTAAATCCCTCAGGAGGAACTGATCCTGTTACAGGCGAACCAATATATAAAACCGGTATGGCTAAATTTGCTGACCAGTTCTTCAGGCATATTATTATTGGAGGAGAAATATATATTGGTAAGAGTCTTATTCTCAGAGGTGGTTACAATTATAGGCGCCGACAAGAACTTAAATTGAATCAAAAAGCCGGTATGGTTGGATTTAGCTGGGGTATAGGCATTCGGGTTTACAAGTTTATGATTAATTATTCACGATCTACGTACCAACTCTCTGGTGGTTCACCAAATTATCTTTCTCTTACTTTCGATTTTAATTCTTTCACAAAAAAATAAGCAGATATTCATTTGCGCATTCAATCAGTTCCGCATTTACCCATTATCGTATTTATTCATTACAACAAACTGTACAATTGCGTATTTTAGCCAGCAGATTCTAAGGAATGTTTTTACAAAAATTAAATCTGATAAATTTTAAGAATTACAGCGAGGCTGAACTAATTTTCAGTGACAAGATCAATTGTTTTGTAGGCAGCAATGGAGCAGGCAAAACCAATATTCTTGACGCCGTTTATTATCTTTCATTTTGTAAAAGCTATTTTAATCCAATTGATTCGCAAAGTATTCTGCATAAAGCTGATTTTTTTGCGATCCATGGCAGATACAGCAATACAGATAGCACCGATAACCGTTATAGCTGTATTCAAAAAAGAAACAGTAAAAAGGTTTTTAAAGAAAATAAGAAAGATTACAATCGTTTAGCTGATCATATTGGTAAAATTCCTCTTGTAATGATATCGCCTTACGATAGAGACCTTATCAATGATGGCAGCGAGATCAGGAGAAAGTACATCGACAGTGTTATTTCCCAATTTGACAGGCTGTATCTTAGTGATTTGATAAGCTATAATAAAGTATTATTACAACGTAACACCTTGCTGAAACAGTTTGCCGAGAAGCATTATTTTGATGCAGCTTCTTTAAATATCTGGAATGAAAAGCTAGCTGAACTTGGCACCTCATTATTTCTAAAAAGGAATAAATTTCTATCAGAGTTCAATCCTTTATTTAATGATTATTATCAATTCTTATCAGGAGGCAGGGAGACTGTAGAAATTGAATACAGCTCTCAAATGCATGATACCACTCTTGTTGACTTATTAAAAAACTCCATTGATAAAGACAAGATGATCCGTTATACAAGCTGCGGAATTCACAAAGATGACCTGGTATTTACCATCAATGGGTATCCAATAAAAAAATATGGATCTCAGGGGCAGCAAAAGTCGTTTGTAATTGCCATTAAATTAGCTCAATTTGAGTATACAAGACGAATAAAGAAATTTAAACCCATTTTACTTTTTGATGATATTTTTGATAAACTGGACGATTCACGTGTGGAGTCGATTATCAATCTTGTTAGCGAGAATAATTTCGGGCAAATTTTTATTACAGATACGCAGAAGCAACGCATAGAAAAAATTTTTAGAAAAGTGAATATTGATCACAACATATTTTCTGTTGATGATGGAAATGTAAAAATTATAGATGATTAAAAGGGATAACGATTATACATTGAAGGAAGTAATTGAACAATTACTCAAAGCTTATCGCTGGGATAACCATCTTGATGAAGCCCGTTTAAAGGACTCGTGGGAAAAAGTTGTTGGTGGTATTGTAGGAAAACATACCGTAAATATGGTTGTCAAGAAAAAAATTCTATACATAAGCCTCGATTCATCGGTATTACGGAACGAACTGCATATGTCGCGTTCAAAAATCGTAAAAATGCTTAATGACGAAGTAGGGAAAGAAGTAATTGAAGATATTGTCTTTAGGTAATCAGGAAGCTACTTCACATTAAAATCCAGCAACTTCCTGTCTCCAATAAATGCTTCAAAATGGTCATCAATTATAGTTGGGCCGACTCCTTCTGGTGTTCCGGTAAAAATATAATCACCCTCTCTTAATGTAACAAATTTCGACACATATGATATTATCTGGTCAAAACTGAAGATCATGTATTTTGAATTTCCAATTTGCCTAATCTCATCATTAATCTTTAATGAAAAGTCGAGAGCATTAAGGTCGTTTATTTCCTTAGTTTTTAAGAATTTTCCAACGGGAGCAGACTGATCAAATGCTTTGGCAATTTCCCAGGGCAGGCCCTTTTGCTTGCACTCTGTCTGGATATCTCTTGCAGTAAAATCTATTCCTATGCCAATCTGGTCATAATAATTTCTGGCAAAATTTTCTCCAATATGTCTTCCGTTCTTACAAATGCGCAGTACCAATTCTACTTCATAATGAACATCTTCAGAAAAGGAAGGGTAGAAGAAAGGATTGTTTTTTTGTAGTAATGCAGTATCAGGTTTCATAAAAAAAACAGGCTTTTTTGGAATCGCGTTGCTTAACTCTTTGGCATGTTCCCTGTAATTCCTTCCTATGCAGATAATCTTCATTATTCAAGTTTAAAGTTCAAAATCTCTGATTTTTGGCAACCAGCATCCCTGCCCGTGCCGAACGGTAGGGGCGGGCAGCATCAAGTCCTTATTTCTTCTGATTGAGTCCCATGCGCAGTTTAATGGTTGTGATAAGTTTTTTGGTGTATAATGGAAATTCAGCATTCATCATCCATTTGTAGTAAGATGGTTCTTTTGTAAAAACTTCTTCAACAGTTTTGCCTTTATGTTTGCCAAAATTTATCACCTCCATACCATCATCATTCAGAATTATTTGTCCCATAAGGTCAGCATTTCTGTGATGGCTTGAGAATTGATGTAATGCACCCATGTCGTTTATAACTGGTTTCGATGTATTTCCTTTGAAATCAGTATATTCAACACCGTTATATTTATCCAATTGAGCTTTAAATATTTCATATGTAGCATTTGCGTCTGCTTCTGCTGAATGGGCATCGTTTAGCTCTTTGTTTAAATAAAAACGGTATGCAGCCTTAAGGGTTCGAGGCTCCATCTTCATAAAAATATTCTGCACATCGATCATTTTGCGGGTTCTGACATCAAAGTCAACTTCAACTCTCAGGAATTCTTCAACCAATAAAGGAATATCGAATTTGATTGAATTAAAACCGGCAAGGTCGCAGTTCGTTAAGAAATCGCTGATGTTTTTCGCCTCTTGTTTAAAAGTCGGATATTTTTCTACATCTGCATTCGTATAACCATGAATGCTACTGGCTTCTTCTGATATTGGATAATCAGGGTTTAGTAACCATGTTTTGCTTTCTTCAGTGCCATTCGGATTTACTTTGTGTATGCTTATTTCAACAATTCTGTCTTTAGCAACATGTAAACCTGTTGTTTCAAGATCAAAAATGGCAATGGGTCGTTTAAGTTCTAGTTCCATAGAATAAATTTAAAATGCGAAACTATTAAATCATTAAGTACAAACAAAATGTTTGAGCGAATCATTTAAATGAACTTTTTATTGAAGCTCAGAATTCTTCTTATTAACAATTAGAATATTTTTTAAACAAATCTTAATCAGGAAACGAGTCGACTGATTTAATTTATATTTTTGTTACAGTTAACCTTTAATTAATTGGAGTTAGAATGGAAGAGAAAGAAAAACAGGTAAGAAGAGAGGATATTTTTTCACAAGCTATTAGAGCTGGGAAACGTACGTATTTTTTTGATGTTAAGGCAACTAGAACTGACCAGTACTATTTAACCATTACAGAAAGTAAACGTCGTTTTGATGCTGAACAAGGCAAGTTTTACTACGAAAAGCATAAATTATTCCTTTATCAGGAAGATTTTGAAAAATTTGCCAATGGGTTTGAAACAGCTATTAAATTTATTCAAACTGGTGAAAGACCTGCTGAAGAAGAAGTTCCTGAGAAAAAAGAGGATGTGAAAACTGAACCTTCAAATGATGTTAGCTTTGAGGATTTAGGAAAGGAAGAAGAACCCTTGACAGAATAACTTTTATCAGGTATAAAGGTTTTTTTAAATTTTAAAAAGATTTATTAAAATAGGGCTTTTACCATAGTTTAACTATTTGTTAAAGAGTCCTTTTCGTGTGTTAATAACTTGCGGCTTATTAAAAAAGTCCCTGCAATTGAATACCATAACTTTGTAATTGATCAAAGTGCTTAATCGATAAACCAATTATGGGAAAAACCATAGCTATCACAAATCAAAAAGGTGGAGTTGGCAAAACAACAACTTCAATAAATCTGGCAGCAAGCCTGGCTGTTCTTGAATATAAAACATTATTAGTAGATGCCGACCCTCAGGCTAACGCTACTTCTGGAATAGGGTTCGATCCTAAAAATATTACTACCAGTATCTATGAGTGCATCATTGATGATATCGAGCCATCCAATGTAATTTTGCATACCGATACACCTAATCTGGATTTGCTTCCAGCTCACATTGACCTTGTTGGTGCAGAAATAGAAATTATCAACTTACCCAACCGGGAAAAGAAGATGCGTAAGGCTCTTGAAAAAGTAAAAGAGAACTATGACTTTATTATAATAGATTGTTCTCCTTCACTGGGATTATTAACGGTAAATGCTCTATCAGCATCTGATTCTGTTATTATTCCGGTTCAATGTGAATATTTTGCTCTGGAAGGACTCGGTAAATTGCTTAACACGATTAAAATTGTTCAGAGTAGATTAAATCCTGATCTTGATATTGAAGGGATACTCCTTACTATGTTTGATACCAGGCTCAATCTTTCAAAACAAGTTGTAGAAGAAGTAAAAACGCATTTTCAGCAGATGGTATTTGATACCATAATCAATAGAAATACAAGACTTGGTGAAGCTCCTAGTTTTGGCAGT
>Ga0209013_10002533_pt1 | contig 16535 bp, 13 predicted proteins | sample Cruoilmetagenom2_FD_187291 | JGI IMG/M metagenome (GOLD analysis project Ga0209013, IMG submission 187291) | Oil polluted marine microbial communities from Coal Oil Point, Santa Barbara, California, USA - Sample 2 (SPAdes) (version 2) | ecosystem: Environmental > Aquatic > Marine > Oil seeps ...
TTAACCCGCATTTCTCACGACGTCGCTACTGCGGCCCGCGATATGCCGCAATCTGCGGTGTTTTCTCCCATCGGGGTGCTCGACGTACTGTCAAGTACGACTCCGCGCCCCTCAGGTCGAAAACACCACATTTCGCGACATCTTGCGGGCCTCGCAACGCGACGTGGTGAGAAGCGCAGGTTAACGGCACTCGTAGGGAATTCCTGAATTGCCTGGGAGCAGAACCGTCCTGAAACCCTGACAGCAATTCGCGCTCGGGCAGCGGACGGCCGTAGGCCGCACGCTGCACGAGCGCGAATTGCTTTGGTCAGTGCGCCTCGCCGATGTACATCTCGCCGGCCCTGACGGATGCCTGGAGCCAGTTTTGCGGCGGCGGCAGCGGGCAGGTGGCATAGGGGGTAAAAGCGCAGGGCGGGTTGTAGGCGAGGTTGAAGTCGAGCACTGTCGTGCCGTCGGCGCCGTCGGCGTCGGCGTAGAGAAAGCGGCCGGCGCCATAGGTCGTCACGGCGCTCGTGCCGTCGCGGAAGATCAGGAAGTAGGAGTCGTCATCCGGGCTGTCCTGATAGGGCTCCAACGTGAGCTCCGACCCGTTGAGCGTGAAGCGCAACACTCCCGGGGCGAGCATGGTGGTGTCCTCGCCGAGCACGGTCGGGATCGCCACCTCGCGCGGCGCCTCGTAGGGCTCGAGCCGAGCCTCGACGCGATAGGCCGGATCAATGGGGAAGTACTCGATGCCGTCGAAATCGAGTCGGGACGGCGCCTCGGGATCCTTGACCCGTGCCGCCAACCGGCCCTCACGATCGATGATGTAGAAGTGAATTCGCCCCGCGGTGATGATGTCGGGGCGGCCGTCGGCGTCGGTCTTCAGCATCGCCTCGGTGAGCTCCTCGCCGTTGATCTCGACCCCGGCGCCATCCTCTGCAACCGTCGTCACCGCGTTGTCCGGACCGAGGATCAACAAACCGGCGATGTCGGGTACGCTCGGATCCGGCAGCACCACCGCGCCGTCCCCGGCCGAGCCAAAACGGTTTTCGCCGGGCTCGAGCCAATAGAGCCCGGTCAGCGTCAGCCAGCCGTCATCTGCGGTCAGGCGCGCGAGGCGTTCCGTTCGCCACTGATCCACCTCGGCCGCATAGGTCGGGTCGACGGGCTCGGGCGCTCCGGTGCAGGCGACGGCGGCCACCAGGACTGCCACGAGGATCGAGGAGCGAACGGCAAGGGAGGCTGGATTCATTATCGGTGTGTTGTAGCACACTCTGAATTCTCAATTCTCAATTTTGAATTATGAATTCCCACCCGCGCCCCCTCCGGAGAGCCGGGGTAGGCAGAAGGGAATTAAGAATTGAGAATTGAGAATTAAGAATGTAAGCGTCAGCTCTCTCGAAGTGTTTCATCGAGGCGAACCTGGAAAAGCTCCCCCAGTGCGCTCAACGACTTGAGATCCGTCGGTTCGTCGGGGAGGAGGGGAATCTCCACCACCGGGTGGGATTCGCCGACGAGGTCGCGAAGCTCGGCCACGCCCTCGTGATCGCGGCGGCCGAGCCACGCCAGCAGGCGGTGGCCTTCGCTTTCGGTCTCCCGGCCGACGTCGTCGAGCAGCGGATGGACCCGGTTGATGACGATCGGTCCGAGATGGTAGCCGGCCTCGGTCAGTCGGCGGGCGAAGAAGAGGGTGTCGGCCACCCGTCCGCTGCCCGGTCCGCTCACCAGGACGAAGAGGGTTTGCGGTGACTTCAGGAGCTCCTGAACCTGAAGGGCCCGCTCGCGGAAGCCTTCAAACAGGGGGGCAAACGCCTGGAAGAACTCGGCCATGTCGCGTAGCAACTCGAGACCCACCATGCGGTCGAGGAAGCTCTCGACATTGCGGCCGAGGATCCCGAGACGCGAGGTCGCCTTGAGCTTCCCCTGATCGTCGAACCACGGTTTGAGGGCGATTCGCAGGGCGCCGCTGTCGAGAAAGCTGACGATACGCTCAGGGGCGCCGAGAAAGTCGATGGCCTGGCGGGTCGGTGGGGTGTCAAGCACAACCCGATCGTGGAGACCCTCATCGGCGACCTCGAAGAGCCGTTCCGATGCCATGTACTCGAGCGCGCCCGCCAGGTTGCCCGACAGCCGGTCGTAGAAGCGGTTGGTGAGGATCCGCCGTTTTGCTGCCTCGTCCGGGGCGTAGCGGTCGATCAGTCGGTCAAAGGTCGTTCGGGCGTCGAGCAGGCTCGCCCACAGGCGCCCCCCGGTACCAGTTGTCACGAGGGTCTCCTCGTTGATCGCCTCGTCGCCGACACCGAGGGTGTCCTTGAGCCGCAGGGACGGATCGAATGTCATGACCAGCGTGTCGTCTCCCGCGTGGGCTGAGGCCAGACCGATGGCTGCGGCGAGCGTGGTCTTGCCGACCCCTCCGCCGCCGACCACGATCACCAGCGGGTGCCGTTGCGGTTCCATCAGGTTCTCCGTAGCTCCTGGGCGAGTTGCTCGCCGACCACACCGACCAGCATCGGCCCGGCGTCGATGGGCTCCAGCGCCACCTCGGCTACGGGTCCCTCCCATCTCGAGGTGAGACGCGCGAGCTCCTTTTCATTCACCGCCCGTCTGCGGGCCCACAGGCGGGTCGCCTCGTCGTCATTCCGGCGGGGCTTTGGCGCCGGCGGGTAAAGGACGTTGACCACTACCAACTCGGGGCGACGGTCGAGACGTTGCTCCATGGCCTCGAGCAACTCGATCGTTTCCTGTACCGGCATCTCCTCGGCGGTGGTCACCACCACCGATCCGAATCGGTCCCGGTCCTCGAGAAAGGTTGTGATCTCCGTCGCCATGTGGCCGATCGGGCCGCTCGAGATGACCTCGGCGACCAGGCGCGGGGCCGCCATCCAGGCGATGCCGTGGCCCGACGCGGGGGCATCGAGAATGACCACATCCGGCTTGCGGAGCTTCTTCGGACCGTGTCCTTCCACCATCCGCAGCGCCCGGCCGAAGACCGCGGTCTCCTTGAGGCCGGGGCAGCCTTCCGTGAAGTGGCGGTGAACCGGGCTCGACAGGATCTTGCGCACGAGCGCGCCGACCTTGAGCTTTTCGCTTACCAGGTCGTCGAGGAGTTTTCTGGGTTCGAGGTGCTGAAGCCAGAGGTTGGAGGCGGCCTCGACGATTTCGCCGCCCGACGGCGGCGTGTCGAGGAGTTGGTGGAGGTTTTCGCGAGGGTCGACCTCGAGCAGGAGTACCTTGCGGCCGCGATTGGCGAGGAGCGCGCCGAGTGCGGCGGTGATGGTGCTCTTGCCCACCCCTCCTTTGCCGGTGACGACTAGGAGTTGGAGGTGATCGAGCCGGTTCAGGACATCCACAGAGACACCTCATGCGTGGAACGACCCCGGCGCACAGGCTCCGGGGTATTGCAGAGAAAGATGAGGACGGACCGATTGGGCATCGAGGCTCCCTGCGGCGGAGCTTAGCACGGGAGTGCGAACAGCCGGGCGATCTTGTAATCGAGTGGTGGCGGGTCCTTCAGGGCCCGCCACCACGATATTTCGGAATCGGGGGAGGTGCTACTGAGCTTGATGGACGGCGGAGGACGGCTTCGGCGAGGCCGTGGCGTTCGGGCGGGCCGTCTCCGTGCCGGACGGGACTCGCGGTTGTTTCTCCCACCCACACGGCAGGCGGGACGCCCACCCTACAAATGCTCCGGATAGCCCTGATGGCAGCCGGGATCCGGCTTCGCCTTCGGCTTCGCCGTGACAGGCAGCCTGCCCCACAAGACATTCCGAGTAGCCTTTATGGCAAGCGGGCCGCCTGCCACACAAACGTTCCGGTCAGCCCTTACGGCCGGCGATTCGCATCCTACCCCGAAGACGATAGAATCAGGCGCAATGTCAAGACGTACAATCCCAACCATCGCTCGGGTCGAGTGCCGAAGCGAGGGGAGGGGAGAGGAAACCCCGGTCGCTGTCATCCTCGGCATCGAACGACTCAAGATCGTCGATGTGATCGATCGTGCGAGAGTCGCGAGCGTTGAAGCCGGAGACCCAGTTCGCCACCGCATGTGGGTGGAACTCGAGGATGGGCGGAGATGCGAGCTGAATCGCATCGAGCCCGACGGGGTGTGGCGGGTCAGGATGGAGAGGTAGCCAGGCTCCGGCTTCGGGCTTGACACTTCGCCGTGACACGACGGAGAAGGGAGTCAGATCCCTTGGGGCGGCAAGTATCCTATGCCGACTTCTCCACCCACACCGACAGGATCTCGAGGGTTGCGTCTACGGCCCTCGCCATCCACTCGAGCGACACCCACTCACGCACCGAGTGGAAGTTCTGGCCGCCGGCCCACACGTTTGGAGTCAGGAGCCCCATGTACGAAAGCCTCGCACCGTCGGTGCCGCCACGGATCGCCTGTCGTTTGGGCGTGACACCGATGCGCTCCACCGCCTCGAGGGCGTAGTCGAGAACCTTGGAATCCTCGCGGATCTTATACGCCATGTTGCGATAGGACTCCTCGAAGTCAACGGTGATCTTGGCCTTCGGGAATCGCTTCTCGACCTCGGCGATCACCTCCTTGAGGTGGTCCTCACGCACGTTCAGCTTCTGGACCGAAAAGGCGCGGACCAGCACCTTCAGATCGACCTTCGTGACGTCGCCCGATGCAATATAGGGGTGGAGGTAGGGCTCGCGTTCCTCGGTGGTTTCGGGGAGCCAGCGATCGTCGATGCGCTCGATGATCGCGGCCGCCACCCGCAACGCGTTGACCAGCTTGTCCTTGGCGTAGCCGGGGTGGACGTCGTGGCCGAGGATGGTGACGTTGGCGGTGTCGGCGCAGAAGGTCTCGTCCTCGATCTCACCGAGGTCGGAGCCGTCGAGAGTGTAGGCATAGTCGGCGCCAAAGGCCTCGACGTCGAAGTGCTCGGTGCCGCGGCCCACCTCCTCGTCGGTGGTGAAGCCGATGCGGATCGGGCCGTGGAGGAACTCCGGGTGATCCTTCATCCACGCCACCGCGGTCATGATCTCGGCGACTCCCGCCTTGTCGTCGGCGCCGAGGAGGGTGGTGCCGTCGGTGTGGATGATGGTGTGGCCCACACACTTTTCGAGGTTGGGGTTGTCGGCGGCCTCGAGCGTCTGCTCGGAGTTGAGCACGATGTCGTCACCGGCGTAGGACTCGATAATCTGCGGCTTGACATCTTTGCCCGAGGTGCCGAAGTAGGTGTCGACGTGGGCGATGAGGCCGATGGTCGGTACCGTGCCGGCGGCCGGGTGATCGGTCGGTAGATTGCCGGGGACCGTCGCGAAGACGTAACCCCACTCGTTCATCTCGGCGTCGCTGCAGCCGAGCTCCTTGAGCTCTTCATTGAGCATGCGCGACAAGTCCTTTTGCTTCTCGGTCGTCGGGCTCGACTCCGAGGCCTCATCGGACCTCGTGTCGACCTTGACGTAGCGTAGGAATCTGTCGAGCAGCTGCTGGCGGTATGTGGCATTGAGGGTATCGGTCACGTCGCACCTCCTGGTCGGTTTCGGTTTGAGAGTTTAACCCAAGTTTTCACTTGGCGGGCGGTCTGGGCGGAAACTTTCCGAATCTGTATGTGACGCCGAGCAGACCGAAGTAGCCGCGGGGCTCGTCAACGATCGGGCTCGTGGAAACCTCGCTGTCGAGGCGCTGGATACGGAGCAAACCGACAAAGGTAACCCGCATTGTCAGGCGGTAGAAGGCCAACACCGAGGCCCGGAAGTTGAACGCCGATTCCCCTTGAAACGGCGGCCGTCCCGGGCGGGCCTCTTCGGGAGCAACACCGACATAGTAGTCGACGAAGTCACTGCTCTGCCAAATGACCCCGATCGACGGCGTGAGGCCCCAGCGGTACTGGGCAAAGGTCCAGGCGCGCGAGAAATCGAGCCCGGCCTCCTGGCCGCCGGAGCGGCCGAGAAGATCCGTGAAGGCGGTGGCGCTCAACAGGTACTTGCCTGGACTCCATTCGAGGGCGAAGCCGCCTTCGATTGACGATTTTCGTTCGCTCAACCCGTCGAGCTCCGGAGAATCGTCCGGGTCGAGACCGGCAAAGACGATGCGGGCGCGGGCGTCGAAGGCCAGGTCTCCTTTCTCGAAGAGGTGAAACCCTGCTCGGATTCCCTGGACGTAGAGCTTCTTGTAGTAGAGCTCGACGAGAGGCATCGCCAGAACCGAGTTGTCGGTTCCGACATACGGCCGTGGCGACGAGACCACACCGAGACCGAGGGACCACTGGACCGGAGACGGAGGGGGAGTCTGGGGGGGCGATTCATCCTGCGCGAAGAGCGGAAGGCTCGTTAGAAGAACGATGATGGAGAACAGAATGCGAGTCTTCATGGGCCGTCCATTTTGCCGGTCGATCAAAGCCGCGGCGGTAACAATAGCAGGGACGGCGGGTAGCCCCAATCGATCGTGTGGAATAGAACGAGGAGGTTTCACACTTCTGTAACCGACGACAATTGACCTTGCCGGTGAGTACGGCGATAGTAGGGAAGTCGTCTCGGAACTCGAATCCCCTTCGAGGGAATCTTCGGACGATCAAGACAGGAGGACTCAACGTGAAGATTGGATTGCCGACGACGGTGGGAATCGTATTGTTGAGCGCGGCCGCAGTGGCGTGTGCTCAGGGGCCGGCGGCGGCGCCGGCTGCGGCCGGTGACGGCGTGGTGGCGATGATCGGCGACGAGGTGATCACGGAATCCGAGCTCGAGGACCTTGTCGGTCCTTCGCTGGTCAACCTGAGGCAGCAGATGTACCAGGCCAAGATCAACCGGCTCAATGCCGAAATTTTCTCCCGCCTCGTGAGTCAGACGGCTGCAGCGGAAGGCATGACGAGTGGGGAGTATCTTAAAAAGAACGTCAGTGACAAGATGGTCGCACCGGACGAGGGTGAGATCGTCAAGGTCATGACCCAGTACCGGTCGCAGCTCGACGCGGATGACCTGAAGGCCAGGCAGCAGGTGACGCAGGCTCTCAAACAGCGACAGCAGCGCGAGCTGCAGGACGAGTTGCGAAATGCCCTCTTTGCGGACGCCGGGGTGAGGATTCTGCTCCAGCCGCCGCGGGTCACAGTGGCCATCGGTCCGGGAACCCCTTCCCGCGGGCCCGCGGACGCGCCGATTGTGCTCGTCGAGTACACCGATTACCAGTGTCCATACTGCAGCCGCGTACAACCGACAATCGCCGCGCTCATGGATCGGTATGACGGCCAGATCCGGCACGTCTTCAAAAACCTACCGCTGCCGATCCACTCCCAGGCGCAGCTTGCGGGCCAGGCGGCGCTGTGCGCTGAGGATCAGGACAAGTACTGGGAGTTCCACGACTGGCTCTTCGCCAATCAGCGCACCATGAACCGGGAGAAGATGGTGGCCCAGGCCGGCGAGATGGGGATGGATCAGGATCTTTTTGCCGCCTGCATCGACGACAAGACCTACGCGGCGGCGGTGAGCGCCGACACCCGCGAGGCGCAGAGCTTTGGCATCACCGGTACGCCCGGCTTCTTGATCAACGGGCGGGTGCTCTCCGGTGCGCAGCCGATCGAGGCCTTCGAAGCCGTGATCGACGAGGAGCTCATGCTCAAGGGCCTCGAGGTCCCGCCGAAGAAGACAGTCGAACAGCCGGCAGAGACTACCGAAGAGGTTGCCACCGAGTAGGACGAATTTGGAATTAGGAATTCGGAATTAGGAATGCCGCTCAACTCTCCCATTGGGTGAGAGATAACTGCCACCAGTAGGAGCGAGTTCCACCATTCTTATTTGTGGTGCAGCCGGCCCCCAATGCACGCGAGACGCGTGCGCTACAACATCGCATGCACTCGAGACGCGTGCGCCATCCGGCTCCGCCCTTCGGGCTACGCCGTGACAGGCAATGATCACTAGCTTGTGAGGGCGTAGCCCAAAAGGCGAAGCCCCATGGTGCAGCCGTCCCGGCTGCAAGGGGTGGGCGGTCATTGAGAATTGAGAATTAAGAATTGAGAATCAATCGAGGTCTATATCCTTGATCGGTCTCTTCCCGTCGTCTTTCTTCTTGGCGTCGTCGAGGAGGTCGCTAAAGCGATCCTGCATCAGGCGATTCTTGTCCTTCTCCCTGCGCATCGCCTCCGCCATCTTGTCGGCGGCGCGTGCCTTCTCACTTTCGATCTGCTGCAACCGGGCGTCGAAGTCGACCTTCTCGGTGTGCCGAACCGGGGGCGAGTGGTCGATCACGACCCCGGCCTCGGTATCCACCTGGAGAATCGAGCCACAGTGCGGGCAGGTGAGGGAGATCTTTGTCATGGTGACCCCGCGATCTTCTTGATGAGCTGGTTCGCCGCCACCAGCAACGGATCCCAGACCGGGGCGAACGGTGGCGCATAGCTGAGGTCGAGTTGTTGCAGATCAGCCACGGTCATGTGCGCGGCCAGGGCGGTGGCGAGGGTGTTGACGCGCAGAGCGGCGCCCTCGCGTCCGACGAGTTCGCCGCCGAGGACGAGCCCGGTCTCACGGTCCGCCACCAGATGGACCTGGATCGGGACCCCGCCGGGGTAGCCATGGCCGCGCGAGCTCTGGCGGATCGTCACCGCCACCGGGTCGAATCCCTCCGCTGCGGCCTCGGCTTCGGAGATCCCGGTGCGCCCGACCTCGAGGTCGAATACCACAAAACCGGCCGTCCCGACGATGCCCCGGAAGCGCTGATCGGCGCCCAACACATTGGCGCCGGCGATGCGTCCCTGCTTGTTGGCCGTGGTGCCGAGTGGGATCCAGGCGTTGCGGCGGAGGATCCGATGATAGGCCTCGGCGCAATCACCGGCCGACCACACCGTTTCATTCGACGTCTGTTGGAGCTGGTTGACCCAGATGGCGCCGGTGTCGCCAATTCTCAAACCGGCCGACACCGCGAGCTCGACGTTCGGCCGCACCCCGGCAGCCACCAGCACGAGATCGGCGTCAAAGCTGTCGCCGTCGGTGGTTACCGCAGCGACGCGGCCGTCGGGCCCGGCCTCGGCGCCCTCGACGGTGACCCCGGTGTGGAAATCGACGCCGTGGCTTGACAGCGTTTCTCCGACCAACGTCACTGTCTCCTCCGACCAGCCCGGGAGCAGCTGCGGCAGCTTTTCGAGCACCGTAACCTCGAGCCCGCGAGCGGTCAGGACATGCGCCATCTCCATTCCGATATAGCCGGCGCCGACGACGACCGCCGTGCGTGGTGTGTCTTCCAGGATGTTCTTGATCGCCGCGCCGTCGACGAGCTCGCGCAGAACCTCGACTCCGGGGAGGTCAAACCCGGGCAGGGGAAGCCGGATGGCCCGCCCGCCGGTTGCGAGGATGAGGGCGTCGAATGACTCCTCCAGCTTCTGATCGACGTCGAGGTCCACAACTGTGACGACGCCTCGGTCGACGTCGACTCCGGTGACCTCGTGACGGAGCCTGAGGTCGATGCCGCGTCGCTTTCGCGCATCCTCCGCGCTCAACACCACCAGATCCTCGATCGATCGATCGGGATCCTCGATGTTGTAGGGCATCCCGCAGGCGCCGTACGAGATATAGTCGCCGCGTTCCAAGACAGTGACCTTGGTTTCGGGCCGGCGGCGGCGGATCTGGCTCGCCGCACTCATGCCGGCGGCGACCCCTCCCACCACGATGACTCGGTCGGGTAATTTCATTCGCGCCTCCAGGTTCAGAAAGGATTCTACCTCCGACCGCGGCGGCGTGCGAGCGGGGACTCTGATGAATCCTATTTGCTCCCTCGCACCCCCATGAACCCGAGAGTCTCTCGAGAGGACGGGTTTCACACAATAAATGTGCGGGCGGGACGCCCGCACCACAAGGTCGATCCGGAATCCTTGTGGTGCGGGCGTCCCGCCCGCACATTCCGGCATTCATGGAAGAGTTGGGGAAGGAACCCGGACCTATGAGACTTCCGAGTTTTTTGGGGCCGGGCTGCTGGTGTTATTCTCCACATCGGGGAATTGAGCGTATGTCCATGACAAAACACACGATCGTCGGTGTCTTGAGTCTTTTGATGCTCGTGACAGTCGGCTGTGAGAACACCGATCCGACTCCCGCTCAACGGGAGGCCGTTGACACTGCGGTACGCGGCTATTTGTTCGCGTTGGCCGAGGCCTATTCGACCCTCGACACCAGCGTCCTCGAGGATCACGCGAGTCCGAACGAGATCGCGGCGGTGCGAAAGCTCCTCAAACAGCTCGTGCAGACCGGGGATCGCATCGATGCGGAGCTCATCGGGTTCGACATCGAGACGATGAGCATCTTCCGCCACGTCAACGCGACCGTACGGCTGATCGAGGTCTGGGATGTGACCCGCTATGGCGCCTTCGACGGCCGCGAGAAGGGCCGGAATCCGAGCTCGCTCCAGAATACCCTCCTCCAGCTGCGACTGGTGGACGGAGTGTGGATCGTGATCGGGCGGTCGATCATGAGCCGCGAGACGCCCATCCCCGAAACACCCGCCCCCGAGACGCCGCAAACCACCCCCGAGGCCGGCGATTGAACCGGCAGCCGGTGGTGGTGGTGGTCGGCCGGCCAAACGTCGGCAAATCCACCCTCTTCAATCGGCTCACCCGGAGCCGCAGGGCGCTCGTCCACGATCTCCCGGGGGTGACCCGCGACCGTATCTTCGGCGAGGCTGAGCGCCCCGGCGGGGGGTCGGTCATCGTCATCGACACCGGCGGCCTCTTGATGGAGGACGAGGACGTCTTCGTGCCCCTGATCAGGGGACAGGCCGAGGCCGCGATCCGCGACGGTGATGTCGTGATTTTCCTCCTCGACGGCGTCGCGGGGCCGATTCCCGAGGATCTCGAGATCGCCGGATACCTGCGAGGCCTCGGCGTGCCGGTGGTGCCGGTCGTCAACAAATCCGACCGCAAGGAAGTGGACCTTCAAGCCCACGAATTTCACAGTCTCGGCCTCGGCAGCCCGGTCGCGATCTCGGCCGAACACGGGGTTGGAATGGCCGAGCTGTGGGATGTGCTCGATCCTCATTTGCCCGCGGTCGAGGAGGATGGGGGCGAGCCCGGGCGTGTTGCCGGAGCGATTCCAGTGGCGGTGATCGGCCGCCCGAACGTGGGCAAGTCATCGCTCGTCAATCGTCTGCTCGGGGACGAGCGGTTGCTGGTCAGCGAGATCCCCGGAACAACCCGCGATGCCGTGGACACCATCCTGGAAAAAGACGGCGTCCGCTACCAGTTCGTGGACACCGCCGGAATCCGCCGCAAGGGGCGAACCGATCAGGGGCCGGAAGTTCTGTCGGTGGTCATGGCCCGGCGCTATTTGGAGCGGGCCGATCTGTGCCTGCTAGTCGTGGACGCCGAGGAAGGCATCACCAACCAGGACGCGCATGTCGGCGGTTACGCGTGGGAGGCCGGTCGCGGGATCATCCTGGTGGTCAACAAGTGGGATCTGGTGACCGATCGCGCGCTCAGGCGGGAGCGGATCGAGGACCAGGCGGCCCGCAACCTCAAGTTCATGCGCCACTCGCCGCAGATCTTCCTGTCGGCGCTCGACGGCAAGGGCGTTCACCGTCTCTTTCCGGCCATGCGAGACCTTCACAGGGCCTACAGAACGCGAATCCCCACCAGTGATCTCAACCGCATCATTCGTACGGCATGGGATCGGCGGCCACCGCCGATGACCGGGAAACAGGGGCCAAAGATTTACTACTGCTCGCAGGTTCACTACGGGCCGCCCCATTTTGTCCTCTTCACGAATCTCGTGAAGCCTCCACATTTTTCCTATGTTCGCTATCTCGAAAACGTCCTTCGAGAGGCTCTCGGCTTGGATGGAGTTCCGATTCGGGTTATTATCAGGGGACGACAGAGGTAGTTTGCGCGTGGAATCTGATTGATTATGCTGGCAAGTTCGGGCTGAAGGATTTTCATGGTTTTCTTCAATTATGCGCTGCGAAAGCTCAACGCAAAGATCGTCTACTACGGCCCCGGGCTATGCGGAAAGACGACCAACCTGGTATGGATTCACGATCATTTCGAGGGTGGTGAGCGCGGCAAGATGATCTCCCTCGCCACCGAGGGCGATCGCACGATCTTTTTCGATCTCCTGCCAATCGAGATCGGGTCTATTCGCGGCATGAACGTTACTCTCCAGCTCTACACCGTGCCCGGCCAGGTGCATTACAACTCTACGAGGCAGCTTGTGCTTCGCGGTGCAGATGGCGTCGTCTTCGTGGGCGACTCCCAGCGGACAATGCAGAGCTCGAACATCGACAGCTTCAAAAACCTCCAGGAGAACCTGCTTCTACAGGGGATCAGCATCGACGGTTTCCCGCACGTGCTGCAGTTCAACAAGCGCGATCTCACGGATATCGTTCCGGTCGAGGAGCTCGACGACGATCTCAACGTCTACAGGGCCCCGATATTCGAGGCGGTCGCGACCGACGGGATCGGTGTGCAGGAATCCCTCGAAGGCATCGTCAAGCTTGTCATGAGGAGCCTTCGCGAGCGTTACGAAGGCGCAGCGGCCAGCGGCCGACCCCCGGGGATCGAGGATTCGGCGATCTCGCGCCCGCCCGTCGGCATGCCGGAGACGCCGCCAGAACCTGCGGGTTCCCCGATCTCCGAGCCGGGCCCGTTCACGGCGCCGCCGATGGGGGAGGCTATCTCTCCCGAGCTTGGCGCTGAAACCGTGGAGCTCTCGCAATCTTATGGCGCGGATTCCTCCGATGGTGAGGGCGCGGGTGGTCTCGAGGACGAAATCAGCACCGGGGTGTACGACCTCAGCGGTGAGGACGCGGGCGTCCTGGCAAACCTCGGTCTTCCCTCGCGACCCGATGTGCCGCCGCCGGCGTCCGAGCCTCCGGTGGCCCCGACTGCAGATTTCGACATCGAGAGCATTACCGGCGCCGCGCTCCCTCCGCCAGTGCTCGACGTGGGCGGAGAGTCGTTCACCGGGTTCCCCTCCGATCCCGAGACGATGATGCCGGAGATCGACGATCTGACGACCAGCGACGAGACGGAGATCTCGGACGTCGATTTCGACATACCCGTGGACGACCTCGATGTATCTTTGGACGATGTCGCGCCCGAGTTCGAGGCCCCATCGCTGACCGCCGAACTCGAGACCGGGTTCGAGGTGGGCTCACCGCCTGCCGAGCCGGATATCCCCGAGGTTACGGTTCCACCGGTGGCTGCGGAGCCGGATATCCCCGAGTTCGTGACTCCATCAGAGGTTGCGGAGCCGGATGTCCCCGAGTTCGAGGCGCCATCGGAGATCGCGGAGCCGGATATCCCCGAGTTCGCGGTGGCCGAGTCGCCGCCTACCAGGGCGGAGATTCCCGGGCTCGAGGTGACGCCACCCGCGGCGGAACCCGAATTTCCGGAGATCGAGTTCATCTCCCAGCCAGAGGAGGGAGATGCTGCGCCGCCGATAGCCGACCTCCTGCCGCCGAGCGAACGGTATGAGGACCGAATCGAGGCGCCGAGCCCGTTTGCCCCGCATCCACAGGGGCCGGCCGGCGACGAAGATGCGCCGGAAGCTCTCGACGCGGCCGCATTCCAAGAGGCGGAAGCCGTGGCGGAGGTCGAGCCCGACGAGATAGTGGCTGAATTCGAGCCTGAGGGAATCCCGCCCGAGGCCGAGCCTGAGGAGATCGTGCCCGAGGTCGAGGCTGAGGAAATCCCGCCCGGGGTCGAGCCTGAGGAGATCGCGCCCGAGGTCGAGCCGGCGATCGCTGAGGCAGAATCGTACATCCTGCGCCAGGCCGCTCTGGAACCCATCATGGTCGGAGACGGTGAGCCATGGACGGAAGAGGAAATCAGCGGGATTATCGATACAGTGGGGACCGAGAAGATAGAGGGGGGAGCCATCGAACCGGCGCCTCGACGCGAGGTTGCCGTAAGCGCCGAGGACAACCAGCTCCACCTGCGTCTCCATGGCACGGGCGCGATCATCGAGAGCGGACAGGTGCGGGAGCTGGACATCGAGGTCCCGGTGCCGGGCGCGTGGGTCGGTAATCGGCGCGTGACCCTGCAATTGCGTTTGACACTCACACCGGATACGGAGGACGAGAATGGCGGATCAGGCAGTCCTTCCTGACGACCAGGAGCAGTTCAAGCTCAACGAAGTGTGCAAGCTCGCCAACGTTCAGCCGTACATGCTCAGGTTTTGGGGCAGCGAGTTCCCCCAGCTCGAGGCGGCCAAGAGCGGAACCGGGCAAAGGCTGTACTCCCGCGAGCAGGTCGAGATGATCCTGGAGATCCGGCGACTGCTCTTCGACGAGGGGCTGACCATCGCCGGTGCGCGAAAGAAGATTTCCGCCGTGGACGATGGGGGAGGAAAGCCCGAATCTGAGCCCAAGGCGAAGGTAAAAGAAGAGCCGGCCACAAAGGAAACCACCCCGAAAACCAGCAGCGCGCGTCGCAAACCCGCCAAAAAGGCGGCGGCCTCCAAGGTTGACAAAGAACACCTGCCCGACGTACAACCACTGCTCGCGACGCTCAAGAACGTTCGCGACGAGATCGACAAAATCGTCGCGGACCTCAAGAGCGCGTAGATCTTTAAGAATTCTCAGTTTTGAATTCTCAATTCTCAATGACCGCCCAGAGGAAATAGGGGAGGGTTCTTGGAAATTAAGAATTGAGAATTGAGAATTAAGAATTGTCGAGAGTCGGGACGTAGCGCAGCCTGGTAGCGCACCTGAATGGGGTTCAGGGGGTCCGGAGTTCAAATCTCCGCGTCCCGACCAATTCGAACACAAAGGCTTTATCACCCATTTCAAGAGTTGGTTTGGAGCCTCAAAATCGGCTCGTTAATCGGTGCCGGATTCGAACCCGGTGCCTATGAGCCGCCCGATGAGCGCCTCGGCGCAGCGCATTCCGTCGATGGCCGCCGACATGATTCCACCGGCGTGCCCGGCGCCCTCGCCCATGGGGTAGAGGCCCGAGACGCCAGGCGACTCCAGGGTCAGCCGGTCGCGGACAAAACGCACCGGACACGAGCTGCGAGATTCAGGTCCTACGATGATCGCTTCGGGATGGCGCAGTATGGGGAGTCGCGTGCAGAGGTCATCGAGCCCACGGCGAAGTGCGTCGAGGACTCGCGCCGGCAGAAACTCCTCGAAGGGGGCGACGGTGAGAGGCATTGGGTAGGACGAATCCGGCAGGGCGTTGGATAGGCGGTGCTCGAGAAAGTCGACCAATCGAAGCGCCGGGGCTCCGAAGGCATGGTCGGCAAGCGCGGCGGCGCGGCCTTCGATCTTCTCCTGCAACTCGATGCCTGCGAGAGGGCCACCGTCACCGAACTCAGTAGGGTCGAGACCGACCACGAAGCCCGAGTTGGCGAAACGGCCGCGGCGACCCAGTGGAGAGGCGCCGTTGACGCAGATGTAACCGGGCTTTTCAGTGGCCGGAAGGATCTCGCCGCCGGGACACATGCAAAAGCTGAACACGTCACCGCCCGGGATCCTGGCAACCAGCCGGTAGTCGGCGGGAGGCAACCGTGAGTGGGTGCAGAAATCGGGGCCGTACTGCATGCGGTTGATCAGGTGCTGGGGGTGTTCGATTCTGACTCCGAGCTGAAAGGGCTTTCGCTCCATGGCCATGCCGAGGTCATTTAGCGCACGGATCGTGTCGCGCGCCGAGTGGCCGAGACCGAGGAACACCTGAACGGCGTCGATTGTCCCCCCCGGCTCGATGTCCACGCCGGATACCCGTCCGTGTTCGATGCGGAGCCCGGTCATGCGGGTGGAGAAGCGGAACACTGCACCGCGGTCGCGAAGACTGTTGCGCAGGCGGCGGACCACCGATGGCAGGAGGTTGCTACCGATGTGCGGCTTGGCGTCAAATAGGATCTCCCGTGGCGCGCCATGGTCAACCAGGATCTCGAGCACCTCTCCTATTCGTGGGTCATTGACCCGGGTGAAGAGCTTGCCATCGGAGTAGGCGCCGGCGCCCCCTTCGCCGAAGAGGAGATTGCTCTCCGGGTTGAACGTTTCACCCTTGAGAAAACGGTTCCACTGTCGTGTGCGTCCGGTGACCTCGAGCCCCCGTTCCAGGATGATGGGCTCGAGCCCCGCCTGGACCAATCGGTAGGCCGCGAAGAGGCCCGCAGGACCGGAGCCCACGACCACCGGTGGCTTGGAACCCACCGGCCGCCGCACCGTCCCGATCTTCACCCGATCGGCCGCACGATACGGCTCGACCCGGGGCGGGTCCTCGGCGAGCAGGGACCGTTCGATATCCGGGGTGACGTCGATGGCGAGCGTGTAGAGGAATCGCGGACGACCGCGGTGTCGGGCGTCGAGGGACCTCTTAACGATGGAGCGGATCTGGATCAGGGCGGCGTCGAGTCGGAGGAACTCGGCAGCCGTGGGTGTGAGATCGCTATCGTCGTGTTCGAGCGCGATGGGCAGATTGCGGAGCAGGACGGTCATCTTTGTGTTCGGGTCATTTTCCACGCCCGATCGTACCCGCTCCTGGCCCGCATGTCTCACCAGCTTTCTGCTGCGGCCGGCGATGCACTGCACCCAGCGGTGTTTTCTCATTTCGGGGTGCTCAACGGACTGCAAGTACGCTTCCGCGCCCCTCAAATCGAAAACGACGCTGGGCACA
>Ga0209013_10002534_pt1 | contig 16534 bp, 14 predicted proteins | sample Cruoilmetagenom2_FD_187291 | JGI IMG/M metagenome (GOLD analysis project Ga0209013, IMG submission 187291) | Oil polluted marine microbial communities from Coal Oil Point, Santa Barbara, California, USA - Sample 2 (SPAdes) (version 2) | ecosystem: Environmental > Aquatic > Marine > Oil seeps ...
ATCCCCCACGGCGGTGATTGATGATGGAAAAATGGATCTCTGGTTATTTTCGGGGGACACCATCCAGGAAACTCTCCAGCACATGTTTGATCTAGCCGCAGGCCGGCATATCGATTCTGATTTAACCAGTCATTATTCTTGTAAGGAAATTAAGATAAAATCGAAAACCGATCTTTTCTTACAGCTTGATGGTGAGCCAATTTCCCCATCCAAGAGCGTCAGCATCTCAATCAATCCACAATCACTCAGGGTCTTAGTGCCCAATGATCTACCGCGACCTTTATTTTCAGAAGACCACATATGAAAGATATCATAAATCCCTGGGTAATCGCCGGTTCGATCCTTATTGCCAGTATCTTATTGGCCGTTGGTTTTCTGGCTGCAGGTCAGCTGACACCTTCTGACCAGTCCATATATAGTGGAGATGCGGTCATTACTGTCATTCCTGTGCCTACCTATACACCAACTCCTTTACCGACTCAGCCAGACATTCCAGTTGTTACTCCAACAATTGAACCAGCGGTTGGTATCCATTTGGACGGATATGTAAAAATCTCAGGCACTGAAGGAGAAGGCCTTCGATTGCGAAGGGATCCCTCCCTGGATGGAGAGATCGTTAATATTGGATTGGAAGGAGAGATATTCCTTGTAATAGGGGGACCTGAAGAAAGGGATGGGTATCTGTGGTGGCAGCTAGAAACTCCCTTGAATGCAACCCGTAGGGGATGGGCTGTCTCAAATTATCTAGAATTCGCCCAAAGTCCTTAAATAAAAAAACAGAAGGGAAACCCTCCTGTTTTTCTAAAGTATAGGCAATAAGAATTAATCCTTACTGAGATGAACCAGGTGGTTTCTGAGGTTGTGTTTCACTGCATAGGCCGCCGCTTCAGCTCGGTTGCTGACATCCAATTTCGAGAGAATGCTGCTGACATAATTCCTTACTGTGCCTTCACCCAGGTAGAGAGTTTTCGCGATCTCCCTGTTTGTTTTGCCTTCAGAGACATGGATGAGGACGTGTTTTTCCTGGTCCGTCAGATCCGTAAAGGCCGAAGCCTCTTCGTCCCGGGCAGCTTTTCGGACTTCCTTAAATACTCGCTGGGTTACAGCTGGATCCAGCAAGGCTTCTCCACGTCCGACAGCTTCGATGGCATCAATCAGGTCATTGCTGCCAACCTGTTTTAACATATATCCTGAAGCACCGGCCCGGATCGCTGAGAATAACATTTCGTCCTCAGCATATGAGGTCAGCATGATCACTCTGGTATCAGGGTACTTTTCAATGATCTTTTCGCAAGCCTCTATGCCAGATCCGCCAGGTAGGCGAATATCCATTACCACAACATCGGGACGGTATTGTTCAACCTTGGCAAATGCGTCTTTTCCGGTGGCTGCTTCTGCAACTACCTGGAATTTTGTGTGCCGATTGAGAAGGGATTTTAAGCCCAATCGCACTACTTCGTGATCATCTACTAATAAAATCCGTTGGAAGGACATTTCATAACTCCTGTGATTAGGTGGAGAGAGTATATACTAGAGTGCCCTGGCTGGCAAGGAATTCCATTACCCCTCATGGGGGATATTGTTGTATTCCTTGTTAGACCAGAAGAAGAACCTGATGATTTTTCAGGTCATCTTCCGATTGATTATGATTGTTTTATGAGGGCGATGAGAGATATCAGGATGTATTATTCTGCTTTTTCCTGATCCCTTCGGTAATCAACAAAACGGTAACCGACACCGCGTTCTGTCAAAATATATTTTGGATTGGAAGGATCTTCTTCCAATTTTTTCCTGAGATAGTTGACATATAGACGAACGTAATGAGGTTCGTCCTGGTACTCGAAACCCCATACTTTAGAAAGCAGTTGTTCATGAGTGTTCACCCAGCCTGCGTTCTGAACAAGATGATATAACAGGCGGTATTCAGTTGGGCGGAGATCGACTTTTTTACCTTCTACCCAGACTTCGCGTCGGGAAAAGTCGATAGTTAGACGGTCGTCCACTATGATTTGATCAACCTGGTCTTCCTTGAACGATTTTGTTCGTCTGAGTACTGCCCGGATCCGGCTGACTAATTCGCGGGGGCTGAATGGTTTGGTTATGTAGTCGTCCGCGCCCAACTCAAGCCCCTGGATGCGGTCATCTTCTTCGCCTTTTGCAGTCAGCATTATCACTGGAACATTATTAACTTCCCGAATCTTCTTCAAGACCTCAAACCCATTAATATCAGGCATCATAATATCCAGTAGGATTAGATCAGGTAGTTGGGTCCTGACTTGTTCCAAGGCTTCTTTTCCATTGTATGCGGTTACTACCTCAAAACCATCCTGTTCCAGATTCAACTGGATGAAACGGACCATGCGTTGTTCATCATCAACTGCCAGAATTTTATATCTTGTTTTTTCGTTACTCATAATTTTTATTCCCTAATGAAGCTGACCACCTCTTCGGCGGTATCTCCAGGTAGGATCTCTAGAAAACTGATCTCAGCCCAGGGCCAGTAAACGGATACTACATTGCGTTCCAGAAAGATCAAGTCTTTGCCATCTTTCTGTCTTGGATTGCTGAGTTTGAGCAGCACATCTGTTAACTGAGGCATTTCATCAATTTCTGCAAGCATAGGTGCCGCATTTCTGATGTGGACTATGACTGAACTTGACATAAATAACCGTCCTTATTTCATGTCCTGTGGCAAGATCACTTTCATAATAAATTTGCCCAAGGATAACACATCACCATGATTCAATGGCACTTCTGAGTTAGCTGGGATCTCATAACCGTTTATGCTAGACCCATTGGCGGATCCCAGATCGACTACAAAGATATTATTCTTTTCAGGATCGATCCGAATTGTTGCGTGCAATCGGGATATCCCCATATCATAGGCTTCATAATTATTAAGATCTATATCCGGTGTGATCACCTGGCCTTCGACAAAACGACCGATGGTGAATTCATTTTGTTCAGGGATTTCAATCACTTCTTCACGTTCAGTGCTGTAAAGGAGGAAGGTGCTTTCTTCTAGTAGCTTTTTGGGAATCGTTTGGGTGAAGTCAACTTCCAAGGCCAGATTTTGATTAGGATAAACCAGGGTATTCACCCTCTCGTTAGATGCAGAGGCAATTTGCGATCCGCACTCTCCACAAAATAAGGCACCTAGGTATTCCTGATTATTGCATACTTTACATGTAATCATGTTATATCCGGTAGAAGCAGCCTGATCGTGCCGTATTTGAGTTGCTTTTTACCTATGGGGCTAAAGTTATTGTGGGATTTTATATAATCTGCTTCATTCATGGCAATTTTTGCCAGAGCATCTTCCCCTTTTGCCATCAAGTGGGAGGATAGGTTGAGCAATCTTTGATATGCGGTACCTGGATTGCCGCTGGTGACATCCTGCTGAGCTTTTTCCTGCAACCGATAGAAGGTAAGGTGTGAGATAGCTTTGAAGATCTCCGTAGCAGGCGGCTCTAAACTTTCGGGATCTGGGGTGATCATCCTTTCTAATGTAAAGGGAATTATTTGGTCCCGAATCTTTTTCTTAATGACAAACTCCCCCGATGCTATTACAGCCTGATCGATTTTCTCAGGAATGGGATTAACCAGGAATTCAAATAAGACACGATGTGGTTTATGTTTTTTCAAGATTCCCAGAGAAAATTTCTCTTGGAGTGGTAAAGGAATAGCTTCTGGAAGGATTCTGAAGGCTGAGAGCATCGTTACGCCGGGAGCTGGAGTAATTTCCAAGGTCAAGCGTCTTGAAAAAGCCTCTTTAAGGGATGCTACGCTGTGTTCCAGGAATTCCTTGACTCGTTTATGATCATTAATGAAAAGGGATTGTCCGCCAGTCAGGGCGCATAACTGATCCACGAACTCGTCATTCCACTCGATTCCGATCCCTAAACCGCTAATTCCGATATCCTGATCAGCAGCACTATTAGCCAGCGCGATGCAGTTATCCTCGTCTCCGTAAGTGTGGCCATCGGTGATCAGGATTATGTGGTTTACATAATTTAAAGTAGGGTGTTTTCTGATCTCTTCATATCCGGCTTCCAGACCCTGGAATATTTCCGTTCCGCCTTCTGCATAAAGGTCGTTCAGAGCAGTTTCGATTTGGATATCGCTGGGCTGAGATTGGCTGGGGAGTAATACCTTGGCCCTGTCGTTAAAGCTGATAACCGAAACAAGGTCATTCTCTCCGAGATCGTTGATGATCTCTTTTGTGGCCGTTCTCAGTATATCCAGGCGAGGACCTTTCATGGAGGTGGAATTGTCGAGAACCAAGGTAATGTTTAATGGGAGATCGTCAGATTTTTGTAGTTCATCCTTGGTGGAAATGATATCAACCAGGGAATAAATAACTTGGGGTTCCTCTAATTTTAATAGGGCTTCCTGGCTGTATTCAACCGCAGTCATGATGCCCGATGATGAATCATGAGGGTCCCGACCCTGATCGTAATCATCTTTTCTGTTTGGGTCAGACAGGATTTTATAGGCTTCCTGGATATCCAGGAAAAGTTGGGTTGCTCCATCGTTTTTATTTACATCTGGATGGGCTTTTCTTGCAGCAAGCCGATAAGCTTTTTTAATAGCTTCTTCCGAAGCTCCTGTTCCGATATTCAGCCTGCTGTAAAAATCAGTCTTATCTGGCATAGTTTCAGTGATAATTTAGGAAAATTCTACTAAGATAGCAGAAATATTATCCGGGCCACCTGCGTCGTTTGCCGCATCGATCATTCGGTCACAGATATCCTGGGGGTTAATGCCTGATTTGATGATCGTTTGCAATCCTTCTTGTCCCACTATGCTCCATAATCCATCAGAACATACAAGCAAAGATCCGGATTCCGGTCTGGTTGTGGATATGATCTCAGGTTCAAAAGGTTCTCCCTGTCCCAAGGCTCTGTAAAGAACATTGCGCTGGGGATGTACCGCCGCCTCTTCCGGAGTAATTTGACCGAGTTCCTGCAAACGTTTAACCAGTGAATGGTCCCTGGTCAGCGCTTCCATGGTGTTGTCCTTGGCGATTGAATATACACGGCTGTCGCCGACATGGGCAATGGTCATCTGATCGCCGACTATCAAGATGGCTGTCACAGTTGTGCCACCGCCGTAGGAATGCCTTATGATCTCTGAATTGGCTTGTTCTATGCCGTTATAAAAGACTTCCCGGAAGGACATTTCACCTGGTTCGGGATTTAGTCCCATCATTGGTGTGTAAATCTCTTTTAATATAGTGCCAACAACTGTTCGGATCGCCAGTTCGCTAGCGATCTCACCATTTTTATGGCCGCCCATTCCGTCCGCAACGACGTATAACCCGAAGGGAATCTCACTCTCATTAAATGAGAAGAATGTCGTTAAGGTGAAGAAAGCATCTTCATTATGAGCTCTTTGTTTCCCAGGAGATAGACCATAACCGACATTGATATGGGGAGAGCTGTAACCAACAGATTTAGTGTCGATTGGAGTGGTTATTTTATCCAACTCCTTGGTCACAACAGTAGAATCTGTTTCATGTATTACACTTTCAGGTTCAACTGATTTGGGCTGGAAGAAGTTTTTGAGTGTGTTGAGTAGTTTATTGGTCATTTTCTCTCGATTGCTAGGCTGGTAAAGCGTAAAACTTGTTATCAGCTGCACCAATATAAATTATGTCATCAACAATGATAGGAGAACCGGTGATCTGACCCTCGGCCTGGTATTTCCATCTTAATCGTCCGCTTCCTGAATGGAGACTGAATACCATACCATCCACATTGCAAAAATATATCGCTCCTTTATAGAAGACAGGAGAGCTGTTGATCTGATTATCGGTATCAAAACTCCATACCTTTTTGGTTGATTTTGAATTGATACAGTAAAAAGAATTATCCGTTGAACCCACATAAATGTGGTTTTCGTTGGTTGTAGGTGTGCTTATGGAACCGTTGTCCATCCGGAAACGCCAAATTATCCATCCGGATTTAGCATCGATAGCATATAACAACCCGTCAAGGGATGTGATATAGATGATATTGTCATTGAAATGTGGGGAAGCTGTAACCGAGCGTTTTGCGGCTGTTCTCCACTGGATATTTCCGCTGAAATCATAACATTGGATTTCACCGTTATCGCTGCCAACATACACCCGCTCATTCACCACAAGTGGACTGGACCTGATAGAAGAACCGAGGTTAACGCTCCATGCTTCACGGCCTGCCATTATATTTAACACATGCAGATGTTCATCATCAGATCCGATGAATAGATGCCCTTCTGCAATAGCTGGTGAAGAATAAATAGCTCCCTCAGTGGGTTGGACCCAAACTTTTTTCCCTCCGCGACAGCTTACGGCATGGACATACTGATCAGTGGAGCCAAAATATACCTTGTTGTCGTTAATGGCTGGTTTGCTGACGATGCCCCCATCAGCGGCATATTTCCAGATAAACTTTCCGTTATCGGCAGCCAGCGCATACATATTATGATCATATGATCCGATATAGACCACCCCTTCGTGATAGGTAGCTGTCCCGCGAATTTCGTCCTCGCAGGTGAAGCTCCAAATGGGGGAATGGCTTTGGTCCTGGAAGAATTGTGTTGCCTGGGCTACTGAGATCTCTTCTTCCAGCATTCCAGTTTGCTGGGCGAGGGAGATCAAGGTTTTTCGGAAAATAGCGGCATTTTCGAACCGGTCTGGCGGATTGTACATTAATGCTGTGTTGACAATTGTTTCGAGAGCAACAGTGATATTGGGGTTTGCTTGCCGGATGGGGCGTTCATCAAAGGTGAAGGGAGGTTCAGTTCGAGGATCCTGGTTGGTTAACAGATGGTGAAGGGTCGCGCCCAGGGCATAGATATCCACTGCGGGGGAAGCATCACCGCGGTACTGTTCGGGAGGGGAGTAACCCTCGGTTCCGATCATCGTCCCCTTGGATCCGGTCTGGAAGGTTTTGGCGATGCCAAAGTCTACCAGGCGGATCTGATTCCTGAGGGTTATCATCACGTTTGCTGGTTTGATATCACGGAAAATGATTGGTTCTGGTTCATGTGTGTGCAGGTAATCCAATACGTCACAAAGCGCGATACCCCATGAGATTACTTCCTCTTCGTTGAAAGGTGCCCGGCGCTGTTGGAGTTTGATTTCAAGGTTATCACCCTCAATAAATTCCATCACCAGGTAGGACCTGGCGCCGAGGGTGAAATAGTCATAAATTGTGGGAATTGCTGGGTGACTGATTGTGGCGAGGATATTGGCTTCTCGTTCAAATCCTTCCACGATGGTTGCCTGGATATCCGAATCTGTCGCCTGGTTGATCATTTCTTTGACGGCAACGACTTTTTCAACCTTAAATCTGAGGTCCTGGGCTCGATATACAGCACCCATACCTCCCCGACCTACGGTGGACAGGATCTTATACCTACCTTCCAGTTTAGTGCCTGGTTGAAGGTATTCAAGGGCTTTTGATCTCTTATCCAGATTTTGGGTAATCTTCCTAGTTTCCAGACCGATCCTCCCGGTGAACTTTCAGTTCACTTTATTATATCCTCTTTCAACTTTTGGCATTTTCCTTAATGAACGGATTTTATCATAAACACCTTCTTCTTCGCCATCCTGGACGAGAGATAGAGGGCTGAGTGGAGCTTATCTAGGGGCTTCATAACGGAATTGCAAGGCAGGGTTTATAATGTAACTGTGTAATATTAGAAAAGGAGGGAGTTCACTCCCTGGGATGTATGACTATGGATAATTCAACCTATCGATCTCCCTTCTCATGGCGTTACGGTTCTGATGAAATGCGTAAAATCTGGAGTGTCCACAACACCCGGCTACTCTGGCGCAAGATTTGGGTTGCCCTGGCAGAAGTCCAGGTTAATTATGGTCTGGTCTCCAGCGAGCAGGCTGCGTCTTTGAAAACCAAGGCAGATGAGATTGATCTATCCCGCTCCTTGGAAATGGAATCCCAACTTCAGCATGACTTAATGGCAGAATTGAAGGTCTTTGCTGGTCAATGTCCAGATGCTGGCGGCATTCTGCATCTGGGCGCGACATCGATGGATATCAAGGATAATGCCGGGGTCCTGCAGCAAAAATCCGCATTGGAACTGATCCTGCGGCGATCTAAAGAACTCTTAGTCGTCCTGTCCAGGTTAATCCTGGAGTGGGTGGATACTCCGCTGATCGGATTTACACATTTGCAGCCTGCAGAGCCGACGACCCTGGGATACCGCCTTGCTCAGCCTGCACAAGATTTACTGAAATATCACCAGGAATTGATTAGATTTGCGGACGGAATCAAAGCCAAAGGTTTTACTGGCGCGGTTGGGACAAGTGCATCTTTTTCTGTCTTGCTTGGAAAGGAGAACCTGACGGAGTTCCAAGATAAGATTTCTAGGAAACTGGAATTGGATTTCTACACCGTGGTAAATCAGACCTACCCTCGGGTACAGGATTATCAGCTGCTTTCTTTGCTGGCCGGGCAGGGCGCAGTGTTATATAAAATGGCATTTGATCTGCGGTTATTACAGTCCCCAGCCCTGGGAGAATTGGCTGAACCGTTCGGAAAAAACCAGGTGGGATCTTCAGCTATGCCTTTTAAACAAAATCCGATCAAATCTGAGAAAATAAACTCGCTTGGCAGGATTTTGGCACAGCTGCCCAGGACTGCTTGGGATAATGCAGCCCATTCGCTTCTTGAGCGCACATTAGATGACAGCGCCAATCGCAGGATCGTACTTCCAGAAGCATTTTTATGCGCAGATGAGATGCTTGTCACCATGACAGATATTCTGTCCGGGCTGCAGGTTAATGAGAACGCTATCCAGAAGAATCTGGCGGAGTATGGTCCATTTGCCGCTACAGAAAAAGTATTAATGCTCTTAAGCAAAAAGGGAGCGGATCGCCAGGATATGCACCATAGATTGCGGGAGTACTCCCTCCAGGCTTGGGCAGCAGTGCGGAAAGGGAACACCAACCCGCTGGCTGGTTTGATTGCAGATGATCCTGTATTCCAAAAATTCCTGAGCACCGATGAAATAAATCAAGGTATGAAGGGAAGTGAGTATCTGGGTGATGCAGCAGAGCGTGCAAAAGTGTTTGCTGAGAAGATCAAGAGTCAACTAGACACCTAATTGAAAAATCCAAGAAAAACCCCCTGGAAATAACTTATTCCAGGGGGTTTTTTAAGTTGTGTTTCTAATACTTTCTAGCGCAAATCAAGGGGAGACTCCGGTTTATTATCAAGTATTCCTTCGATGGTTTCTACCACATCCGCTGTAAGCTGATCCACGATCTCAAGGGCTTTCATGTTCTCCTCAACCTGGGAAGACCTTGAAGCGCCGGTAATCACTGTGCTGACATGGGGATTCAAGAGGCACCACGCGAGAGCCAGTTGGGCAGTCGTACAGCTGAGTTCTTTTGCAATCTTGGATAATTTGATTACTTTCTGGATCTGTTCTTGTGCTTCTTTATCAGTAAAGCGTTTGCGGAGCCATTCATATCCCTCTAAAGAAGCTCTGGAATCTTCGGGAATTCCATCGTTATATTTACCTGTCAATAGGCCGCTCGCCAGGGGACTCCAGATAGTTGTTCCCAGTCCAATCTCTGTATATAACCGTTGGTATTCGACTTCCACTCGCTCCCGGTGAAACATATTATATTGAGGCTGTTCCATGAGAGGGGGTATGAGATGTTCTCGCCGGGCTACTCCGTAGGCTTCCATGATCTGCTGAGCGGACCACTCGCTAGTGCCCCAGTAGAAAGCTTTACCCTGGTTGATCAGGTGATTAAAAGCCCGGACAGTTTCTTCAATAGGTGTATGAATATCAGGTCGATGAGCAAAAACCAGATCTACGTATTCTAATCCCATTCTTTTTAAAGAACCGTCCATCCCTTCGATAATATGTTTTCTGGATAAACCACGCTCATTTGGACCGTCACCTCCCCAGAAGATTTTCGTGGATAGCACCAGATCTTTTTGTTTCCACCCGGCTTTCTTGATTGCTTTCCCCATGATTTCTTCTGCTTTCCCACTGCTGTATACCTCGGCGTTGTCGAAGAAATTCACACCTGCATCATAAGCGATTTTCATTAACGAGACAGCCTTGTCGACATCTACCTGGCTACCGAATGTCACCCATGATCCAAAAGACAGTTCCGAGACCTTTAATCCCGAGTTTCCTAAGTATCTATATTTCATAACAAAAACCTCCAGAATATCTTAGCGTCGAACAATATTAGTCCTGGCTTCTGCCAAAACTTTATTTGATGCCGCGGCGATTATAGGGAATGGTATTCCATGATAGTCAGTTTCAGGGAGGGCGGGGAAGGGCTGTTTTTCTCCAAAGGATTCGATCTTACCCCCGGCTTCCTGAACTACCAGCCAACTGGCCGCAAAATCCCAGATCCGGACAGTGCTTTCAAATGCCAATACCGCTTTATTATTTGCGATCAAGCTTAGGTGGTAGGCTGCTACACCTAAGGATCGGGTTTTATATGGTAGGTTGACTCTGTAGCGTTTATGCATCCTGGAACAGTGAAAAAAAATAGGAAACAGATCTTTTTCAGAATTTTCTAAAACTTTCAGTGTTTGGCCGTTTAATAACGCGCCTTCTCCTTGTACAGCAGTAAAAAGTTCATCTGTGATCGGAAAATAAAGGGCAGCTGTTTGGGGTATCCCGTTTTTCAGGTGTGCAATTGATACTCCCCAACAACCCAATCCACGACTGAAATTCACAGTTCCATCCAGTGGATCAATGACCCAGGTGTGCTCGTTGTCGGGGTAGATTGTCGATCCCTCTTCACTCAGAATTTGATCTTCTGGAAATTCATCCTGGATCATCTTTTGAATCATTTTATCAGCAGCTTTGTCGGCTTCAGTGACCAGAGAGTGATCCTCTTTCAGATACCCAGTTTGATCACCTTTTTGGTAGAGATCGAGTAGGGTTTTCCCGGTCTGGAGGGCAGCTTTTCTGGCAAGGTCTATTCGTTTTTTATGCATATAACTCCAGGAACTTATTTGGATATGTTAGGATTTTTATATTCGATATTCGGGTTGAGGAGGAACTCTGCCACAGCTTTTTCCGGGCTGATCTCTCCTGCCAGTACAGCCCGTTCATAACGTGTGAACCACTTGCTCAATTGCGGCCATCCTAGTCGTAATTCTGCTAAGACCAGGTCAGCGATGGCTCCGCCTTCTGGAATGAACCCGCTTGAATGGAAATCATCTTCTGCAGCCTTTCGATCATAATCGATCCGCACAATTTCACCCTGCCATGATTGATTTTGGTATGTGAGTTGAGCATATGTTGCCCTGATATCGCCATCAAAGGGTAGGCCAACAGATCCGGTGTTGATTATTGTAGTGTTTACCCACTTCCGAATAAAGGGCTGGTGGGTGTGTCCAACCAGGTAGAGGTTGGCATCCTGGTCAACTAAACCAGGAAGGTCTGGTCCAGGTGTTTCCGGATAGATCCCGATCCTATCACTTGCAATTGAGGCATGACTAGCCCGGATGAGTTGATTTCCTGCCATTTCTACTGTGATTTGAACCGACAAATCTTTGACTGCCTGGATATCCTTATTGGAGAGGGAATCATAGGTAAAATAGATCACTTTCCGAAGCTCATATTCCATCCCAGACCGGAGCAGAGCAGGATCCTCCAGCTTGAGGACATAACCCTCATGATTGCCTTTGATGACATACCAGCCAGGAGATTTTCCCCTTTCCTGGATCAGATGCAGGCATTCTTGAGAGCGCGGTCCGCGATTAATGATATCCCCCAGAACAAGCACCAAGTCAGGCCGCCAACGATCAATGTGATCAAGAACGGTAATTAATGCTTGATAATTACCGTGGATATCTCCCAGCGCAGCTATCTTCATAACTCAGGGCTGTGTTTCAACGATCTGCACGTAATCCAGCGTTTCACTCTCTTTAGATTGAGTGCCCAGGAGCTCAAGAAGGTTTTCGGCAACCTGGGCTTTTTTCTCTGCGTCATCCAGGCTCCAGGTGCGGCTTTTAACTTCCAGGAAAGTTCCCAGGTCAGGCTCATCCAGGCGATCTACATTGATGAAAAACTCAATATCGTGGAAGGATACTTTCCAGCGCTGTCTGTCCTTCTCGATGTAAGTTTCATCCTTTGGTTTAAAGTACTCTTTATAGAATCGGAGACTGTGAGGCGCAGGAGCTATAAAACGGCTGCGGGATAGAAGGACATCGTGGGGGAAGTGTTTCTCTCTCTGGGGTCCGATTAATGTCAGCCGATAACGGACATTCTCGACCTCTCCCTTGGAATCGATGAACTCGTCTTCCCGGTAGCGGAGCCAACCTTCTTCCGGATCTTCAAACTTGAAATAAGTATCAAATTCATGGTAATGGCGGTGATACAGTATCTCCAGTTCGGATTCTTTCAGGTTGGTAATCACTTGTTCTGGATTATCTACTTTGACTTTGATCTGGACCTCATAACTTTCCTGTTCTTCCGCGCCGCCGATCGCGATCAGTTTGGAAAATACGGATTGGAATCTTTCGACCAAGAAGCGGTCAATTTCCGATGCAAGAGACTGGGCTTGAGGCAGTAATTGGTCAATATCGATGGTCAATAACTCCTGGTCCCGCATCAGCCATTTCCCATCAACCATCACATCTGTTACATCAGTGGATTTTGCAGCATATACAAATTGGGCATAGATGCTATTTGGATCGTTGCGGTAATGGGGAGAGTTATGCAGTGTGTTAATATCCACCAGGATCAAATCTGCTTTTTTCCCGACTTCTAAAGATCCTGTCTGTTCTCCCAGGTGAATGCTTTTAGCCCCCATACTGGTTGCCATGGCAACGGCTGTTCGGGCTGGGACGACAGTTGGATCTCCGCTGCTGCCTTTGGCAAGCAGCGCTGCCAGACGGATCTCTTCGAACATATCCAGATCATTATTTGAAGAAACGCCATCTGTGCCGATGCCGACGTTCAACCCAAGCTCCAACATCCGGGGGATTTTGGCAATGCCAGACGACAATTTCAAATTGGACGTGGGATTATGGGCTACTCCAACTCCATAGCGCTTCATTTTGTGCATTTCTCTTTCATCAACGTGTACACAGTGAGCGGCAATTACCTTGGCCTTGAAAACATCAAATTGCTCGATATAGGGGACAACAGGCATGTCGAATTCATTCAGACAATCTTCCACTTCCTGGGCAGTTTCAGCGATATGAATGTGAAGAGGGACATCGTATTTTTGGGCCATAGCCGTGGCCGAACCGAGGATATCCACTGTGGACGTATAAGCAGCATGGGGGGCAATAGCAGGAGTGATCAGGGGGTGGCCCTTCCATTTTTTGATCATCTTTTCCGTAGAAGCTAGTGCTTCTTCATAGGAATCGGCATCTGGGGAGGGAAATTTAAGGATGGTCTGACCGCAGATTGCCCGTAATCCCGCTTCCGCGGCAGCTTCAGCAACCTGATCTTCAAAATAATACATATCTGCAAACGTAGTCACACCTGACCGGATCAATTCCGCACAGGCCAGGGAAGTTCCCAAATATACAAATTCAGGACTGACGAATTCTCTCTCAACAGGCATTATGTAACCTAAGAGCCAGACGTCCAACCGGAGGTCATCGCCTAATCCGCGCAGCAGATTCATCGGGACGTGAGTATGCACGTCCACTAACCCGGGCATGAGGATCTTTCCCTTACAATCGATCACTTCCTGAGCTTGGTATTTCTTTTGCAATATATCCATTTCCCCTACGGCTTGGATATGGTCTTCAACAACTGCAACAGCCCCGTTTTCATAATGGCTGAAATCATCATCCATGCATAGTACATGGGCGTTTATGAATAATTTGTCTGCTTTCTGAACCATATTTACCTCACTTGTGGTTGAAAAGATTGTATCACCTGAATTAGTTTTTTTATTCTGGTGTTTATCAATTATTCTATTATGGTTCTGGTGATTTTTTAGGGGAATTTTAGGCTTTTTTACACTCTTCCGAAGGCTCAGGGGAAGAGGTCTTGAAGGGTGTTGTATGGTAAAATAGAGCATCGATGAACATCAATAAAATTACCCTTCCAGAGCCCCCAAATGTTATAAAATCCATCAGAAATGGGTTTGATGCCATCACAAAACATTTGATATTATTGCTCTTTCCAGTAGGGCTGGATCTCGTTTTGTGGTTTGGTCCTCACCTCCAAATTAAATCCCTCATAAAGGGATTAATTGTGGAAATGAATAATGTATCTGAGCTCATGCCGGCTGATTTTGGAGAAGTAATGGAAGCTGGACAAGAGATCTGGATGGTAGGTGCGGAACGAATCAATCTATTGATTGGACTTCGATCTCTCCCTGTGGGGATCTTTAGTTTATTTACTGGCATCCTGCCAGTAGAAAATCCACTTGGCACTCCAATGTTCTGGGATGTTACAAACCTTAACGCTGCGGTTTTGATCGTGTTGTTAGTGTTCACGGTCGGTCTGACGCTGGGAGGGTTGTATTTTTCAGCGGTACGACAGGCTGCTTTATATGATGAATTAAAATGGCGCGGTATTTTTCAGGATTGGCCTAGGGTCAGCCTGCAATCCGGTATATTAAGCCTGATCTGGATAATATTTTTCATGGGGATCCTGGTAGTGGGTAGCTGCGCGGCAACTGGAATAACAATATTCAGCGTATCGCTGGGACAAATGGTCATTATTCTGTTTGGCGTGATTTCTTTCTGGCTGATCTTTCCACTTATATTTTCCCCTCACGGGATCTACTCAAAGGGTCAAAAAGCCTGGAAGTCATTATTGTCCAGCATCCGGTTAACGAATCTGACCTTTCTGAAAACCAGCTTGTTTATCTTGACGGCATTGCTTCTCAACCAGGGATTGAACATGCTCTGGCAGGTTCCTCCGGAAAACTCCTGGTTGATGTTGATCAGCGTAATCGGTCATGCTTTTGTGACAACCGGAATGCTCTCTGCCAGTTTTGTGTATTACCAGGATATGAACCGCTGGTCGGAGGAGATACAGTCCCTTAGTCTTCCCCAACCAATAGTTGAAGAACGACCAACAATAGAGAAATAAATATAATCATGGTATGATGCGGGTTTGCGTGAACCTTATTGGAGGCTTTTGTGGCTGCTAAGAAACAAAAATTGTCCTATGATGCAAAAGATATCCAGGTTCTGGAGGGTCTAGAAGCGGTCCGCCTCCGGCCTGGTATGTACGTAGGCGGAACTGATATCAAAGCAATGCACCACCTTGTTTATGAGGTAGTGGACAACTCAATCGATGAGGCTTTGGCGGAGTACTGTGATGAGATAGAGATCATCATCCATCATGATGAGAGCGTAACCGTTACTGATAACGGTCGAGGTATCCCGGTGGATATCCACCCGGAGTTAAAGGTACCAGCCCTGGAATTGGTGATGACCAAGTTGCACGCCGGTGGTAAGTTTGGCGGCGGTGGCTATAAAGTCTCGGGTGGTTTGCACGGTGTTGGCCTTTCTGCCGTTAACGCTCTGTCCGAATGGTTCGAAGTCCGGGTCTGGCGTGACAAGAAAGAGTATTACCAGCGATATGAAAAAGGTGTACCCGTTACTAAAATGGAAGTTGTGGGAGATGCTCCCAGGGGAAAAACCGGTACAACCCAGACCTTCTTATACGATAAGACCATCTTTGATCAAGAAATGTCTTTTCAGTTTGAGACCTTGGTGCAGCGTTTCCGGGAGATGGCTTTTGTCACCCGGGGAGTCACTATTAGATTTACTGATGAAAGAATTGATCGTGAGATGAGTTTCTATTTTGACGGCGGTATCACTTCGTTTGTGCGTTACCTGAATCGCAACCGAGAAAAACTCCATCCGGTGATTCATGTTGAAAAAGAAGTTGAAAACATCGTAATTGATGCAGCTTTCCAGTACACAGATGCTTTTGCGGAATCCATCTATGCTTTTGCTAATACCATTAATACCCATGATGGTGGCACACATCTGACGGGTTTAAGAACAGCGATCACCCGGACGATCAATAACTATGCCCGCACTAAGAAAATATTCAAGGATTCTGATCCTAACCTTTCTGGTGACGATACCCGGGAAGGTCTGACTGCAATTATCAGCGTAAAACATCCTTCACCCCAGTTTGAAAGTCAAACCAAGGTTAAGTTGATGAATGCTGAAGTAAAGACGCATACCCAGCAGGTCGTTGCGGAAGGCGTTGAAGCTTTTCTGGAAGAGAATCCCACCGCTGCAAAAGCAATCATTAATAAATGCTTGACTTCTGCGAGGGCTAGGCAAGCTGCCAGCAAAGCCAGGGACCTGGTAATTAGAAAATCAGCCCTTGAAAGCATGACCTTGCCGGGAAAACTGGCTGACTGCTCCTCCCGCAATCCCGAGGAATCCGAGATCTATATTGTCGAGGGTGACTCAGCTGGAGGTTCTGCCAAACAGGGCAGAGACCGTCATTTCCAGGCAATTCTGCCATTGAGGGGCAAAATCCTGAATACAGAACGAGCTAGACTGAACCAAATCCTGGCCAATAACGAGGTTAAATCCCTCATATC
>Ga0209013_10002535_pt1 | contig 16530 bp, 12 predicted proteins | sample Cruoilmetagenom2_FD_187291 | JGI IMG/M metagenome (GOLD analysis project Ga0209013, IMG submission 187291) | Oil polluted marine microbial communities from Coal Oil Point, Santa Barbara, California, USA - Sample 2 (SPAdes) (version 2) | ecosystem: Environmental > Aquatic > Marine > Oil seeps ...
TGATTTTTTATCATCCCGCAGATTATCTCGCCTGTATGATGTTCTGGTTGAAAAAGGAGTTCGCCAATGAATGACTTGAAATCGCAGTTGATTGGTATCCTGATATTAATTTTCCTCTCCGCTTTTACATTGGCGGCTTGTGGTGGCACGAGCGGTCCCCAGGATTTCGAATACACCTTCGAGCAGGGCAACGAGGGCTGGGTGCATGATTTCGCCGACCTGCCAGCGGACGCTGATCAAACGTTTTTCCAATTGGACGGCGGACGCCGAGAAATGCCTGAAGGAATCGATGGGTACGGTTACTACTTGCAGGGGGATAATCACAGTGGCGACCTGTTTATGTTCCTCAAGGTCAAAGCCAGCGGATTGAAGCCCAACACCACGTACAATGCAGATTTCCACATTGTGCTTGCCAGCAACATACCAGAGGGCATGATGGGCATCGGAGGTTCACCGGGTGAGAGCGTGTACGTCAAAGCGGGTGCCACGACTATTGAGCCGGACACCATCGTAGACGACCAGGGTTGGCTGCGTTTGAACATCGATAAGGGGCAGCAGGCCAACGGCGGTGAGGATATGATCGTGTTGGGCAACTTGGCCAACCCGAACCTGGACCCCGAAACTGCTGATGGTCTAACGTATGCCCTTATGGATTTGACCGGCGAAGGCCAGGAATTTATGGTTACATCTGATGCTGAGGGAAATGTTTGGATCATCGTCGGGACAGATTCGGGATTTGAGGGACTGACGGCTGTTTACTACGATACGATCAGCGTGAATTTATCGGAGTAAGGTGGGTGTTTATCCACTGGTGAGGTCGTCCAGGGAGATTTCAGTCATGAGGGCTTATTAAGAGAGGCTTTGACTGGCGTTTATGGCGTGTACAGTGTGCAGCTGCCGCGCCCTCGAGATCGCGGGTGATGAGCTGACCGAAGCTGAATTGGCGGAAAAGATGGCGCGGGTCTTAGGGCGCTCCATGCTTGTGGTGCCAGATGATGCGCCCCCGACTTTTTCTGACATCGATTTAGTGAACGCCTGGTTCAACAAAAAGGGGTATGAGGCGCATATAAATGAACTGCGAAAATTATGACCGGCCGGATGTGATCGATAACCCGCGATGGGGAGGTGGGTAATGGTGAAACCGCTAAACCAGACAAAGGTGCTTGTGACTCCGACTTCATTCGGGAAATTTAATCAGACACTTATAGATGAACTTGAAGGGTGTGTGGGCGGGGTTATCTATAATGATACCGGCAAGCCTTTATCATCTTCAGAATTATCCAATCTCCTGCCTGGGTGTGATGGTTACATCGCCGGACTGGATGAGATCAATGCTGCCGCAATCCGCAGCGCTGATGTGCTTCAGGTAATTGCACGTTACGGTGTCGGTGTTAGCAATGTCGATCTGGATGCCGCCGCGCAAAAGGGATTGGTTGTGACCAACACGCCCGGCGCAAACTCACAATCTGTTGCCGAACTCACCCTGGGGCTGATCCTCAACCTGATCCGGCCGATTATTTTTGCATCTCAGATTACCCGCGATGGCGGCTGGCCGCGCACAAAAGGACTCTCTCTTGCCGGGAAAACCGTCGGTATCTTAGGCCTGGGTGCTATCGGTAAGGAAGTTGCCCGGCGGTTGTCGGGTTTTGAGTGCCAGCTGCTGGCTTATGATGTTGCTTTTGATCTGGATTTTGTCAAGCAATTTGGTATTCATTTAGTGGATGTTGGTGAATTAATTGCCAGGTCTGATGTGTTGACTTTGCACGTACCGGTAACGAGTGAGACTCGCAAAATGGTCAATGCTGAATTTCTGGCAAAGATGAAACCGGGCGCCTATCTGGTGAACACATCTCGCGGTGAGTTAATCGATGAAGGAGCTCTATACGTAGCACTCGAGAGAGGGAGCCTGGCTGGAGCAGCGCTGGATGCATTTCAGGATGAGCCTCCCGGGGAGGGGCATCGCCTGGCTTCTCATCCAAAGGTCATCGCAACACCGCATATGGGTGCTCACACCGACGGAGCGACAAATGCTATGGGTGAAATGGCCTTGCGGGATTGCCTGGCTGTTCTCAGCGGTGAAGAACCGCAGTATCGAGTCATTTAGGAATAAGGATTAACATCAGTCGAAAAAACACTTATTAGCGAAGGTTTATCAATTGGGTCTGTTAGCAGTTATGCGAGGCCCGTCGATGGAAATAACGATTAAAATGGTGGATTTGGTGAAAGGCGGGGTCTTTGGTATCGAGATCACTTTTTCGACTATGAAAGGATACAATTGAAAACCAATCAGACACCCTACCAGGTAAGGTGTCTGTCCAGTTGATCTAGGGGGGCTTTCTTAGATGTGTCTTTCTGATAGGGTGCAGTTCATCTCGCCGGGCGGTTTGTAGTTCAGCTTTGTGGGAACGATTATCTTCTTTTGACCTAATTCCCGCATGATCCTGTGTTGCGCCAATTCAATACGCTGTCATCCAGGGTCATTGTGCCATCGGTCCCATAGACGACGGTAGCAGTGCGGTTGGAGACTTCTCCACATGCCGCGTCTTTCTCCACGTAGTCCCAACTGCCGCGCGTATACTTGTACTCCAGGTGATCGCCTTCGTAGAAGGTCAGGGTCACGGTGGCGAAGAGACCGCTGCGCGTCATCAGCGTTCCGGCCGGATTCCAGCCGTTGAAATTACCGCCGATGTAGATGTCGCCGGTTGGGTCGTCGACGGGTGGCGTGGTGCCCGGAAGCGTGGCGTTGAAGGTGACCAGCACAGCGCGCGCCTGGGCGGTGGCTTCGACCTCGTTGGAGTAGCCTGACTTGTTGAATGAGGTATCAGCTGCCAGCACGACGTAGTAATAGGTGGTGTCACCAGTCACGTTCCAGTCGCTGAACTCGGTAGTTGGCGCCAGGACGTCTGCCATTTTGATATAGGGTCCACCGCTGACGTCGCCCCGGTAGACCTCGTAGTGGTGGAGGTCAGCGTCAGGAACAAAATCCCACGCTAGATGGATAAAGCTGGGCGAGGCTTCGACCAGGTGCAGATTGGTTGGGGTGGCTGGTGCTGTGTTGTCGCCGGAGGGAGTTACGGTCAGATCGCCCGCCTGGGTCGGGTCGTAGCCATTGCCTGTACCATCCCGGTCGGCATACAGCCAGTCGTAACCGCTGGTGGTGCTGTAGCGATAAGCATAATCATACACACCCACGGCTTCTGGCAGCAGCCGGCCTTTAAACTCGTCGTTGTTACCGGCATCTACGTTGAACTCGGTTTCCAGCCAAATCCAATCCGGGTTGCCATCGGGGTATGAACCATCGGGACCGTAGCCCACCTGGGCGATCAGTCCTTCGGTCGGCCCGGGTTGGTCCGTGTGACCATCGATCCATACCTGTCCATAGATGTCCTCCGTCGGTGTGAGGGCGCTGATGGTATGCACGATGCTGTGAGGCCACTGCAGGTTTGCCCAGCCAATGATCAGGTGCGGCAGCGCCTGCACCTCGTTCGACCGCTCGCTCTCGTTGCCAGCAGCATCCACCGCAGTGACCACGTAGTAGTAAAGCCGTCCATTGATGACAGTGCCATCGGTGTAGGTGTTGGCCGTCAGCGCTGTATCGTCCAGGCGTGTGTACCCGCCGCCGCTCACCGGGCTGCGGTAGACGTAATAACCTGCAGCTCCCGGTACCCCGTTCCATGATAGTTCAACGTAAGCATCTCCCACTGAGGCTGCCAACCCGTCCGGAGCGTTGGGTGGAGTCAGGTCCGTTCCGGGTGCGGTGATCAGGATAGCACCCCAGCGCTCGGTCACGCTGATTGTGATCTGGTTGTCAATTACGCTGTACGTCCCACCGTTAAGAGTGTCTGTCAGCAGCGTGCCCTCCGGGATGTACCCGCTGAGGTTGATGATCAAGTCGTGCTCTGTCGTATCGTTGTTGACTGCCACGATCGCAGCTCCGGATGCATCCTTGCGCCCATATGCGTAAGTGGCGTTGTCGTTGTGCGTGTAGAGCCGGTCGAAGCTTCCGGTGGCCAGGAAGCTGTGCTGGTTGCGCATAGCGATAAGCGACTGGTAGTGACCCAACAAGTCGTCGTCCTGGTTATCCCAGGGGTAGGGGCGGCGATCGTCAGGGTCGCTATCACCCGTCAGCCCGACCTCGTCGCCGTAGTAGATCGTCGGTGCACCGGGCATCGTCATCTGGATGATGGCCAGCAATTTCAGTTTTGCTTCACCCTCTGCCAGGTTAGCCTCGTTGAACTCTTTATCCGCTCGATTCCTTTCACCGGGTGTCAGCGCCCACAAGATGCGCTGTGTATCGTGACTATCCACCAGGTTCATGGTTGTTTCGTAGGCCGGTCCCGGGTAATCTTCTTTAATGGATTGCAGGACGCTGTTAAATTGATCGGCGTTCAGGCCGCGGATGAAGCCCTGGTTGGGATCGTTGGTATCGCCGTTGATGAAACCGATCAGCGCCCGGCGGAAGCGATAGTTCATCGTAGAGTCGAACTGGTCTCCCAGCAGCCAGGGGCTGGCGTCGTCCCAGAACTCGCCCAGGATGACCGCCTCGGACTCTACAGACTTTACGCTTGGGCGGAACTCCTGCCACCATTCGTGACTCTTATCGGGTGCCACATCCAGGCGCCAGCCGGCGCTGTCCAGTTTGAGCCACCAGGTAGCTACGCTGCGCCCTTTGCCGTAGATGAAGTCCCGCACCTCCTGCTCCTCGGTCAAGACGGGCAAGCTATCAAAACCCCACCAGGAATTATAGTCATCGGGCCAGTTGTAGAAGGTGTACCAGTCGTAGTAGCGGGACTCCTGGCTCTCGAAGGCGCCGTCCTTGGGGTAGCGGGAGTACTTGTCGAAGTAGATGCTGTCGGAGGAAGTATGGTTGAAGACGCCATCCAGGATGACGTGTATGCCCCTTTTATCAGCTTCCTGTACCAGGCTTTCATAGGTACCTATTGACCCAAAGTAAGAGTCGATCTGGAAATAGTCGGTTGTATCGTATAGGTGGTTGGAGGGCGCCTCGAAGATGGGGTTGAAGTAGATGGCAGTCACGCCCAGGTCCTCAAGGTAATCCAATTTTTCTTTCACCCCTTGCAGGTCGCCGCCGAAGAAATCCCGCCCCAGCGGCCCTTCATCACAGGGTTCGCTGGCGCCCTGGTAAGCACGGCAGTAGCCCTCAGGCAGATCGTCCCACGCCTTGGGCAGCACCGGGTTGCCGTAGACGGTGGGGTCGGATAGTTGTGGGTCGTTCTTGGGATCACCGTTGTAGAAACGGTCGGGGAAAATCTGGTAAACGACCGCATTCTTCATCCAATCAGGCGTCGTGAAATCAGGCCGGTAAACATCTATCTGGAAACTGTAATCGGGGGAATCATTGTAAGGCATACCCCAGCCGCCATCGAACAGGTCATCGTCCTCGTAGAAAACTTGATCGGTTCCATCCCGTACAATAAAACGATACCAGAGAATGGTAAGGTCTTCTTGTGCAGGGATTTTCGCCTGCCAGTAATCGTAGCCGTAGGGTGGGTCATCGGTAGTGGCAACCAACTCCATTGGATAGAGTGTCTGCGCTTCTGCCGCTGTGCTCCAGACGCGCATGGTAACGTCCGTTACATCGTTATGATAGGTGCGGAAGCGAATCGCGACCGGTGTACCCGTGGTAACAGCCCCACCTGGCACGCGGTACAGGTCGTCCCGCGAGTTGTGCCCCAGTCCATCCCACCAGACGTTGTCATCAGGCTTCGGTTTCGGTGGTACAGGTTCAACCTCCACATTTACCCTACCTTTGAGGGCATCTAACATGAAGGTGACATTTTGATCCGGGTCGGTGGTATCGAAGGCAGCCGTGTTTGCATTCACGCTGCGCCCGTCTGCCCCGATGGCGTCCCAGGTGCCGGTTTTTACGGCTTTGTATTGGTAGCTGCCAGGGCTGGTGATGGTGGTCGTGACTTCGTACATCCCACCTCCAAGGGAGGTCATGGCTGTCGTTGGGTTGGCGTTGTCCCAGCCCTGCCAGTCACCCACTGCCGTCCAGGTCCCGGACTCAGGGTTAACACCAATGATATTCGTCTCCGGCAGCCAGCCATCGCTGTAGGAGTTGGTGTCGAAGGTAATGGTGACCACTTCGTCCTCTACAGTTGTGTAGAGCCAGCTGTTGCCGGAGGATGGATGGCTGAGAGACCAGTCCTCGGTAGCGATCTTAAACTCGTGTCGCCCGGTTGATGCGATGGTGACAAGCGCGGTATGAATGCCGTCCCCGGACACAACATCACCATGGGTGCCGTCGTCGTACAATTGATCAGTTGTCCCCCATCCATTAAAGTCACCGCGCGCGTACCACACCGGCGGTGGGACAGGTGCATAATATGCCGATACAGCCAGGACGGCCGTCGTACTCCAGTCAGATGCGTTCCAATCATCGGGTGGATCATTGATTGTATCCTGGGCGTTATCGCCGCCGCCGCCACCTGTGTCCCACACCTCGAGCCACATTTCACTCGGGCTGCCCAGGTCAACTTTCTTGATCTGCCATTCGACCACCGAGGGTGTACCAGCTCCGATGGCACCTGCTGCAATTTGATTAACAGCCCCCCAATCCCATTCGGTGCCCGTCCAGGCCACGATTTGAGTATCGTTGGGGGCGTAGGGGGGACTGTCCACCCAACTGTAGATGCCATACTCGGGCTTATGGGGATCGTCCACCAGTACGTTGCGCCCCCAGGCATCGTTGGTCGCCCCGTTGGCGTCATTTGTGGTATCAACATAAAGGATGTACTTGCCCCAATTTGTGGTACCGATATCTGCGTTAATGGTAAACGCAAAGTAGAAGTGATCGGTATCTTCGGTCACATATAAATCGAGCAGATCCAAGTTGCTGTTGCCGTTCCCATCGCCGGCAGGGTCGCTGGCGATAGGGCTGCCATAAGCAGCATCAACCACCCCGTCAACAATTACACTGCTGGATTCGGGAGACGGTGTAGTGGCCGCAACTGATAATGTGCTCATCAGCAAGCCGAAGACGATCAGGAGGGAGAACAATTTTATCATTCGTACGAGAGTCTTCATGTCTATCTCCTATTATGGTATGAGATTATGTGGTGCCAATTCCCCCGGTTTTTTAGTATATGGGGGTAGTATATGTTCATTGGTAGATCAGGTTAGAAAGGCATAGTAATTGTAATAATAATGTACACTATTTTCTTCCAATATGCAACGGTTAACTTGTCCTTAACTCGATTTTGTTAACATGAATTCGGACAGGTTTCCTGGGTGGCGGGCCAATCGAATTGGCCTCTCTGGATTGGAAATGCACAATGCGATTGGGCATCTACCCTTATCCCGACATCTACCCTATCCCGAACTGACGTTAGTTTAGTAAAAATGGCGAAGTTTTTGCACATCTATCGGGAAAGCATCATGCCTGCTGCGTTCATTTCACCAGTAAGAAATCCATACGTTAGGAACGTCAAAATAATCACAACCGATCTGCTCCATGTAAGCGGTAATTGCTTAAGCAGGCCTGCTCGGCTCTGGTACAATCATAACCAGTCCTGCTCAATTAACTTTGGAGGACTTACAGCGCCACCCATGATGGCATTGAAAAAGATGGTTGGTGATTGGTTGTATTTATAATAATGGATCTTTATTGTTGAAGAAACTCTCCAAGCGTCATTGACCGTGTATCCCTTAAAATGGGCTGCAGGACGTTCCATGACATGGAGTACTCAAGCAGGTAAACTTTATGAGCCCACATTCCACCTCTCCTTATCTAAACTTGCTCCGCAACCAGATTGATATCACTAAAGTTCCGTTTAGTGATCGCGGTTCGAGGCTGCTGGTCTTTAAGGACATATCGAAGAACAGGCTTTATGTAAAATTAGCAGAACGGTTGATCGGACTAGACCCGGATATCGAGGCATATTTGCAGCGTCCTGCGTTCATTCGTAATTTGGCTTTCGTGAATCAGGATGGGCAGGAAATCCCGTTCGAAATTATTACCCGGCCTGATGTTCTCCATTTTCGAACCGGGTTGGGTGATTTTGGTCTGGTGTTTCAGGATAATAAAACACTCTCCTTCGGGCTGCCAAATAATTTGGTGGCCGGGATTCGATTTACCGTCGCCCCGCATGTATGGCAGATCAATGAATCTGGCGGAACTCTCAAGTCTGTCCGCAATTTAGCATACGCCAGCAACGCGGAGATCATAAGCAACCTGATAAAACCCGAGGAAGGGGGCTATTGCGTTGAGTTCATCATTAATTCCGGCATCGACGGCACCATCACACTCACGATCCGCGATGGCAACGATCTCCAGCATGAAGTGCTTCCATTTTCGGTCTCGCACGCCGATGCAGAAGAACGCTGGCAGGATTGGTTCAATAAAGTGCCCCAGGTTGGTGAACCTTACCAATTGACATACGCTTATGCCTGGTGGGTCATGGCGAATAACCTGATCAGCCCCTTAGGTAAGGTGGCATTCGAAGCGATGTTCCCTTCCAAGGTTAATTATGTGGGATTATGGCTGTGGGATAGTGCCATGCACGCTCTCGCTTTACGCCACGTTGATCCTCATCTGGCCCGCAATCAAATTCGCACCATGCTTAGATGCCAGCTTCCAGACGGGATGCTGCCCGATGCAATTTATGATGAGGGGGTTGTGGCAGAAATCGACCATCCCATCCCGGCTGCGGTGACGAAGCCGCCCATACTTGCCTGGGCAGCAGTCAAGCTTCACGAGATGGATCCGGACCCAGATTTTCTTGAGGAAATTTATGTACCTCTCGTGCGCTGGAATGCGTGGTGGACCAGCATGAACGATGATGACGCTGACGGGCTGGTCCAATACAACCATCCCTACTCTTCCGGACTTGATGACAATCCCTTGTGGGATTACGGCATGCCCGTAGAATCACCCGATATCAATACCTATCTTTGCGTACAGATGGGTTCTTTGGCGGTTATGGCTGAGGCGATTGGAATGGAAGCTGAAGGTGCCATGTGGCGCAGGCGTGCAGCGGGCATCGTCCGGCGGATGATCAGCGATCTTTGGGACGAGGAAGCAGGCATATTTAACGCCTTGTACGAGGAACAGCCGGTACCTGTGCTCACGCCGTTTAACCTCTACCCGTTGTGGACTGGTCAGCTGCCCGACTATATGTGCGCTCGTCTCATCGCCCACCTGACAGACCCGAACGAGTTTTGGGGGGATAACGTAATACCTTCGGTAGCGCGCAGCGACCCCCATTTTGATCCCGAAACCATGTGGCGTGGACCTATCTGGGTTAATATCAACTACTTCTTTGTTGAAGCCTTGGAGCAGATCGGGAACCACGAACTTGCGAAAGAGCTGCGTGAAAAGACTCTGGCGTTAGTCATGGATCAATCCAGTATTTTTGAGTACTACAATGCAGACACGGGTACGCCACCCGCGAACGCCGCGGACATCTTTGGATGGACGGCGGCGGTATTTATTGACCTGGCAATTCAGGCGAGTACTGATGGACGTGTCGAGGTTGACCCGGACGGGAGGAACGAATGAACTTTGCATTTGCAGGCGGTGCCCTCGAAGAGGACTGCGAGAAGCTGCAATCCGAAACTCTTATTGAGAGACCTTTGATTATTGCCGCAAACAGGGGACCTGTGTCTCTGGAGAGGGCTGAGGACGGGAGTATTGTGTCTCATCGTGGGTCAGGCGGTCTCGTTACCGCTTTAAGCGGTCTTGTTCAGCACGTGGAAGCCACCTGGATAGCCTGCGCGGTTACTGATGTCGACTCGGAATGGCGGCTGGGAAGCGTGCCGCTGTCTGAGGAAGGAGGCTCGATACGAGTCCAGTTTCTCTCTCCTACCCAGGCAGCCTATGATGGATATTACAACGTCATCGCCAACCCTTTGCTGTGGTTCCTTCAACACTCCATGTGGGACGTACCCCGGGCTCCCATTATTGACAAAACAACCTGGGAGGCATGGGAAAACGGTTACCAGGCTGTAAACAGACAATTCGCCGAAGCGATCGTATCTCATGTCCGCAGTTTGAAGGATGCGCCGCTCGTCATGCTGCAGGACTATCATCTGTACCTGGTCGCCCGTATGGTTCGATCCAGAATGCGCCCTAAAGAACGACCTACCATCATGCACTTTATCCACATCCCCTGGCCCGGACCGGAATACTGGGGCATCTTACCGCCCAATATGCGCTACGATATTCTGGATAGTCTATGCGCCGTTGATGTACTTGGATTCCAGACTCATGCAGATAGCCTGAACTTCATCCGAACTTGCGAGTCATACCTGCCCAGAGCCGCGGTAAATTTCAAGCGCAGTCGAGTGTGGTACCGGAATCATGCCACGCACGTCCGTGATTTCCCTATCTCGATTGATGTCCAGGCGCTTGAACGCAAAGCAATCTCCGATGAAGTCTTGGTATATTGCGATGAAATTGGGGAAATCATCGCCGACCAGAAGATGATCTTGCGCATAGACAGGGTTGAGCCTAGCAAGAATATTATCCGCGGCTTTTTAGCTTATGAGGAGATGTTGGAGCTGCATCCCGAACATTGTGGCGGCGTGAAATTTGTGGCGCTGCTCGTACCGTCACGCATGGGGGTAGACGAATATCAGGACTACCTGAACGAACTGCATGCAACTGCAGGGCGGATTAATGCAAACTACGGCACGAGCGATTGGGAGCCGATCAGGCTGCTGGTGAGTGAAAATTACGAGCGAGCGGTGGCAGCTCTGCAGCAGTATGACGTGCTGTTGGTTAACGCCATCGCGGATGGCATGAACCTGGTGGCGAAGGAAGGCCCCGTTGTGAACCTGAGGGACGGTGTTCTCATATTGTCTGAACAGGCGGGCGCGCGGCAGCAGTTGGAAACAGGCGCCATCATCATCTCTCCCTGTGATGTTTACGCCACCGCCGAAGCCCTGCATCAGGCTTTAACCATGCCCGAAAGCGAGAAGGTGGAGCGCGCACATAGACTGCGCTGGATTATCCACAGGGAAGATATCGTTGACTGGCTGTGCCGCCAGTTATCTTCCATCAATGAATTAAACTTATGAAGGGGATTTGAGTGAACGGCAATAAAACAGCTATCTTACACTACACCGCCCCGCCTGTTGTTGGTGGGGTCGAGGTCGTGATCCAGGAGCACGCGCGCGTGTTTACCGAGGGTGGATTTCCGGTGACGGTTATTACGGGTCGAGGCGATGCCGCTGCGTTAGCCGCCGGGGTAGAGCTTATCCTGGTGCCGGAAATGGATTCACAGCAGCCCAGGGTTCAGGAGCAAAATTCAGCCTTGACCCGGGGAGCCCAACCATCCGACTTCGAAGCGCTGGTCGCACAGTTTGTGCGCACGTTATCTCCGTTACTGAAAGAGTTTGACAATCTTATCCTTCACAACCTGTTTACAAAGCACTTCAACCTGGCTCTCACCGCGGCGCTTTATCGATTGTTAGATGATGGCAGCATTCGAAATTGTATCGCATGGTGCCACGATTTTACCTGGACGAGCGAAAATTCACGGGGTAAGGTCCACCCGGGCTATCCGTGGGACCTTTTGCGGACATACCGTGATGATGTGACTTATGTCGTGGTTTCAGAACACAGGCGCAAAACTTTAGCCGGATTGTTCGGATGCCCACAGGATCGTATTCGTGTTGTTTACAATGGCGTTAACCCGGACGAGCTGCTGGGTTTATCTGCGGAAGGGGGCCGGCTCGTGCACAGGTTAGGATTGCTGGAGGCCGACCTGGTGCTTTTAATGCCCGTGCGTGTTACGCAGGCAAAAAATATCGAGTTCGCATTCAGGACGCTGGCGGCACTAAAAGAGAACAATATCCGTGCGAAGTTAATTGTGACAGGTCCTCCAGATCCGCATGACGCACGCAGTATGGACTATTTCCAGTCTTTGCAGGCGCTGAGGAGTGAATTGAAAATTGAGCACGAAGCTCGATTCGTCTTCGAGTCTGGACCTGATCTCGACGAGCCATACACTATCGATAGTGGAGTCGTCGGCGATCTTTTTAGGGTGTCGGATATGATGTTCATGCCCAGCCACCGGGAAGGATTTGGGATGCCGGTACTGGAAGCTGGCCTGGTGGGTGCTGCTGTCTTGAGTTCTCACGTCCCTGCGGCAGAAGAGATTGGGGGAAGAGACGTTATACTATTCGATCCCCAGGAATCGCCAGAAACTGTGGCCGGGTTAGTGCGGGATTGGATGGCGGCGAGTAGTACTTACCGGCTGCGCCGGCGAGTGAGGCAGGAGTATACGTGGCGTTCTATCTTCCATCGGGACATCCTGCCCATCCTGGAGGCGGGTACCTAGAAATGGTGCTGTCAGGAACGCAGATTAGATCGCGTATCGAAAGCGCAGAAAGTATCTGGCTGTTTTTAGATTACGATGGCACTCTGGCGGAATTTGCCCCCACGCCGGATGATGTGATCCCGGACCCAAACGTGATCGGATTGGTCTCCGAACTTGTCGCCAGTCCTAAGATCAGCGTGTCCGTGATCAGCGGCAGGCGGCTGGCTCACATCCAAAAATTACTGCCCCTGAAAGGGTTGTGGCTGTTCGGGACATACGGCGTTGAGGTGCAGACACCCGCGGGTGAAGTGATGATCAGGGTTTCAAGCGCGGAGATTCGACCGGCCCTGGATGAGCTCAAAACTGGATGGGCGGCTCTGATCGATGGTAGAAGCGGCTTTTACCTGGAGGATAAGGGCTCGTCCCTGGCTCTGCACGCTCGCTACGCAACCAGTTCTGAAGCGGAGGCGCTGCTGGCTGACGCCGTTCAAATGGCTTCCCCTTTGCCAGGGCAGTACCCGCTGCGCATCCTGGGCGGGCACAAATTCCTGGAGGTCTGCCCAAGGATTGCCAACAAGGGGGCTACCGTCGAGTATATGTTGGAAAGGTTCGCAGAGCGCGGCACACTGCCGCTGTACCTGGGCGATGACGATAAGGACGAGGAAGCATTTGGGGTAATCAAGGAACATGGGGGCATACCGATACGGGTATCCCAGGAACCTGTGGAAAGCCAGGCGCATTACCGGCTTGAGAATCCCAAAATCGTCCATCAGTGGCTGCAGGATTTACTCCAACTCCTGCGTTAATCTATCGCTAGGAGCTAGCCACACTGAATAAGATGGAAAGTGTCATTCTGAACGGAACGCAGTGGAGTGAAGAATCTCCCCCAGCGGTGCCTGAGATTCTTCACTGCCGATCGAACGGTGAAGATTGTTCGATCGGGGTCAGAATGACAATCCATTAAATTCACCGTGGTTGAGTACTAGGTTGTGTCGACAATATATTGAAGGAATTCTGTGGATGGAATGGATGGTGCTGGATAGCACGGTTGTGCGTGCGCAAATTTGGCTGCGATGAAATGTCAACAGAGCCTAGAACACCGACGATCTTTTTTCTTGTTTCGAGGGCTTCTTGTTTGAACTTTGTGACAAACCTTGCCAGCTCTGCTAAACCTGCTTATGAAGAGGCAGCCCCAGGATGGAGATACCTCTTCATAAACAAATGGCTTTACATTGACATTACTTCGTATACTCTTATGCCTGAAATTATTGGACAGTCTTTAGCAATTTTTTCTGCTTCGTCAATGTTGTCTGCATTAATTATATTGTAGCCGGTTATTGCCCCCATATCATATGGCAATTCTTTGGTTCCGGTGTGTGTGATTTCTCTTCCAGGTCCTAATGGGCCGACGCTATCAACCATCTTGTCTCCTATTGACGCGAACCAATTGCTCCAGGCATCCATTATTTCCTGGGTAGGTGTTTCATATCCGTAGTGTAAAAATACAAATTTCTTCATTTTTTCTCCATATTTTTGGTTTTTTATCTGCCGAAATATTGAACATAGTTTTCTAAGGTCTCTTCCTGCCTGTGTTTGTTGGCGAGAGATTCAAAAACATTGTCTAAATCTTGCGGGTCGTAGATCTCGGCCATATCAGTTAACTTCCGGGACAAGTATAACAAATCATATCTGAAATGTCAACATAATTAATTGGCGACAATTGGGGGTTGGATTTTTATTTATACTTGGTTTGGTGGTTTTCTGTGCGTGTGGCGGGTTTGATGAGTGATAGTGTTTCTATCTCGGGCTGTAACAGTAAAGAGTAAGCGTAGGGGCTTGTTTGCAGCTCATAAAATGTCAAGAGAATCTGGTATTTCTGGCATTCGCTATTCACTCCTGGTATCCACCAGCTTCGGCCTGTTCCAGCACGGCCTGGATCGTATCCACCTGTGTTTGGAAGTATTTTCATTGCCGATCATCATTACTCCAATCAAAATCACTTATTTGAGCCTTCCAGTGTTATGATTTCGATATCGGTTCATGAGTCATTATCTCACCACGAAGTCTCCAAGTCACCAAGAAACACCAAGTTTTTTAAATATTTTACCTTTGTGTCTTTGTGGTGAAAAACCTACCAGGTCACACGGAAACCACGAAACACAATACATGGAGCATTGTCGACGTGGCAGTACATGTCCTGAGCGAAGCCGAAGGAAAAAATCTCCACCTGTGTTTGGTAGATTCTTCATTACCGATCATCATGACTCCAATCAAAATCAGATTGATTGGGTATTAGCTGTAAACGCAGGGGGAAGTATAGTACGGCTGAAAGACGATCCTAAAATGAACAATATTGAAGGATCATTTCCCTCCAATCGATCAACACCCCGGGCGGTGATCGATCCATCCAAAGATCACAACAGCTGCGGTTGTTCAAGCGCAGACCGGCCCTCCGCACAGCATCCGGAGGGCCGGCCTCTCACGTGTCTAAAATGGTGGAGTGTGCGCTGAAACTAGGTTCTCCGGGTTCAACCGGTTGGTCGGGGAGGCTTTTTAAATCGGCGCACGCCTGGTTTATAAACGTTCAATTATGAAGGTGGCAGGGAAACGCTGGATCATGAGTGCATGATCATCGATGCCGCTGTCGACAGGATCACGATAAACGCAACTACCAGGATCACTGCGCTAAGCAGCCACAAACCCAGGAAGCCTGTGATAATGCCGGCAATGACCAGTACTCCCAGGGTAAGCATGGCGTGGAATATATTCAGATTACGGCCGCGCAGCGGTTTGTTTAGAACACTCCATACGACCGCGCTTGCAGCCATAAAAAATGTGCTCAACACAAATGCAGCACTCGTTATTTGCGTTCCGGTCAGGTTGAAGAGATCTACAACCAGGATACCGCAGGAACCTTCCCTATCGACCAGGGGGTAGGTTGGTTGTGTACGCACTTTTGCCAGCACCAGGAGCTCTCCATAGGCAGCGTTTGTGGGTCGTACCTGCCATTCAAGCTTTGTTTTCTCTCTCGGCTCGAGCTGGACCTTCTCAAAATACTCTTCCATCAACGTCAGGTAGCCCTGAGAGAAGTGTGCTTTGACTCGGTTAACAATCGGTTTTTCGGTGGTATTCTTCAGCGTAAGACTCACGGTCCCATTCTCTTGATCGCTGATCATCACTGGACATGAAAGCTTCATGCGCCCTTCTTGTGTAAAGGAGGTATCGAATAGGAATGCTTCCAGATCTCCCCAGGCCGCAAGACCAAAAAGGGTCATGCCCAGGATTGCACCGCTTGCAAAGGTGATCACTGCCATAATGTTTACAAGTGTTTTCTGATATTTCATGGTTTTTCCTTTAGTGTCTATCGCCCTTAAATAATTTCTACATGTCAGTGTCTCAACGATTATTTTAGTGATAAAGTTGGGGAAGTGTCATCCCCAACTTAGGTAGTTTATTTGGGGATTCCTTGTGAGGTGCTGTCTGAGCCGCTTGATCCTGGCACTGCGCCTGGCTTCGCGGTTTGATTTCGATTGCTTCAACAGCATACTGAACTCCGAATGATGGTAATATACACATTCGAATGGTTATTTGAAGCGATGTTCAAGCATAATTACTAAAAAGGAGTCCCTCATGCAACTGCCAGAATATATATCCACTGAAGAAGTCCAGCGTGTTTGCCGGGAGCTCGGTATCCGGGATTGGACCCAATTAGCCAAACCCGAGGTAAAGCTCGAAGAATCCCGCATCATTCAGGCTGAAGTCGGTGGGGAGGCCTTGGAGATATCGACGGAAGAGTTTGCCCAGGCATTGGAAGTGGAGCTGGAGCACGGGCTGCAATTTCAGGATGCGAACGTATCCAACAACCATCCTATCCTGACCGGCATGATCGTGCTGGCTCATCTTAAAGAAATGCTGGATTACTATCCGCGCCTGGAAGTGGCCGAATTGGAGGGAGACATGTTGAAAGCATCACAGAAAGAGGACCCAGAAAAGCTGGCCCGAATCTATAAGAAGCTGGTATTGGCGCGTGCGAAACTGAATGCCATGGAGAAAGGTGGGCTCTAAATTTGTAGGGTGCGAAAAAATTTCTCCGCAGATTGACTAAGTACTCAATCTGATTTTGATTGGAGTCATGATGATTGTTGTGGAGGATCTTCACTGCCACTTCGACTATGTTCTGTGCATGGTGTTTCTTGGTTTCCTGTGACCTGGTAGGTTTTTCAACACCAAGCAACTGTGTTAT
>Ga0209013_10002536_pt1 | contig 16525 bp, 14 predicted proteins | sample Cruoilmetagenom2_FD_187291 | JGI IMG/M metagenome (GOLD analysis project Ga0209013, IMG submission 187291) | Oil polluted marine microbial communities from Coal Oil Point, Santa Barbara, California, USA - Sample 2 (SPAdes) (version 2) | ecosystem: Environmental > Aquatic > Marine > Oil seeps ...
CGCGGAGAAGCGCATTCGCTGGGAGCCACTCCACGAGATGAGCCAGATCAAGGGCGATGAGGAAACGCATCCGTTCCTGTCTCCGGAGGACGAGTTCGCCGACTTCGAAACCTGGGATGTGAGTAACCTCGACGGTTCAGCACCCAAAAAAGACTCGATGCTCCAGTACGAGTACGCGCGCTCAGCACTCAAGCTGGGCCTGAAGATCGAGAAAGAGATCGGGGCCAACCCTTACAAGTTTGGGATGAGTGCGAGCACCGACACTCACACCGGTCTCTCCACCTCACGCGAGGAGAACTACTTCGGAAAGTATGCAAAGACAGAGCCTTCTGCGGATCGATTCAATTATGATGTAATCCCTTCCAACAACCCAGCGTTGAGGATCCTGACGTCTCAGGAGGCGGCTTCGGGACTGACGGCGGTCTGGGCTCGGGAGAACACCCGCGGAGAGATCTTCGATGCAATGAAGCGGAAAGAAGTCTACGCTACCACTGGCACGCGGATTAGGGTAAGAGTTTTTGGCGGTTGGGATTTTCAGGCCGAGGACCTCAAACACCCGGATTTTACGGCACTCGGTTATCAAGGCGGCGTACCTATGGGTGGCGACCTTACGAAAGCACCAAGCGGGAAGTCCCCGGCATTTCTGATACAAGCGCTACGCGATCCGGATGGGGCAAACCTCGATCGAGTACAGATTATCAAGGGGTGGCTGGATGACAAGGGAGAAACCCATGAACGCATCTACGACGTCGCCGTCTCTGATGGTCGCAAGATAGGCAAGGACGGTCGTTCAAAGAAACCGGTGGGGAACACCGTCGATATAGAAAAAGCTACATTTACAAACTCAATTGGTGATGCAATGCTAACCGCACATTGGAGCGATCCGGATTTTGATCCCAAGGAAAGTGCATTTTATTATGTGCGTGTACTGGAGATACCGACACCACGCTGGACTACCTACGACGCAGCTTTCTTCGGCATAGACCGCCCCGACAACGTCCCGGCAACACTCCAGGACCGGGCGTACACTTCGCCTATCTGGTACACTCCGTGAGGATAGTAGAGGCTTTTTGAAATTCGGATTTCCTGTCACGCCGCTTAATGGCCGCCACGGCACTATTCCGCAATAGGTTTACCCGGAACAGCCTCGAATGGATTTTCTTCCGCTATCTCGGTCTTCGTTATCTTTGTACCGGGCATGATTTCAAAGCGTGGATCGAAGTCGACCATTGTAGAAGCGAGTTTTTTCAAGACGCTCGGATCGCCATCGATCTTGGCGGTTCCATCAGCAATTTGAGCGTCGAGGGTTTTAGCACCCATCATCGTCTGCTCAAGGTCCGTACGATTGATTGTAATTGTGAGATCGGGATTGTCTGCAAGAAAACCTTCTATGTTTGTGAGTGTGGCGTTCTCCATTTCTATAATAAACTTCTCCCCGTTGTCCGGCGTGATAATGTTGATTGTAAAACGCATTCCTTCCGCTTTGCGACTGTCCATGCGGATACCCAAAAAATTGAGAAAAAGTTCCGTGGACATCGCCCGGATAACGTCGGAGCCGCTAGTGTCTGGAATTTCACCTTCTGGAATACCTGACCTGAGTTCATATGCCGCAGCAAGATAACTGTTACGCAATCCGGGATTTTCCTGCTGATAACCTATCTGCTCAAATACATCAGCCAGTAAATCTTTTGCTTCACTGTTCTTTGGGTCAGTCTGAACAAGCTTGTTGAGTATTTCTTGTGCATGCAAGTATTTACCATCATTATATAACTGCCTGCTCCGCCTCATTATTCTGTGAGGTCCTCCCATCATTTGCACATAAAGAGGAGCAGATTCCTCGGGGGATAAGGGGATCAGGGTTGCGGGATTAGCGTCCCAAAACCCAAGATAGCGTTGGACCACACCCCGGCTATTGTGTTGGGGTGATCCGTGATAGCCCCTACAGAACCACTTATCCTGAAGGCTTTTTGGTATCTCGTAAACATTGTGAATCTGGTTGATTGTCACACCTTGGTTGGCTAGATGCAGTACCTGGTTATTCATATGGGCATATAGGTCTCGCTGTGCACGAAGAACTTCCTGAACACGGTCGTTTCCCCATCTGGGCCAATGGTGGGAAGCAAACATAACCTCTGCTTCTAAGCCGTAGAGAAAGAGGGCCTCATTTATATACTTCGACCAACGCAATGGGTCGCGTACAGGTGCACCCCTAAGTGTGTAAATATTATGTAGTGTTGAAGTGACGTTTTCCGCCATCCAGAGAGCTTTCATGTCAGGTATGTATGTGTTCATTTCTGATGGAGCTTCAGTTCCCGGGGTATTCTGAAAAACCATGTTGACTCCATCAACTTGAAATTCTTCTATGTCATCCTCGACAATGCGAGTAGGTGCAATTAGACCGACATTGCCGCTTGATACGCCCTGGCCTAGGCCCTGACCAACATAACCATGTGGACTAGCTGGAAGAAGGAGGCCGTACTGGTAAAATAGCCTTCTGTTCATTGCGTTACCGGCATAGACGTTCTCGGAAATTGTGTGATTCATAAAGTCACGCGGGGCGATTACAGTGACTTTACCGGATCTTACATCAGCTTCGTCAACTATGCCACGAACTCCTCCCCAGTGATCACCGTGGGAATGAGAATATATCACAGCTGTCACGGGAAGCCCATTGCCTACGTGCTCTTGGAACAATTTCAACCCAGCCCGGGCTACTTCTGCAGATACCAAAGGGTCAATTACAATCCAGCCAGTCTTCCCCCTGACGAAGGAGATGTCGGAGAGATCGAAACCGCGTACCTGGTAGATGCCGGGGATAACCTCATAGAGTCCATAGTTATTATTCAATACAGACTGGCGGACCAATGACGGATGTATACTGTCAAAATCCTGCTCTTTTTCCAAGAACTGAAACCTTTCCATATCCCAGGCTACATGCCCAGCGTCAGCCTTTATCTTGAGCTCTTTCATTGGAGCAATAAAACCTTTTTTCTGCTCCTCAAAGTCCTTCCTGTCAGCAAATGGGAGTGTAGTCTTTGCCTGTCTGATTACCTCCTGTGTATGTGCGGAAGGTGGTTTACCCTTAGGATGAAAATGACCTTTCAGAGGGGCGGTTTCTTGCGCCATAGCCGAGCCCTCACCCAAAATCATATGACCGGATACGGCAAATGCTGCTCCGGTGGCTGATATGAATTGCATAAACTGTCGTCTATCTATAATAGTGTGTCTCCTTGCCTAATATTATTTAGACGTTTTTTCTTGATTGATATTCCCATACTCAAAAGCTAATTCACTCGCTTTAATGAGGATTTTAGCATTCCCGCCGCTTCCCAATTTTCCAAACAGAATTTCCTGAGACAATTTCTGTGTTATTTCTTCGTCTATAAGTCTTTGGATAGGTCTTGCGCCAAGTTGCTTATCGTAGCCTTTCTCGGCTATGTATGTACGAGCCTTAGGGGTAAGTTCTATTGTGACTTTTTTAGCCTTTAATCTCTCAGCCAGCTGATCTATCATTTTATCTACGATTTTTTCGACCACTTCTTTGCTTAGCGAGTTGAAGTGAAGTGTAGCACTAAGACGGTTTCTGAACTCTGGGCTAAAATAGCGCTCAATGGCTTGTGCGCTTTTATCCTCATATTCCTCCTTGCCGAATCCTACGCTTCTCTGACTGCTCTCTCTTGATCCAGTGTTTGTAGTTAGGATAAGAACTATTTGTCTGAAATCGACCTTCCTTCCATTTGAATCAGTCAGAGTCGCGTGATCCATAACCTGAAGAAGGACGTTATATATATCTTCATGCGCTTTTTCGATTTCATCCAGAAGCAAAACGGCATGAGGGTTTTGATGAACCGCTTCGGTTAGCTGACCGCCTTCATCATATCCTACGTATCCGGGAGGTGAACCTATTAAACGTGATACGGTGTGTTTTTCCATATATTCGCTCATATCAAAGCGAATAAACTCAATTCCCAGAGCCTCAGCAAGTTGTTTGGCCATCTCAGTTTTCCCCACACCTGTAGGTCCTGCAAACATAAAATTACCCACAGGCTTATTGGGCTCACTCAGTCCTGAGCGGGACATTTGGATTGCAGTAACAAGTTTTTCAACGGCCTCATCCTGACCAAAGATAACTTTTTTAAGATCACCCGAGAGAGTCATCAACCGGTTTCTATCGTCAACTTTTACAGTACGGGTCGGTATCTTTGCTATTTTAGAAACAAGAGCTTCTATATCTTTTACGGTTACTTGTTTAGTATCTGAATCGTATTTTCTTAATTTAACGTCGGCTCCCGCTTCATCAATCAAATCGATTGCTTTATCAGGCAGTCTGCGGTCGTTCATGTATTTGGCGGAAAGGTCCACAGCTGCTTTTAAAGACGGAGTCGAATATCTCACACCGTGAAATTCCTCATAATACTTTTTAAGTCCCTGTAGAATTTTAAGGCACTCGTTCTGGCTAGGCTCATAGACATCTATTTTCTGGAATCTTCTCGCAAGGGCATGGTCTTTTTCAAATACGCTTCTATACTCTTTTGAAGTTGTAGTTCCGATACAGCGAATCTCTCCATTGGACAGAGCCGGCTTTAACATGTTGGACGCATCCAACGTGCCTCCGGATACGGCTCCCGCACCTATTACCGTATGTATTTCATCGATAAACAGAACTTTATTCTGGTCGCCTTTTACTGAATCTATTATTGTTTTTAATCTTTCTTCAAAGTCTCCTCTATAACGGGTGCCGGCCGTCAGGGATCCCATGTCCAAAGCATATATATGTGTTTCTTCTAAAGCTGCCGGGACTTTCTTTTCGGCAATTCTTAAAGCAAGTCCTTCGGCAATGGCTGTTTTCCCAACTCCTGCATCTCCTACGAATATAGGGTTATTTTTACGCCTTCTGGCCAATATATGTATAGTACGGTCAATCTCGGATTCTCTGCCAATCAAAGGATCTAATTTTCCATCACTCGCTTTTTGAACTAAGTTAGTGCAGTATTCAGAAAGGGGGTCTTTTTTCTGTTGTGCGGTTTCAATATCTGTCTTGGCAATACTGGTTGGTTTATCCTGATGTCTGCCTCCATGTGAAACATAGCGGACTAAGTCATAACGGTTGACGCCTTGCTCGTTTAATAGGTAAACGGCATGGGATTCATCTATTCTAAAAATTGATATTAGAATGTTGCTACCGCTGACCTCGGGATTTTCAGCTGATTCCGCATGTATCGCGGCAAGTCTTAGCACGAATTGGCTTCCGGCTGAGTACTGTGGATCCGGTAGATACTCAGATTCAATCGGCGGCATATTTTCGTTCATAAAGTTATCTATAGAATCCCTTAGCCTATCCAGATCCACACCGCAGCCAATTAAGGTGTCCGATGCGTCGGGATCATAAGTTAATTCAAACAGTATGTGCTCTAAGGTAATAAATTCATGCCTTCTTACCTTAGCCTGCTCATATGATCTTTTAAGTGTCTCTTCAAGTTCTTTTGATAATATCATTCTTCCTCACCACCACTTTCTACTTCTAAAATACAAGTCAAAGGATGCTCGTATTGCTTGGCTATCTTATCCACTTGCGCAATCTTGGTTGTCGCAACATCATAAGTATAAACGCCTACCGTACTTTTTCCCAACGTGTGGGCTTCCACCATAATTTTTGTAGATTCTGTCTCCGCTTTATAAAATACCCGCATCAGTATCCAAACCACGAAATCCCTGGGCGTATAATCATCGTTAAGGAGTACAACCCTGTACATGTCGGGTCTTTTTAAATTGATCTTCTCTTCAGTTAGGAAGTCGCCTTCAAGATCGCCTGGTTTAATTATTTTGTCTTCCATTGTCTCCTACTTGCCATATAAATATTTTAAAGGCGATTGCCTGTTATATTGTTTAATAATATTATCTGTATATTCCCTTTCCCTAACTAAATAATCACTGATCGCCTTATTTGCTCCTTCATTCATAATTAAATGAGAACTATAAGTCGGTACTGCTGCAAAGCCTCTTAAGAATTTATGCTCTCCTTGCGCACCGGCTTCAAAAATTTCTATCCCATTATTTATAGAATAATCTATTAATCCGTAGAAACAACATTCAAAATGGAGATTCTTATAGTTGAAAAGTGTTCCCCAGTACCTACCGAAAAGCCTGTTATTTTTTACAACATTAAATGTGCCGCCTACCCAATTATTTCCATCATTTGCCATAACAAAGACTAATCGATGCCTAAAGTTCTGAAACATTAAATCAAAGAATTCTCTATTTAGGTATGGGCTGCCCCATTTTCTGGAATGAGTGTCTGAATAAAATGCCCAAATTGCGTCCATATGTTCTTCTTTAATTTCATCTTTTTCGATTGTTTGTATATGAAGCCCTTCTTCTGCAAGCGATTTTCTTTCTTTTCTGATTTGTTTTTTTCTGCCGGAACGCATATCACAGAGAAAATCGTCAAAGCTCTTATAATCCCGGTTTTTCCAGTGGTACTGATGCGTTTTTCTTTTTAGGAATCCTAGCTTCTCAAGAAAGATATTTTCCTTTTCAGTCAAAAAGAGAAAGTGGATAGAAGAGCAATTCTCTTCGATAGAGAGATCGATTAAACACTTGACCAGAGCTTCAGCGCACTCTTCAAACGAATAATCCGGATGAACGAGAATACGTGTTCCAGTTGTGGGAGTAAAAGGAATGGCTACAACTAATTTAGGATAATACCTCAGTCCCGAACTCTCAAATGCCCTAGCCCATTCCCAATCAAATATATATTCGCCGTAGGAGTCCAGTTTAATATAGGAAGTAATTGCTCCAATAATCTTATCGTTATCATTAAGGACAATGTAGCGGGGATTCCAAGCAGTGTGCGGACCTACGCAGTCTGATTTTTCCAACGCCTCTAAGAACTCATATTCCAGAAACGGGTTTTCAGAGTCTACAATATCGTTATACAGCTTTTTATCTATTGAAGATATTGAATGATGAATATTTATTTGAAACTGATTTTTTATTTGTGAGTTAGCTCTAGACATATGATCGTATTAACAAAAACTATATTAATGTGTAATCTATTTAGTATAGCATTAATAATCATTTGAATACGTGCTTTTTAGATGATTAAATTAACATTCAGCACGTATTTAAAATTTATTTAACCCCTTTACCTTTTTGCTGACATGAAATAATTTATGGACAAATAATGGCATGAATCAGTCTATTTTACTGATTCGCCTAATATAAAATTAAAGAGGATATGGATGCTTAAGCTGTTAAAATTGATTGATAGATTCAGATGTTTTTCCCCGGTTTCCTTATTAGCTTATAGTGTTTTCGGCTTGTTAAGCTTTTCCTTATTCTTTAGCGTTTCTGGTTCTTTATGGGCGCAGTCACAAGATGAGGTCATTATCTTCTTTGATTCTAATAATAATATAAGCAAGGAGAGCATAGAGGTTATTGAGAGGAATGTGGATGCTTTAAGAGATACTCCTGAGTTCACAATTACCCTTGAAGGGTACTCAGACCTAACAGGTCGTACCGACTATAATATAGAATTATCCAAAAAAAGAGCTCAAATAGTAAAAGATTATTTAGTTGGTCTAGGGATAGATCCTGATAAATTGAGAGTAGTTGGAAAAGGTGGAACTGATAAATACGCCACAGGGGAGACTCAAGACGCTCTTCAGCAAAACAGGAGGGTCAATTTAATAATTGATATACCCCCTGAGCCTGAGATAGAGGTGCAACCTCAGGAAAGCGAAGAATTACCCCAAACGACCCCTCCCCCGTCTGAAAAACCTGAAGAAGAGGTTTCCTCTACAGATTCGATTTCTCAAACGGTTCAACCTCCCCAACAGGAAGATGTTATTAGATCTTCCTTGCAGCCGATGCTGGCAGACTTATCAAAAACAATAGAAAAGAAAGTAAGAGGACGCGCTCCTAGCCGCATTATTTTTAATACGCCCACAGAAATGCAAATTGGCAAATCATATCTAGTAGAAGCGGATGTGGCTTACTCTTTTGTAGGGGCACTATCTGAGGATTTAGGTGATATTAAGTTAGATAATAAAATCGGTATAAATCTTACCGGTAATGGTTTTGATATTGCTCCTGAATTAGAAAATGATCTAAATGAAGAGCGCGAATCTGAAAATGGGGCTATTTTTAAACTAATAGATAAAGACACTTCTTTAAAGTGGAAGTGGTCAGTAACCCCGACAAGAGACGGTATCGGCTCACTCATACTGTCAATAGCCATAACTGTGGAGAACTCGGTGAGTGGCCTGATGATTGGTGAATACGCTACTTTTCAAAGGGTTATTGAAGTAAGGCCCAATATTATTCATGCTGTTACAAGCAGCTATTGGATCATGGGTGTTTTGATCATTTTTATAATAGCGGTGGTAGCTTGGATTTTAATTAGGAAAGTCAGAGTTTACTAAGATATCATTAAAAACAGATACTAGAGGTTTGAGAAACTAAATGGGATGGCTCGATAAAATAGTCGGCAAAGAGGAAATGATTAAGAACTTGGATCATGTTGCGATAATCGTAAGCGATATGGATCGGGCGATAGAATTTTATACAGAAGTTCTGGGACTTAGATTAATTTCGGATGGCCGTCCAAAAGGCGGAGAAAAAAAGAGTTTCCTGGGAACAAAATCTAAAGCCATAGTTGCGCTTAGTGAGGATAAGAATAGAACACTGCAAAAAGGTGGATATTTAGCTGGAGTGGATCACGTGGCTTTCGGGGTAGATGATGCGGAGAAATCAAGCGGGATTCTAAAAGAAAGAGGGGTCGAGTTTATAGAAATAAAGTTAGGGGACGATGGGAAGCCAAAAGCTTATCATTTTCTTGATCCGGATGGGCTTGAACTTGAAATTTGCGATGATACTGGGGAGGAAGTGCCTCAATATTAAAGGAATATTAATATTTATCGTGTTCCCTATTCTGTTATAATAACTAAAGAAAGCCATTGAATTTCTAATAATTGTAAATATATTATTGATATTGTAATAGAATGAAGTCAGGAGTTGGAATTGAATTCAGTAGATCCGGATAAATATAAGCTGCCAGTACGATACGGACAGGAGATGCGTATCCTTGTAGTTGGAGGTGGCATAGCTGGGCTTACACTTGCCGCATTGCTCCAGCAAAGGGGTTTTAAACCTACTCTTGTTGAACGGATACCGGAGTATGGAACAGTAGGATACGTTATTGTGCTCTGGCCCTCAGGGAGCCGCATTCTAAAAGGTCTCGGAGTCTACAGGAACTTGCTTGACATTGGTCTTCAGTTTACGACTTATAATGTTTCGGATGAGCAGGGACAGATGCTGCATTCATATTCTGTCGAGAATGTCACTGAGAAATATGGTCCGATGCTGAGTACATATAGGCCCGATTTAATTAATGTAATTAAAGAAGCGGTCGATCCGGATTCTATCCGTATGGGTACTACAGTTGATGAAATTGACCAAACGAATGATGAAGTGCACGTGAGTTTCAGTGACGGAACCAAAGAATCTTATGATCTGGTTGTGGGATGTGACGGGGTACGTTCTAAGACACGTAACCTAGTGTTTGGAGATGCGCCTTTATCTTATAGTGGAATGACCGGTTGGAGTTTTTGGGTTAAGCCGAATATTGCCAAGACGCTAGAAATAGCTGAATATTGGGGTACGGGTAAATTCTTTGGAATTTGGCCGACAAAGGGCCGGCTATCAGTATTCACAAGTATAAGTAACAAAAACCAAGACCCTGATCCAGTTGAATCAAGAATTAACAGAATTCAAGATAATTTTAAAGATTTTGGCGGTTTAGTACCTAAAATATTAGACGGTCTCGATGATCCAAAAGAAATATATCATGGCTACTACAACGATTTAAAAATGAAAAAATGGCATAAGGGTAGAGTCGTATTGGTTGGTGACGCTGCACATGCTATATTGCCCACCGCTGGAGGCGGTGTCTCAATGGCGATGGAGTCTGCTGCGGTATTAGCCGATGAGCTTTCCAGGGCTGATTCAAAATACATAGAACAAGCTTTTGAGAGCTACATGACAAGAAGACGCACGCGAGTTGATAAGATACAAGATCAGTCTCGTATGATGGGCAAGTTTGCTTTTGCAGATAACCGATTAATGTCTTCTATGAGGGATTTTCTCCTGCGTTTCTATTCAAACAAGCTTCATGTTCGTTATTGGGACAGCATGCTTAAAGAGCCTATTTAATATAATAAACCCCCGTGTTTTTATAGCTATCTCTTAATATAATACTTCTAATTCTTTGACTACATGAGGATTATTACTCAGTTATAGTTTATTGATGTTTTTCTGGCAATTTGGAGTTTAATTAGTATCCTTTTAAGAAATATATAGACAATAATTTAGTAATAGATTGAGACTAAACAACTTCAAATCATTTTCTTTGGAGGTATTAAAGTAATGAGGAGTAAGTCAAAGTTATCATTTTTCCCCATAGTATTTTTAATGATCTTTTTTGGTTTACAGCTTGATGGCAATGCTCAAACTAATGAATTTAAATCTCTCTCGCCATTGGTTAAGCAATTAAGCCCCTCAGTTGTTAATATAAGCACTACAAGTGTTTCTAAAGGCGGGGTTCAGTCCTTTGAGTCTCCTTTTGGTGAAAAAGGGGATGATCCTTTTGATGATTTCTTTGAAAATTTCTTCGGAGACAACCCTCAAAGAGAATTTAAAAGAAAAGGGCTTGGCTCGGGGTTTATTTTTAGTGAGGACGGATATATTATCACAAATAATCATGTTGTTGAGCGGGCTACGGATATTAAAGTGATTCTGCAGAACGGGGATAGTTATGATGCAGAAATTATAGGTACAGACCCCAAATCAGACTTGGCTCTTCTTAAAATTGAGTCCAAATCAAAACTGCCCGCAGTTAGATTCGGTAATTCAGATAGACTTGAAATCGGAGACTGGGTTTTGGCTATTGGAAATCCCTTCGGGCTGGGTCATACAGTGACAGTAGGGATTATCAGCGCTAAGGGAAGGTCTTTGGGGCTTGGCTCATACGACGATTTTCTTCAAACCGACGCTGCGATCAATCCGGGAAATAGCGGTGGACCGCTATTTAATTTTAATGGTGAGGTAATAGGGGTAAATAGTGCTATAATTGCCGGCGGTCAGGGGATTGGTTTTGCAATTCCTATTAATATGACTAAGAATGTTGTGTCACAGTTAAGAAATGGCGGGAAAGTGGTTAGGGGATGGATTGGGGTTTATGTACAGAGGTTAACTCCGGAGATAGCGGAAAGTCTCGATTTGGATGATGATAATGGAGCTTTGGTCGCGGATGTGACTGCTGGCGGCCCTGCTGATAAAGCTGGAGTTAAAAGGGGCGATATCATAATAGAGGTTAACGGAAATAAAATTAATGAAATGCCAGAACTACCAAAATTGGTAGCTAGTTATAGACCAGGTACTAAAACTAAGTTGAAAGTAATTAGAGACAGCAAAGAAATGATTCTGAACATAAAACTTGAAGAACTTCCAGACAGGGTTGCTCAAATTTCCAGAAAGAGCACGGAAAATGAAATTGAACAAAATCTTGGTCTAATTGTTCAGGAAATTACCCCAGAGGTAAAGCGTAAGTTGGGCATAGAATATTCTAATGGGGTTGTTATTTCTGATGTAATGGGTAATAGTCTTGCGTCTGAGGCGGGGCTGCTTAGAGGGGATGTTATCCTAGAAATAAATAAAAAACAGATCGCAAATTTGGACAATTACCGTAAAGCCGTAGATTCTGTTAAAGAAGGGCAAAACTTTTTGTTTTTAGTTAAACGGGGTTCAAATACAATTTACGTTGCTCTTAAAGCTGAGGCAGAAGATGACAAAAGTTAATAAACGCTTAGATGAGCTAGGGATTAAGCTCCCTGATCCACCTGAGCCATTAGGTGCTTATAAACCCGCAGTTATATCAGGCGGGTTACTCTTTATTTCCGGGCAATTACCGCTTAAAGATGGGAACCTATTGTTTAAAGGTAAAGTTGGGGCCCAAGTCTCGCCCGATGAAGCTTATCAGGCGGCCAGGGTTTCCTCTATAAACGCTCTTGCGGTAATAGGTAAGGAAATTGGTGATTTTAGTAAAGTCAAAAAGATAGTTAAAATAACTGGATATGTTTCAAGTGCTGAGGGCTTTAATTCTCAGGCCGCAGTAGTAAACGGAGCATCGGACTTTTTCTTTGAGGTTTTTGGAGAGGCTGGTAAGCATGCCAGGGTTGCAGTTGGTGTCTCTGGGCTTCCAGCTGATTCCCCTGTCGAGATTGAAGTTATAGCTGAAATTGAAGTTTAATATTGTTTGAATTTATTTTTCTTAAATTGTTCTTCATTGCTCTCCCAGATGAAAAGAGACCTCCGTATTTTTATTTACTCAGATTACGCTTCCGCGTCACTAAATATTGACGTAGTACTAGAACGCATCACTGAATTGGGTTTTCCTCTTGAGGATCGAGGTAATCTGATAGATTTTCTGTCACTTTCCGAGCAGGGTATATATAAATTGGCCCAAAATTTATCCTCTGCACAAATACCGGATATTTCAATCCCTGTTGATAACATTAATCCTCCTAATAGAAATGAAATTGATTCAGAAATTAACAGGCTTTTAGGGCGTGTAAGTGCAAGGGGAAAGTTTTATGACGGATTTTGGATCCAGAGAATTTTATATCGCGCACTTGCGGAAAAAGTTACTGACGAGATTAAAAGCGGATTCATCCACCTAATATTCACAAGCCGTTTATTTGGAACTTTTGAAAACAGAAGATATCACGCAAGAGTGGTACTTATGGGAACTCCCGCCCTTATTTCAACCTCAGGACTGGTGGAGGCCCCTGCGAAGCCCAAAGAATATTACTATATTAAAGGGCGGCTAATCCAAACCGGAAGAGACGTGAGTGAGCTGGATAATATGTATAAGGGGAGATTTGTCGAATACGATGACTCAAAAATCTCTTCTATATTGACCTCATATGCTCTTCAGGCGGTTGGATACGAAATCACCGGAAATGCATTTTGTGAAGACCCGGACTGCTGCTTATTTAATTCTCATTGGCAGGGAGACGTGCTTAAAGTGCAATATAAGGGCAATCCTTGTAAAAAGTGTATGGAGTCAATAAGAGGTTAAATGAAAGGTTGTAAATAAAAGTGGAAGAGGTACAAAAACCTCTTCCACTGGTTAGTTTCTAATATTAAGATATGACCTTTTCTTCTCCGCCCTCAAGTATCTCTATTGCCACCTGCGCGGCTTTTCTACCTGAAAGTAACATTCCGCCAAATGTCGGCCCCATTCTCGGTAGTCCATATGTTGTATTAACGGACATTCCGCATGCAATTAAGCCCGGATGAACTAGGCCAGTGTATTCAACAAGCGCCTCTTCTGATTTTTCTACCCACATTGATCCATGACCAGGCAGCTTTTTATATAAACCCTGCTGTGAGAGTCTATTCACGCAGTAAGCATCGTGCCCCGTGGCATCAATAACAAGTTTTGACTCTATTGCTATAGGATCAAGGCAAGTTATTTCTTTTGGCATGTTAGCAATCGGAGTCCAGTTGATAACGATTCCAGCTACTCTTCCGTTTTCTCTGTAAACTAGATCATCGAACATAGTCATGTTACGTATTTTTGCGCCGGCTTCACAAGTCATGGCAATTAGCTTTGAACAAGCGTACGGTCCGTCTGCTACGCATAGCCCAGGCTCGACTTCCTCATAGGGCACTTCTATTTCATCAAGAACGTCATTCCCAGGCGTCCTTACGGTAACTTTGTTCATAAGGTAACCACCTATCCAGAATCCGCCCCCTAGATAGTTCATTCTTTCCACTAAAAGAACTTTATATTTCTTTTTTGCAATATCCTTTGCTGCGACAAGCCCGCTTGGTCCCGCCCCAACAACTATCACATCACTTTCAATGTGTTCGGTAAATTCTTTTGCAAACCCCTCAACAATTGCTCTGGTGACTTCTTTTTCACCAACTGGGGCAAACTTAATAGTATCAGCCATAGAATAAATACCTCCGTGAAATGTCTCGATTAGACCGCTTTAATCTATCATAGATTCGGGGTGCGTCAATAGATATCGATTCAGGTACTCTATTCTTTTAGAGTATAGCTTTCTTGTGGATTATATCCGGTTTATAAGTTATTTTATTTAGGACCAAGTGGGAACTCAATATTCCCTATTAATACAATCCGGAGGTTGTTAGATGTTAGATTTCTACAGATATATAATTGTTATTTGCGTACTCTCAATATTTGCCGCATCACAAGTCTTTGCGGGACTTATTATGGAACAAGAGAGATATGAGAAAGGCAGTAGTCAGAAGCTAAAAGGAACTATTTATATGCAGGATAACAAGGTTAAATTTTTTGATGAAGAAGGTCAGTTTTCTGCAATATTTAATCTGGAAACAGGAGAAATGATACAGATAGATAATACATCTAGGACCTACACATCTGCGCAAGCTAAGGATTATTTTAAGTTTTTTAAAGAATATGCTCTAAAGATGAAAGCCGCTATGCAACATAAGCTTGCTGAGCTTCCACCTGATCAAAGAGCACGTGCTGAGGAAGCGATGAAAAGACAAGGTATCGAGCTTCCCGGAAGTAATTCTATACCTGTAAAAATTGAGCTTAAAAAAACCGGAGATTCTAATAAGATTGTTGGATATGAATCGGTTAAGTACGAGGTATATAGAAACGGTAAGCTTGATGAAGAGATATGGACAAGTAATGAGGTGGGGTTTGAAAATGAAATTGATATGAATAAGATGACTGATTATATGAGCGAGCTTAGAAAAATTGAGGAAAGTTTAGGAGGAACAAGCTCCGTATCTAAGGAAGCGGAGCAAGCCTACATAGAAGTATTTAGTTCAGGTTTTCCAATGAAGACAACTGATTATCCTGTTTCTGGAAATTCAATTATTGAGGAAATAGTTAAAGTTTCCAGAAAGAAAATAGATATCAGTGAGTTTAGAGCTCCCGCAGGTTATACAAAAGTACCGCTTGAAGAAATGTTACAGTTAGGGTCAGTGAAATAATTTATAAGAAGCTATTCAGAGAGTGACTGTTAAATGTCTAGCATCACTTTTCTTCTTCAACTGCTTCTTCGGGTTCTTCATTCTCTTGCTCTTCTGTCTCTTCCGGCTGTGAATCGGCTTCGGCCGCGGCTTCTTCAGGGATTTCCTCTGTTTTTTCTGCTTCTGTTTGAACTACTTCTGGTTTTGCTACTTCTCCGTTTTCCCCTACAACCGTTACACTGATAATTGCTTCCACTTCTTGGTATAGTTTGACACTTACATCGTGGGTTCCCAATGCTTTAATAGGACTCTCAAGTTTTATATCTTTTCTTGAAACTTCAAATCCGAGTTCTTTTAATGCTTCAGATATATTTTGGGAAGTGACGGATCCGAACAACTTCTCTTCTTCTCCAACTTTAGCGGGAATAGTAACACTTGTTCCGTCAAGTTTAGAGGCAAAACCTTGAGCTTCAACTTTTAAGGCTTCCTCTCTTTTATTTATAATATTGCTTTTTTGCTCCCAAACTTTCATATTTCCAGGAGTAGCTATTATAGCAAGTTTTTTTGGAATTAGGTAATTTCTGGCTAGACCGTTCTTTACCTCTTTTATTTCACCCATTTTGCCAACTGACTCAACGTCTGTAGTAAGTATAACCCTCATCTTTTTGAAAACCTCCCAGTGTATCTTATTAAATCTAAATAAGACTAGTTAGAGCTGTTCTTTGCTCCATTTTTAGTGGAGAACCGTATATGGAAGAAGAGCCATAAACCTTGTTCTTTTGATTGCTGAGGAAAGCTGTCTTTGATGGAATGCGCAAAGACCAGAATTTCTTCTTGGCACTATCTTCTTCCTATCAGTAATGAATCTCGACATTAGATCTACATTTTTGTAATCCACTTCTATAGGTTCTGTACAGAATCTGCAAACTTTCTTTTTTGTAAAATATCTTTTATCTCTTCTTGAATCCATTATTTTGTTCCTCCTTCCTCTTCTGTAACTTCAGCAGCCGGTTCTTCGACGCTCTCAGCTTGCTGAGTTTCGGGTTCTACTTCCCGAGCAACCTCTTCTACTGCTTCAGCGGCCGGTTCTTCGGCGGCCTCCGCCTTTTGAGCTTCAGCTTTTTCAGCCTCTGCTTTTTGAGCTTCGGCTTTTTCAGCGGCCTTTTCCTGAGCGGCCTTCTCCTTATTTACGGCCTCTTCCGTTACCTTTAGTGTCATGAATCTGAGGATGTCGGTATTGTAGAAACTTAGATGTTTTTCTATCTCTGCACAAGCACTAGGCAATGCTTTAAATACCAATATATAGTAAATGCCTCTTTTATGATCTTGTATCTCGTATGCCAATCCCCTTTCAGCCCATTTGTCGGCCTTAATTATTTCACCTTGATGTGCGGAAATCGAATCTAGAAGTTTTTGCTGAATTTTGGTCAGGTCTTCTTCTTGTATATCAGGCCTAGTGATGTAAAGCGTTTCGTAATAGTTCGGCGATACT
>Ga0209013_10002537_pt1 | contig 16518 bp, 10 predicted proteins | sample Cruoilmetagenom2_FD_187291 | JGI IMG/M metagenome (GOLD analysis project Ga0209013, IMG submission 187291) | Oil polluted marine microbial communities from Coal Oil Point, Santa Barbara, California, USA - Sample 2 (SPAdes) (version 2) | ecosystem: Environmental > Aquatic > Marine > Oil seeps ...
TCACCCGAGCGGAAAAACTCACTGTCAAGACGCGTACTGCTGCTCGTACCATGCTGATAGCGCAGCATAATCATTTCATAGCGGCCATCAGCTGTGGCTACTATTTCGCCCTTGTAGCTAACTTCACCTTCGCGCACAGAACTGGTAACGTTTTCCAGCTCGGTCATATATGCCTGCATGGCTGACTTGTCTTTTAGCTGTGATTCTTCCAGTGTTGGCAGATCAATCATCGCCCCAAGCAGCACACTGTCATATCGTTGAGCGAGACGGGAAATGATGGCCTGAACCGCCATGAAGTCACGGCAAATATTTTCCAGCGTCTGCCCCTCAATAGCCCCCCGCCCGTCTCCCGGGTCAAGGCTCGCCTTCTGCAGGGCGAGCTGCAACAGATACTCCTGCAACTCGGCATCATCTTTCAGATATTGTTCTTTTTTACCTTTGCTTACCTTATATAGCGGTGGCTGAGCGATATAAATATGACCATTCTCAACCAGCTCTAACATCTGGCGATAAAAGAAGGTAAGCAACAGGGTTCGAATATGTGAACCATCGACATCGGCATCGGTCATAATGATGATGCGGTGGTAGCGTAATTTCTCAATATCGAACTCATCCTTGCCTATACTGGTTCCGAGTGCTGTGATTAGTGTCGCCACCTCGTCGGAAGACAACATTTTATCGAATCGTGCTTTTTCAACATTTAGGATTTTGCCCTTTAAAGGCAAAATGGCCTGAAACTTCCTGTCGCGAGCCTGCTTTGCTGAGCCACCGGCTGAATCCCCCTCCACCAGGTAGATTTCACACAATGAAGCATCCCTCTCCTGGCAATCAGCCAGCTTACCCGGCAAACCACCGATTTCCAGCGCCCCTTTGCGGCGGGTCATTTCGCGCGCCTTGCGTGCTGCGTCTCGTGCCCTGGCTGCCTCAACGATCTTTTGTGTGATGGTCTTCGCAACGGCAGGGTTCTCAAGCAGGAAATCATTCAATCTTTCACTGATTAATGAATCCACCACCCCTTTCACTTCAGACGAGACCAGCTTGTCTTTTGTCTGTGAGGAAAACTTAGGGTCAGGCACCTTTACAGATAACACAGCAACCAGGCCTTCGCGCGAATCGTCGCCTGATATATTAACCTTCTCCTTCTTCGCCAGGCCGCTGCGGTCAATATACTGATTGAGTGTGCGCGTCATTGCTGCTCGAAAACCCGCCAAATGGGTTCCGCCGTCTCGCTGCGGTATGTTATTGGTGTAGCAAAAGACATTTTCCTGATAGGAATCATTCCATTGCATGGCCAGTTCAACACGAATACCTTCTCTATCACCGTCAATCAGGATAGTTTTTTCATGTAGTACTGTTTTATTGCGGTTCAGATGCTCAACGAATGCCGCGATTCCACCCTTGTATTCAAACACCTCATGATGATCATCTCGTTCATCGTGAAGTACAATTTTGGCGCCGGAATTCAGAAATGATAGCTCCCGTAGCCGCTTGGCAAGCAAATTAAAGTGAATCTCAGTGTTTGTAAAAATTTCACGGCTGGGCTTGAAGCGGATCAAGGTGCCTGTATTTTCAGTCTTTCCAATCACTTTCAGCGGTGCATCAGGCACGCCGAGCGTGTATGTCTGCTGAAATGTCTCACCATCGCGTTGAATTGTCAGTTCCAGCGATTCGGACAGCGCATTAACAACTGATACGCCGACACCATGCAATCCGCCAGAAACCTTGTATGAATTCTGATCAAACTTCCCGCCAGCATGAAGTACTGTCATTATGACTTCTGCAGCAGACCTCCCCTCTTCTTCAATTATGCCTGTAGGGATACCTCTGCCATCGTCTCCAGCGGTCACTGAACCATCTGTATGAATAGTGACTATTACTTCAGAGCAATGCCCCGCAAGCACTTCATCAATAGAGTTGTCGACCACCTCGAATACCATGTGATGCAGACCTGTTCCATCATCTGTATCGCCGATATACATACCAGGGCGTTTGCGAACTGCATCAAGCCCTTTAAGTACTTTAATGCTACTGGAGTCGTAATTCTGTGGGTCGGACATCTGCTAAATTCCTTGTCATCTATATCGGTACAATACTAACATTATTAGGCCCTGCAAGCGCTTACTGGACTCATGAATAACGATGTTCCACGTGAAACATCGGAGCTTCACTGGTCGGGTGTATAGTATTGATTGGGTTTGTAGGGCTGGATTTATTCGACCAGGATTGGGAGGCAACTCTATTAAGAAAGAAGATGGTCGAATGAATTCGACCCTACCGGGGGAGAACGGATCAGATACTAAGTGATGGGCAGAATAAAGATCTGTATTGGATATGTTCCACGTGGAACAACCATGTATTCAGAAATCAATGTGGCGTCAGCTTGAAATACCTGGGAGCCCTTCAAATCCTTTTGTTAAAAAGATGTGAAGCGTAGATCACAATCGCATTGGCATCACAATATAGACGGTTTTGTCATCCTCAGGTGCGTGGATAGTCCCTGAACTGTTAGCGTCTTCCAGAGTCATTTCAATCATCTCTGTGTCGATCGCATTGATAGCATCAATCATGTAACCGACATTGAAACCAATCTCAATGTTGTCGCCATCGTACTGAACGGGGATTTCATCAAATGCTTCTTCCTGGTCAGGGTTATTGGCAGAAACGGCAATTTGATCTTTTGAGACGATCAGTCGCACTCCCCTGAATTTCTCGTTTGTTAAAATAGAAGCACGTGTCAGTGTGTCGTGAAAAGCCTTCTTATCGACACGCAGCGTTTTGCTCTGGTTCCTGGGAATAACTTTGTCATAGTCAGGAAAGCGCCCGTCAATCAACTTTGAAGTGAATATTACAGAATTGAGTTCAACGCGCATGTGATTGGAATTGAAACTAACTTTGATCTCATCATCAGAGTCTTCAATTATTCTTAACAATTCTATGACGGCTTTTCTTGGCACTATTGAAGTGACGCCTTCTTCATTTTCTACTGAACTCAATTGGCATTCAGTCTTCGCCAATCTATGGCCGTCTGTTGCCACCGTTTTCATGGTGGTCCCATCAGAGTCGAACAACAGACCATTCAAATAAAAACGTACATCCTGTTGTGCCATGGCAAACGATGTTCTTCCAAGCGCATTTCTGAAAACGTTGATCGGTAATGACCAGGTCTGATCCCATTGTTCAGTTTCAATCTTGGGAAAGTCTTCGACTGGCAACGTCTGTACAGTGAAACGACTGCGTCCTGAGCGAATTACTGCCTTGCTGTCTTCTGATTTTATGGTAATTTCGGAATCTTCTGGTAGTGCTCGCGTTATATCCAGTAACTTACGGGCATTCAATGTTATTTCGCCTGCTTCTCCTTTGAGCGTTGAGCAGTTTGTAATAACTTCCACTTCCAGGTCAGTGCCGGTCAAACTGAGATTTCCATCATCCGTAAGTTGGAGAAGAACATTCGATAATATAGGGAGTGTCTGCCGTTTTTCGACAACACTGCATACATAGGTGAGTGGTTTGAACAGAACTCCTCTGGATATTGTAATCTGCATTCTCTTTTTCCCGCTTATTAAATATATATTTATTTATATATAAAGATAGTTATTACTATTATGTTTCTATTTCCTGTTGATAACTCATATATTTCTTTTTACATCAATAACTTGTGATATTTTTAATCCTGTTAATACTAAATATGTTTTTATTGAATAAACTGTGTATGGCTGTGGATAAATCGTTGCTCTCGATAGTTTTGTGTTACTTATCCACAATTAGTCACGTCAACTACTCAGAATTTTCAACAGGTTTTCATAGTCCCCTTTCAACTGTGAATTTTCGTTAACTAGATCGTTTACTTTTTTACAGGCATGAATGACTGTCGTGTGATCTCGTCCGCCAAAGGAATCACCTATCTCCGGCAGACTGTGATTGGTCAATTCTTTTGATAATGCCATGGCTATTTGTCGAGGTCTGGTAATGTGTCGATTGCGCCGCTTTGAGTGCATATCCGAAATGCGAATTTTATAGTATTCGGATACTGTCTTCTGGATATTATTCAGACTGACCATACGTTCCTGAAAACCAACAATATCCTTTAGAGCTTCCTTGGCAAGTTCCAGGTCTATGTTGCGACCTGAAAATCGCATACTGGCTATAATCCGATTCAGGCCACCTTCCAGTTCTCGTACATTGGAACGAATCTGACGTGATATATAAAACGCCACTTCCTGTGGCAGCTCTACGCCCATTTCGCTGGCTTTAGTAATCAGGATGGCAACACGTGTTTCCAGTTCAGGCGCCTCAATTGGCACCGTCAAACCACAGCCAAAACGTGTCACCAGACGCTCTTCCAGACCGTCTATCTCCTGCGGGAGTCGGTCGCTAGTCATAATGATCTGGTGATTGAGATCATGCAATGCATTGAAAGTATGAAAGAATTCTTCCTGAGACTGATTCTTGCCCGCAAAAAAGTGTATGTCATCAATGAGCAGTGCATCTACAGACCTGTAGTGACGCTTGAAATCATCGATGCTGTGGTGGCGCAACGCTTTAACAAATCCTTGCACGAACATTTCAGAGCGCACATATGCCACATGGGCAGAAGGATTGTGTTTCAGGATCATGTTTCCTGCCGACTGCATCAGATGTGTCTTACCAACGCCGGAACCGCCGTAAATAAACAGCGGGTTGTAGGCACGTCCGGGATTTTCTCCTACCTGGAAGGCAGCCGCCCGGGCTAATTGATTAGATTTACCTGCTACGTGTGAATCAAATGTAAATTTTGGATTCAAACTGGCACTGTAGTCGAGTTTGGTTTTGATGCGTGTAGTGTTGCTACTTTCCTGAGTGTTTGTCTTCTTTTTATCCCGCAGGGAGCCCCCCCTGTCGCTGTCTTCTTCAGTCCCAGCAGGGATAGATCGTGTACCAATTTTGAGTACGATACTAAATTCGCCTTCTCCTACCTGAGAGACGACTTCAGAAATTCGTTCCAGATAGTTTTCTTCCACCCATTCCTTTACAAACCGGTTGGGTGCAAGAATTGTTAATCTGTTACGGTCTTTTTCCGCCTGTAAAGGCCGAATCCATGTGTTGAACTGGTCGACGGACAACTCACTCTCGAGTTGTTCCAGACAGTTGCTCCAGAAACTTTTTCTTGCCAAGGTGATATCCCGATACTGCTTAATTATCAAACACTTATATTATAATATAACCACGTTCATTTGGACTGTGAACGCGACCCTTTATGCAGGGAAAGTTGGTCGAGTGTACCGAATCCGAATAAAGTTATCCACAGGCAAAAAACATTTTTTCTGAATAACTGCAATACCATAATCTGGCATTTTCTGTGTAAAGGATCAGGTCTAAATGGTATTCTATTCGGCATACAGGTACACACGGTTACAGCAGGTCTGATTAAGACGTTGACAGGCCAATGTGGGTTGACAATTACGGCGCTGGGCAGTAAATTTCCACCCCTTTTTCCATTTGCGACTGAGCGTTAAACCTCAACTCGTTTAACGACTACTAGACACAAGAAGCCAGAATCATGAAAAGAACATTTCAGCCGAGCGTACTTAAGCGTAAACGCCGTCACGGTTTTCGTGCCAGAATGCGCACCCGCAGTGGCCGCGCCATTATCAATGCTCGTCGCGCTCGTGGCAGAGCAACCCTGAGCGCCTGAGTCAATCCGCAGTGACTGCTGATCTCCATGTCAGGGAGATTCGCTAAACAGAACAGGCTTCTCCGGAAGGCTGAATTCTCGTCTGTATTCAGAAAAGCAAAACGGGACCAGGGTCCCTTTTTTTTAGTTCTGCATACAGCCAACAGCCTTCACAGGGCTCGACTGGGTCTTGCTGTGTCGAGGAAGGTTTCACTAAGGGCCGTCAGGCGCAACAGCATTAAACGCCGGATCCGGGAATCGTTCAGGCAAAACAAGGGGCTATTGAGTGGGCTCGACATCGTCGTCATTGCACGTCCCGCGGCAGCAAAAGCAGACTGTAAACAACTGGACTTATCCATTAAAAAACACTGGCGTAATATTTCCGGTCATGCGTAATTTCATTGTCAGCTCACTACATTCCTACAAGCGCTGGATTAGTCCGATGCTGGGTCAGCACTGCCGTTTTCATCCAAGCTGTTCCGAGTATGCAGCCACCGCAATTGGCGACTACGGTGTACTGCGAGGCAGTTGGTTGTCTGTTAAACGTATACTCCGCTGCAACCCATGGAACGCCGGTGGCATAGATTACGTGCCCGGCCATAAGGAACATCACTAGATGGAAAACCAGAGACTTATTCTGTTCGTTGTACTTGCCTTTCTGCTGTTAATGCTATGGCAGCAATGGATTGAATACTCCAGCCCACCTGTTATTGACCAGCCCGTCACCAGCAGCACGCAATCGTCACAATCTGCCACCACAGCGGAAGTAATTGACAGCAGCGTACCGGGCGCTCCAGCCGTTGATTCTGAAGCGGTCAGGCCGGTTGTTGATGCGGGTCAGACATCTTTAACCACAGCAAATACAGGCAATGCAATAACAGTAAGTACTGACTTACTACGTGTAGAACTGAATACACTAGGCGCCGGTATTAATAAGGCCTGGTTGCTTGATTATCCCGTGGATGTTGATCACCCGGATGAACCGTTTCAGTTGATGAGGGATCAGGGTGATGACCTCTTCACTGTCCAGGGAGGATTGATTGGGCACCAGCGCACACTACCTACCCATAAAACCCTGTTTACGGTTAACGGAGACAACTTTGTCCTTAAGGAGGGTGAAGAGAGTCTCGACGTGGAGTTTGTCTGGAACGCGCCTGACGGTGTTACCTATAAAAAAATCTACACCTTTCACCGTGACAGCTATGGCATAGATATACGCTTCCGCGTGATAAACAGTAGCGCATCAGCCTGGCGCGGTTATCTATACAATCAGTATCGACGCACCGAAGCAGGCAAAGATGGAGCACTGGGATTCATGAGCGTTGTCCCAAGCTACACAGGCGCCGCAATTTATGATCGCGAAAACAAGTACAGCAAGATCAGTTTCTCCGATATGCGCGATGAAAACACCCAACACGTAACCGATAACGGTTGGGTATCAATGATGCAGCATTATTTTGTCAGCGCCTGGTTGCTCGACGAGGGCCGGCCCTACGAAATCTACACCCAGGTGCTTCCCGGCCCACAGTATACAATTGGGTACAAAACAGCTCAGCCAGCCGACATACCGGCCGGCAGTAATGGCGAACTAACCGCGCGTATCTATGTTGGTCCCAAGGAAGTACGCCGACTCAGCAAGGAAGCAGAAGGCCTTGAACTGTCGGTTGATTATGGCTGGCTGACACCGGTATCAGCGCCGCTGTTCTGGCTGCTGGACAAGATCCATATGCTGGTCGGTAACTGGGGCTGGGCGATCATCATCCTTACCATACTGATAAAACTGGCCTTTTATCCCCTGTCTGCCGCAAGCCATAAATCCATGGCCAATATGCGTCGTATGGCCCCGCGCATCAAAACATTGAAAGAACGCTTTGGCGATGACAAGGCTCAGCTCAATAAAGCCATGATGGAGCTGTACAAGAAGGAAAAAATAAACCCGCTCGGTGGCTGCCTGCCTATTCTGATCCAGATCCCGGTGTTTATTGCGCTGTACTGGGCGCTGCTGGAAAGTGTAGAACTCAGACAGGCGCCATGGATATGGTGGATTCGTGACCTTTCCCAACCAGATCCTTTCTACGTATTACCGGTCCTGATGGGTGTGTCTATGCTGGCACAGCAGCTGCTCAGTGCGGTTGCCATGGACCCCATGCAGAAGAAGATCATGATGGCCATGCCGGTCATGTTCATGTTCTTCTTTCTGTTCTTCCCTGCGGGGCTGGTGCTCTACTGGACCGTCAACAACTTGTTGACCATCAGCCAACAGTATTACATCAATAAAAAAATGGGTGTCTGACACAAGCGATACAATAGCGGCCATTGCCACACCGCGTGGTAATGGCGGTGTAGGTATCATCCGGGTATCAGGCCCGGGAGTGGTATCGTTACTGGATGTCTTACAGCCATCATCACTGGAGCCTCGCAAAGCAAGACTAAGCAGCATTCGTGACGATGAAGGTCGTCTGATTGATAAGGTGCTGCTGCTGTATTTCCCGGGTCCTGCCTCATTTACCGGCGAGGACGTGCTGGAACTGCAGGGCCATGGCGGGCTGGTGATAATGGACATGCTGCTTGAACACTTGCTCAAGCACGGTTGCCGGCAGGCGCGGCCGGGTGAATTTTCGGAACGTGCATTTCTCAACGATAAACTCGACCTGGTTCAGGCTGAGGCCATTGCCGACCTCATCGAGAGCCATTCACGCACAGCCGTACGCGGCGCCATGCGATCACTGCAAGGTGATTTTTCCCGCCGTGTTCATTTGCTGGTTGATCGCCTGATCACATTGCGCACTCACGTTGAGGCTTACCTTGATTTCCCCGATGAAGACATCGATCACCTGCCAGTCAACCAATTCACCGATCAATGTGAAGACATCACAGCTGCGTTGATCGAACTGCTGGCGACCGCGCGCCAGGGACAGATCCTGCGCGAAGGATTACATCTGGTGCTGGCGGGTAAACCAAATGCGGGTAAATCAAGCCTGTTGAACCGGTTGACTGAAGCCGACACGGCAATCGTTAGTGACATCCCCGGAACGACGCGTGATGTAATACGTGAGCGTGTTCACATTGATGGAATCCCTGTTGAAGTGACCGATACAGCCGGGCTTCGAGCGACAGGTGATGCGATCGAGTCGGAAGGAGTGGCGCGTGCGCAGCGAGAGATCATCAACGCAGATCACATCCTGCTCATAGTCGACGACGCCGACTTCAGTCAGGACTTGCTGGCGGAGCTTTACGATTACCTGCATGCGGGCGCACCTGTCACGGTGGTACGCAACAAAATCGATCTGACCGGTCAGCAATGCGGGATCGAGGAACACGATGGAGTAACCACGGTTTCACTATCGGCGAAGACAGGGGACGGTATGCCCCTGCTGATCGAGCATCTCAAGCAGGCCTCTGGCGTAGCATCTATACCTGAGGGCGTGTTCACTGCCAGGCAAAGGCATCTGGACGCCTTACGCCGTGCTCTGGCATCTGTAGAGCAGGCAGGCCAGCAACTCCAGAATATCCCACGCCTGGATCTGATGGCTGAAGATCTGCGTCAGGCACAGACCGCATTAAGTGATATTACTGGTGAGTACAGTAGCGAGGATCTACTCGGTGAGATATTCGGGTCGTTTTGTATTGGTAAGTAAGTAGTTACTCGTTCGTAATCTGATGTCCCGTCACATCTATCGCGCGCCTCTTTCGGAAAGCGCCATGAAAAGACATGGCGCTGATGTTTCCGGAAGAGCCACCCGACAGCTGTGACTAATTGGTTGGCCAATCCTTCACATTAGCAACATCAGTCTCCCACGGAGTCAGTGTAATCAGGTGTCACTGAAGGAAACATCAGCGACATGGTCACTTTCATGTTGCTTTCCGGAAGTGATGCATGATTGCACTGACGGCCCTGAAGAATACTGAATCCTCAATTAAGTGTTTACTTCCTTGATTGAGATTTGCTGGTAAACAATTGCCTGGTCAACTTGCGAGTACCCCTGCCCATCTTGCGTGCAAGTCGTTCTATCAGCCCTCGATCATCATTTAATATGGCAAGCTCTTCCTGAGTAAGCAGGCCGGGTGATAATCGTTTTTTCAGTTTCAGTACAGCACTGTGATCAACCTGAACAAACTGTTTGAAGATCCAGCGTGCGGGCAGATTCCAGCGGCTTCCCTGGTGGATGCTGGCAACGAAATCGACCAGCCAGGGCCGCTGTTGTTTATCGATTAATGTATTGCCAGAACTGCGCAGATCACAGTGAGTGACGCCGCGTGCATGCATGCTGTCCAGCAAGTCATGCAGTGAATCAAAGAACGACTGCGGGCAATCGCAATTACGCAGCTGGCTTGCCGGCGTGCCTTCGATGGCATCCGTTAGGAAGGCATAGCGGTTAACACGGCGTATTAGTCTAGGAATGCCACCCAGCCCCTCAAGACGTGCCAGAGAACGGGTTTCCCGAAAAACCAGTAACGGCCCTATCAGGTGACTGAAGCCACGGTCACTGTGGCTAAAATCTTTGAGCACAGCGTGCTCCCCGTTGATTTCGATAAGTAACACATCTGGCCGCGATCCATGTGCCTGGCGATAGCTGGTAGTGGCGTGTTCACGCAGCTCAGCAAGACTGTAGATGCCCCAGTCAACCATGCCCTTCAGTCAGCTCATTGAGCTGCTCCAGTACGCTGTCCGGGGTGAGCTTGTTCAGGCAGTCTAGATGGCTCAGCGGGCATTCCCTTTTGAAACAGGGTGAACAATCCAGACTGAGGCTCGCGATTCGGGCATGTTGTGACAGCGGTGGTGTAAAGCCCGGATCTGACGAGCCGTACACAGCAACCATGGGTAAGCGGAGCGCTGCCGCGATATGCATCAACCCCGAATCGTTGGACACTGCAGCTGAAGCCAGGGACATTAAATCTATCGCCTGGCCCAGGCTGGTGCGACCGGAGAGGTCTTCACAGCGATTCTGGCATTGACTGTTGATGTCATTACAATCCAGTTTGTCCTTGTCAGAACCGAATAACCAGACATGCCAGCCGGTATCCAGATAGTGTTGTGCCACGGCGGCATAATGGCGTGATGGCCAGCGTTTGGCTGGACCGTATTCCGCACCGGGGCAAAGTGCCAGTACAGGCGAGCCCGGCGTGGCCAGGTTTACGGCTGACAGACTGTCCGCTATGGCGTCATCATCAGTCTCCAGGTGCGGCTCGGGTAGCGGGTCAGGCAAGGCTTGCCCCTTGTCCAGCCCCAGTACGACGAACCGCTGTACCGTCATGGGTAATGCCTGCGTATCAAGCTTGCGGGCATCATTTAGCAGGCCATAACGGAACTCGCCAATAAAGCCGGTGCGCAGTGGTATGCGTGCCCAGAATGGCACCAGTGCGGATTTCAGGGAGTTCGGCAGCAGTATGGCTCGGTCATATTTGTGGCTGCGCAGGGACTTGCCCAGCCGGTAGCGTGCAGACAGGCCAAGTTGCCCATGCTGAAATGGTGAGCCAATGGCGGATGCCACCTCAGGCATGCAAGCCAGTAAAGGTTTTGACCAGTCCGGAGCGAGCACATCGATTCGGCAACCGGGGTCACGGGTCTTGAGCACCATGAACAGCGACTGGGCCATCATCATGTCACCTACCCAGGACGGTCCGACGACCAGCAGACGCGGTGGACTGTTCGTGCTGATCACGAGTCAGAGACCTGATTTATTCAGCACTACCTTTGACGTAAGTGGTTCCGCAGTAAGGACAAACGGCTTTGCCCTGCTCGTCCAGAGTCAGAAAAACGCGCGGGTGAGCATCCCACTGGCTGTTGCTGGGTAGAGGACAGACCAGTGGCAGATCCTCGTCTGTGATGTTGTGGATTTGTCCAGCGTGTTGGTCTGCTGAATGATTGCCCTGCCGGCTGGCTTTGCTTTCCATGATGTTGCTCCCTTAAATGTCCGTTCGCGTCAGCCATTCCGGGTGAGTATCACGCCGGCCATGTACCTGGTCGAAATACATAGATTGCAGTTTCTCGGTGATCGGGCCGCGTTTGCCTTCGCCAATGCGGCGATTGTCGTATTCGCGAATCGGGGTCACTTCCGCGGCCGAGCCGGTAAAAAAGGCCTCATCGGCGACATAGACTTCATCGCGAGTGATGCGTTTCTCGATTAGAGGAATGCCAAGTTCAGCTATCAGCTGGATAATGGTGTCACGAGTGATGCCATCCAGCGCCGAGGTAAGCTCAGGCGTGTAGACCTTGCCGTTGCGGACGATGAAGATATTCTCACCGCTGCCTTCCGCGACGTAGCCTTCCGGATCCAGCAATAGGGCCTCGTCATAGCCGTCATGCAGGGCTTCCTGCAGGGCGAGGATGGAATTGGTGTAATTGCCGTTCGACTTCGCCTTGGTCATGGTGATGTTGACATGGTGGCGCGTGAAGGATGAGGTGCGTATGCGAATACCCTTTTCCATGCCCTCTTCGCCCAGGTACGAACCCCAGTTCCAGGCAGCAACAATGGCATGCGTAGCAAGATTATCGGCGCGCAGCCCCATGCCCTCCGATCCGTAGAAGCACATTGGTCTCAGATAGGCATTGTTAAGTCCGTTTTCACGAACGACCTGACGCTGGGCTTCATTCAGAGTCTCCTTGTCATAGGGCATATCCATGTTAAGAATGTGCGCAGACCGGAACAGTCGGTCGGTGTGTTCCTGCAGACGGAAAATTGCCGTACCGCCTTCGGCATCATAGGCGCGTACGCCTTCGAATACGCCTAAACCGTAATGCAGCGTGTGGGTAAGGACGTGCGTGGTTGCTTCCCGCCAGGGAACCAGTTGACCGTCATACCAGATGACGCCATCACGGTCAGCCATAGACATGTGTGTTCTCCATAATCAGTTGATCCCAAACTATTGCGACCTGTTCACGCAGCTCCTTATGCTCGGACAGTGAGATTACAGGTTCATTCTCAGCCAGCGTGCGTTCGTAGCTGCATTGCATCCATGTGCTGTAAGCAGTGACCAGGGTGCTGTGTTGGCTCGCACTGATCAGGTCCAGGCCCAACAGCTTATCCAGCAATGCAATATTACCGGTCTGCTCTGTCAATTCCGGGTGCATGTTTGCCCAGCGCAGGACCGCGTATTGCACCATAAATTCGATGTCAACGATACCTCCAGCGCCTTGCTTGAGATCGAACCTCTCGTCGGCCTGCAGCTTGGCAGCAGTGCGCATTTTTTCGCGCATGCTGATGATGTCCGCACGTAGAACCTGCACATCACGTTTGCGTGTCAGAATTGTATGACGCACCTGTTCGAAGCGCTCTGCGACAGCCCTGTCGCCGGCAACGAAGCGAGCGCGCACCAGTGCCTGGTGTTCCCAGGTCCATGCCTTGTCCTGCTGGTAGCGTTCAAATGCATTGAGCGTCGCCACCAGCGGCCCTGAGTTGCCGTTGGGTCTGAGCCGCATATCGATTTCGTAGAGCCGTCCTGCATTAGTGCGGGTTGTCATCACGGTCATGAAGCGCTGGCCAATGCGAGCAAAGAATTGTGAACTGTAGATGGGGCGACTGCCGTCAGTCTTCAGGGTTTCGTCAATATTGTCTGACAGAAAGATCAGGTCCAGGTCGGAGCTGTAACCAAGCTCCTGGCCTCCCAGTTTTCCGTAGCCAATGACACAAAATGGCACGGCCTGAAGATCAACACCAGCTGGCACACCGTGATTTTTGATGATGGCCTGCTCGCTGATTGCCACACTACCCTGCGTACAGACCTCGGCAATATTGCTCAATGCCAGTCCGATTTCACGTGAATCAACGTTCTGGCTGATATCCAGAGAGGCGACACCCATCACACGTGCATGGCGAAATTCACGCAGTTGTATCATCTGTTGCTCAAGGTCGTCAGCATCAACAGTGGAGAATCTGAAATCCAGTGTCTTGCGAAGTGTGTCGCATGTGAATGAACTGTCGTCATAACCAGTCAGTAAGTCATCCAGTAGAATGGGGTGCTGTGTCAGCCAGTTTGCGATCCATTCACTGGCACTAATGAAACGAATCAATTGTTCTCTGACGGGACGATTGTCGAGCAGCAACGACAGGTAAACGGATCGGCGACTGATGGCCGCGAGCAAATTGACCAGGCGCGTCATCGCCACATCCGGTTCATTTGCCGCATTGCATTCGTGCAACAGGATCGGCATGAGGCGGTCGAGACGCCCCCTTGCGGTATTGCTCAGACTTCGTGATACCGGGCCCTCGCGTAAGGCCTGGATGTGGTTGAGCATGGATGCAGGATCTGAGTAACCACTTACTTCCAGTAATCGCAAGGATTCGTCAGTATCCAGCTCGCCCTGCCACAAGTGTGATAACGATCGGGTAGTATCGTCTTCGTCGGGTCTGGCCGTCTCCATGAACAGGGAATGAAACTTTTCATGGACTTGCTGCATGTGTTGTTTCAGGACGGCCAGAAAGTCATCCCAGGTGCTGAAGCCCATGCTGTTTGCCAGACACAGCTGGTCTACTGCCGATTCGGGCAGTCTTTGAGTTTGCTGATCGGCTCTGATCTGCAGCCTGTTTTCGGTGCGGCGCAGAAAATCATAAGCAGCCAGTAGTGACTGGTGCTCAGCATGACTGATCAGCTCAAGTTCCAGAAGCACATCAAGCGCTTTCAGCAGGCTGCGCTGCTGCAGTACTGGAGTGCGCCCGCCGCGAATCAGCTGATGGGCCTGCGCGATGAATTCGACTTCACGGATGCCGCCCGGGCCGAGTTTAACGTTGCGCCACACCTCCTGTTTGCGTGACAACTCCCGCTCGATCATCTCCTTCATTTCACGAATAGATTCAAGTGCAGCAAAGTCGAGATACTTTCTATACACGAAGGGGCGCAGTGCGGTGAGCATTTCCCTGCCCGCAGATTCGTCCCCGGCGACAACCCGTGCCTTGATCCAGGCATAACGCTCCCAGTCGCGGCCATGAGTCTGGTAGTAGGCATCCATGGCGGCAAAGGACAGCACCAGCGGACCGCTGTCACCGTTCGGCCGCAGACGCGTATCGACGCGATAGACAAAGCCATCAGCAGTAGTCTGGCCGATTAACTTGATAAACATGCGCGCCTGGCGCAGAAAGAATTCGCTGTTGCTGGCCGGCTTCGGCCCGTTAGTCTGGCCATGTTCCGGGAAGCAGAAGATCAGATCGACATCGGACGAAAAATTAAGCTCCCCACCGCCCAGCTTGCCCATGCCGAAGGCCACCAGCTGCTGCGGCTGTCCGCTTTCTTCGCCGACAGGAACGCCATAGCGAGGCGCAAGCAGTTCGGCACAGCGGGCCAGTGTTACAGACAGCAGGACATCGGCGCAGCGGCTCACTGAATCGAGCACTTCAGGCAATTCAGCCCAGCCGGCAAGGTCGCGGTAGGCGATCTGCAGCATGGCGCGATTCCGTTCCCGGCGCAGCAGCGACATGATCCGGTTTTCATCGTCAGTGGCGGAAATAGCCTGCAGCAGGCGTTCACGCATTGCGCTGACATCCAGCGCAGCAAACAGCGCACCGTTGGCCAGCAGGCTGGTCAGGTACTCGCTGTCACGGCGCAGCAGACCGGAAATAAATTCGCTGTTGGAAAGCACATTTGGCAGCTCTCCCAGCCAGTCAGGCTGTTCGGAGACGGGCTCAGGCAGGCTGTCAGCAATATGTTCCCAGGTTGGCAGTACGCCAGACTGTATGTTCGCGGGTAATAGCTCGAGACGCTCGAGAAAGCGGCTCTTTGATGAGGCGTTCACCGTAAAGCCCTGCCTGCATTGATATATGATAGAATGCTAATATTCGGTTCAGCCTGAGAATGCGTGTTTGTACGCGTTGTAAACCTCAGTTGCTGGCGTTTATAAACAAACGGGTGCAGCCGCACTGCAAGGAGTATTGCTATGAGATCGTTTAACAAGATTCTGCTAGTTTCGTTATTGTTGATGATTGGGCTGAGACCCTTTGTTGCGAGCGCCGACATTGCCATTCTGGTGCACGGTTATCATTCCAGCGCCATGGCATGGGAGACCAGCGGTGTGTCCAGCATTCTTCAGGAGAATGGTTGGCCACGCAGGGGATTGTATACCACCGCAGGACCGGGCGTCAGGTATCTTCCTGCGGCAACAGAACCGGCCGCTAACAAGGCATTTGTTATCGATCTGCCCTCCGAAGCACCACTCAACCTGCAGGCTGATCTGCTGCAGCAGGCCCTGCTCGACCTGGGTACGCGTTATCCGAATGAGCCGATCACGCTGGTTGGACACTCTGCCGGTGGAGTCGTGGCACGCATCGTTGTTGTACGAAACAAGGTACCCGGGGTGACACGCCTGGTTGCCATTGCTACGCCCAATCTGGGAACCGAGCGCGCCCTGCAGGCCCTGGAGGCAACAGATATCCCCTGGCCATTCAGCATGGCAGCAGATTTCTTTGGCGGCGGAGCTTACGATACCGTGCGTCGCTCGGGCCACCTGCTGATTGATTTGCTGCCAGCGACGCCAGGCACTTACCTCGGCTGGCTGAATGTACAACCGCACCCGGATATCGAATACGTCTCCGTAGGACGTGGGCAGGCCCTGACTTTACACGGCGACTGGCTCGTGCCGGGCATCAGCCAGGACCTCAATAATGTTCATGCACTGGCCGGTCGCGCGACACTGCTGACGGTGCCTTCAGGGCATGAACTGATGCCGCTGGATGGTGTGACGCTGGTTGGTATTCTGAACGGAGGATAGGGCGTCTCTGATAAATTTGATCCTGTAACCGTATGGTGGACTCCACCGGCCAAGGGCGTACGGTTTTCAGGGGACGCCGTGAATACGTCCATGTAGGCTTAGCCGCGGCCGTCCATGGCCACGGATACCCCTGAAAATCGCACCCCCTTACCCGGCGGATGTGACGAGT
>Ga0209013_10002538_pt1 | contig 16509 bp, 10 predicted proteins | sample Cruoilmetagenom2_FD_187291 | JGI IMG/M metagenome (GOLD analysis project Ga0209013, IMG submission 187291) | Oil polluted marine microbial communities from Coal Oil Point, Santa Barbara, California, USA - Sample 2 (SPAdes) (version 2) | ecosystem: Environmental > Aquatic > Marine > Oil seeps ...
CCCGCCCGCCTGAAAACAGGGACTCCACCATTTATATCTCAAAAATAAATGGTGCCACCAACCAATTTCTCCTTCGGAGAAATCAGTAGCAGTCCCTATTTTCATCCGGGATTTATCCCCGCCCGTCCCCACTTAATAGTCTTAATAGCCGCCTATTAAAAATTTGACAGTCCCTTTAAATCGTATTATTATAGCTCTTCTTTTCCCTTTTCGGTTGAAATTTCCGAAAAGGCTGTGTGTGTTCAATTTGGCCGTGCTAGGTGGGGAGCTAGCGGTGCCCTGCACCTGAAATCCGCTTTAGCAGGACCGAATGCTTCTCTGAGGGGGGTGACGAGAGACCAGCGGTCAGGGTATTTCCTTTAAGGGGATGGACCCTGTGCAATGCAAATCTGTGAACCCCGTCAGGCCCGGAAGGGAGCAGCGGTAAGCGGAATCTTGCATGTGCCGCAGGTTACTCTATTCCTTGGAATATTCTGATCTGCCCTGTCATCGCGTCTCGACGAGGAGCTGCACGGCCTAAAATATGTAACCTATGACTTATCTCGGACTGGCACGTAAATTCAGACCCCAGACTTTTGACGATTTGATCGGGCAGGAGGCTCTGGTCAGGACCCTGCGGAACGCGATCGTCAAAGGGCGGCTGGCCCATGCTTTCCTCTTTTCAGGCATCCGGGGTGTCGGAAAAACCAGCGCAGCCAGGATCCTGGCAAAATGCCTGAACTGCGAGCAGGGTATTGTACAGATTCCCTGCAACACATGCCGGCTTTGCCGGGAAATTACGGAAGGCAAATCCGTGGATGTGCTGGAAATAGACGGCGCATCCAACAGAGGTATCGACGAGATACGGGAACTCCGCGAAACCGTACAGGTCCCCCCGTTTGCAGCGAAGCATCGTATCTACATCATTGATGAAGTCCACATGCTGACACGGGAAGCATTCAACGCCCTCCTGAAAACCCTGGAAGAACCGCCGTCCCACGTCTTCTTTATCTTTGCCACGACAGAGATTCATAAAGTGCCGGTCACCATTCTGTCCCGTTGCCAGCAGTTCGAGTTTCAGCGTATCTCCCTGCAGTCCCTGATGAAAAGGTTGTCAAAGATCGCCGATTCGGAGGGGATTTCCATCGACAAAGGGGCACTGAGATTGATCGCTTTCCAGGCGGACGGGAGCATGCGGGACGCGGAAAGTCTCCTGGACCAGGTGATTTCCTATTCGGCTGAACAAGTCACTGTCCAGGAGGTTGCGGAGATCATCGGCGTGGTGGATCGGGACCTTCTCTTTTCTCTCTCCTCCGCCGTTATTGAAGGGGATGCCCCCGGAGTCTTCGAACTGGTGGAGAAACTGGCCGAATCCGGATTTGATCTCAACCAGTTTCTGCGCGAGTTCACCGAGCATTTTCGGAACTTGCTGGTATACAAGGTTTCCGAAGGAAGCGCTTCTCTGGTCACTGCCGGAGAGGAGGAGATGAAGATTCTCTCGGATCAGAGTGCCGGGCTGAGTGAAACCGATCTGATCAGGCTTTCTAACTTTCTGGTGAAAGCCGGTCAGGAGGTAAAATATGCATCCAATCCCCGGTTTGCGCTGGAGCTGAATCTGCTGAAAATGGTCCAGGCCGGCCGGCTTGTGCCGATTGAAGAGCTTCTGAAAAATGCAGCGGGCGGTTCCTCCGGAGGCGGTACCGGAAATGTTCCATCCGGGAGCGGGGGTGGACGAAAGTCCGTACCTTCATCTGAGGGGAAAAGAGCCACAGAACAAACAGCCATCGATCCGGGATTGGAAGAAGAGGACGGGGAAGCCCCCAAACTGGCCATCACCTCCCTGACCCCTTTCCAGGAGATGACCGAAGAGGAAGAGAGACAGTGGTCTGCTGAACAGAAAGAACAGGAAGGAAGCATCCATGATAGGATTCTCGATGCTTTAAAGAAAAATAAGATGTCCATTTATTCTATGATCAAGGAGGCGAGCAATCTTTTTTCTCTGAAAAAAGATATTCTGACAATCGGGTTTTCTTCATCGAGCAGGCTGTATAAGGAACACGTAGAGAAAAAAAACAATATCAACATAATTATAAAATCAGCGGCCGAGATTCTGGGGAAAAAAGTGAGGGTAAAGGTCGTTTCTCACACGCCTGAAAATGCTGACGTAAAGAAAATGATCGATAAATCCAATGAAGATTTCGAGCATGAGCGTCTGCTAAAACGCGCCATAGAAGAGCCGGTGGTCAGGGCGTTTATGGATACGTTCCACAGCGAGATATTCGAGGTGGAGAAACTATAGGAGTTCGGATCTATGAAAAACCTGGGAAAATTGATGAAGCAGGCCATGCAGATGCAGGAGAAAATGAAAGATGAGATGGAAAACATCACAGTGGCCGCATCCAGCGGCGGCGAGATGGTCAAAGTGACCATGAGCGGGAAAAAAGAGATACTTTCCCTGGAAATTAATCCGGAAGTCGTGGATCCGGAAGACGTTGAAATGCTCCAGGATCTCATCATCTCAGCATATAACGAAGCCTGTAGAAAAGTGGAAGAGGCGCTACAGGAAAAGCTGGGAGGTTTGACGGGCGGAATGAACATCCCCGGCCTGGGTTTATAAGGCGGTTGGAGCCGGGGAGAAAGCGGAGATTCGATCCGGAAACAAAAAAGTTTTCGGCATTCCGTGAAGCCCGGGCCACCGAAAGGAGATGAATACCTTTTGAAAAGCGGCGCCCCATCGGAACCGGTAGAGAAGTTGATCAATGCGCTTGCCCGCCTGCCGGGTATCGGGCAGAAAACCGCTCAAAGACTTGCTTTTTTTATCCTGACCCTGAGCAAGGAAGAAGCGACCGGGCTAGCGGATACCATTCGCGATGTGAAGGAGAAAGTATTTTATTGTTCCATCTGTAACAACATCACGGACCGGGATCCCTGCAAGATCTGCGCCGATTCCGACCGGGACGGATCGGTCATCTGTGTTGTGGAAAGGCCAAACAGCATCATGGTGATCGAAAAGACCGGCGAATTCAAAGGGGTGTATCATGTTTTACTCGGGGCCATATCGCCGTTAAGCGGAATCGGCCCGGAGCAGTTAAAAATAGAAGGTCTCTTGAAAAGATTGGAAAGCACGGGTGTGCAGGAGATTATCCTGGCAACAAATCCGAATGTGGAAGGAGAAATGACCGCTTCCTATCTGGCCCGGCTTCTGAAGCCGCTGGGAGTGACCGTTTCGAGGATTGCCCTGGGCGTTCCTGTTGGAAGCGAGTTGGAATATACCGACGAAGTGACCATGTCCAAGGCGATGGAAGGGAGGCGGGAGCTCTAATATTACAGAATGATGTTCCATTTTGGATTCTCGATCGATTCAAAATGGCCTTTAGCTATTTATGGATTCAATCACCTGAAACGGTCAATAAGGAGAGAGTATGGCTCGCAGAATGGTTACAATCGACGGAAACAGTGCTGTCGCTACCGTAGCCCATGCAACAAACGAGGTTATCGCCATCTACCCGATAACCCCGTCTTCTTCGATGGGAGAAATTGCGGACGATTTCTCCGCAAAGGAAAAAGCCAATATCTGGGGTACGGTCCCCATAGTCGCTGAAATGCAATCCGAAGCAGGCGCCTCCGGGGCGGTTCACGGGGCTTTGACAACAGGCTCCCTGAGCACTACCTTTACGGCATCCCAGGGGTTGCTCCTCATGATTCCGAATATGTTCAAAATCGCGGGCGAATTGCTGCCTACGGTCTTTCATGTTTCCGCCCGTTCCGTAGCTTGCCAGGCCCTGTCGATTTTTGGAGACCATTCGGATGTGATGGCGGCCAGAACAACGGGATTCGCCTTCCTGGCATCCAATTCGGTCCAGGAAGTCATGGATCTTTCACTCATCGCCCAGGCGGCGACCCTGGAATCCAGAGTTCCCTTTGTTCACTTTTTCGACGGATTTCGTACCTCCTCAGAGATACAGAAAGTTGAAGAGCTTACCTTCGATGACATGCGGGCCATGATTAACGAAGATCTGGTCATAGCGCACCGTCACAGAGGCATGAATCCCGACAGGCCGGTTCTCCGTGGATCTTCCCAGAATCCGGATATCTACTTCCAGGGACGGGAAACCGTCAATCCTTATTATCACAAAGCGCCTGAAATCGTTCAGAAGGCGATGGATAAATTTGCCGCCTACGTGGGGCGCCAGTACCAGCTTTTTGAGTATGTCGGCGCACCGGATGCTGAACGGGTGGCCGTGCTTATGGGTTCCGGGGCGGAGGCCATGCATGAAGTGGTAAATTACCTGACCGGTCAGGGAGAAAAGGTGGGGGTGTTGAAGGTTCGCCTCTTCCGTCCTTTCAGTGAAGAGCATTTTGCCAGAGTCCTTCCCCCCACGGTGCAGAAGATTGCCGTTCTGGACCGGACAAAAGAGCCGGGAGCCCCCGGCGAGCCCCTTTATCTCGATATTCGGACGGCTATCGGAGAAGCGATGGGAAGAGGGCTGCTGAAACTCGACCGTTATCCGGTGATCGTAGGAGGACGGTACGGGCTTAGCTCCAAAGAATTCACCGGTGGCATGGCCAAGGCTGTTTTAGACAACCTGAAACGGGATAATCCGAAGAATCATTTCACTGTAGGTATCATAGATGACGTAACCCACACGGGCCTCGAGTGGGAGGAAACTTTCAGCAGCGAGCCCGAGGGTCTTCATCGTGCCATGTTCTTCGGTCTCGGCGCGGACGGCACGGTGGGCGCCAACAAGAACTCGATCAAAATCATCGGGGATGCGACCGATAATTATACCCAGGGCTATTTCGTATATGATTCGAAGAAAGCGGGCGCCGTGACGATTTCCCACCTCCGGTTCGGCCAGAATCCGATCCGCAGTACATACCTCGTGAGCCGGTCCGACTTTCTCGCCTGCCACAATTACAGCTTCATCGAAAAATACGACATGCTCTCGAAGCTGAGGGACGGCGGGATCTTTCTTCTGGCGAGCCCCTATAATAAAGGGGAGGTGTGGAACAAACTCCCCCTTGAGGTGCAGCAGCAAATCATCGACAAAAAAGTGCAGTTTTATGTCATCGATGCCATCCGGCTTGCAAAAGAACTCAAACTGGGCGCCCGGATCAACGTGATCATGCAGACCGCTTTCTTCCAGATCTCGGGGATTATCCCGAAAGACCAGGTTATGGATATGATCAAAAAATCCGTGGAGGAGACCTACGGCAGCAAGGGGGAGAAGATCGTCCAGATGAATATTCAGGCGGCCGAAGCGGCAGCGGAGAATATTCAGGTAGTCATGGTTCCGGAAAAAGCGACCAGCACTTTCCGGATGCCCCCGGTGGTTCCGGAGGAGGCGCCCGAATTTGTAAAAACCGTCACCGCGGAGATCATTTCCGGCCGGGGGGACGCCGTGCCGGTCTCCCGGATGCCGGTTGACGGAACTTTTCCCGTGGCAACAACTCAGTACGAAAAGAGGAATATCGCAGTCGATATCCCTGTGTGGGAACCCCACATATGCATTCAGTGCGCTCAGTGCTCATTTGTCTGCCCCCATGCAGCGATTCGCATTAAAGTGTATGATCCAAAATTTAAAGAAGGCGCGCCGGCCACCTTCAAATCCGCGGATGCAAAAGGAAAAGATTATAAAGGGATGCAATGCACCGTGCAGGTGGCGCCTGAAGACTGCACCGGCTGCGGGGCATGCATATTCATCTGCCCTGCAAGAGAAAAAGACAAAGACGGAAACAAAACGGAGAAACGGGCCATCAATATGAGTTTCCAGCTCCCGCTGCGCGAACCTGAAAGAGACAATTACAGGTTTTTCCTCTCCCTGCCCGAGATGGACCGCTCTTTGATCAATCCGGCCACAGTGAAAGGAAGCCAGCTCCTTCAGCCTCTTTTCGAGTATTCAGGCGCATGTGCCGGATGCGGAGAAACACCCTATGTAAAATTGATGACCCAGCTTTTCGGGGACAGGGCGATCATCGCCAATGCAACCGGCTGCTCTTCCATATACGGGGGGAACCTCCCGACCACGCCCTACTGCACGCGCGAGGATGGCCGCGGGCCCACCTGGAACAACTCGCTATTTGAGGACTGTGCAGAGCTGGCCATGGGGATGCGGCTCACCGTGGATAAACACAGGGAGCACGCCATGGAGCTGCTGGAGGCATTGAAGGGCTGTGCGTGCAAGGCATGCGGGGAGAACCAGGCACTGTTCGATGAAATCTTACAGGCCGATCAGTCGACACTTCTCGGTATTGAGGAACAACGCAAACGGGTGTCTCGTCTCGAAGAGGTTCTTAAGTCATGCGAGGATCCAGAGGCAAAACTTTTGCTTTCCATTGCAGGTAACCTTGTCAGGCGGTCTGTCTGGGGTTTCGGTGGAGACGGATGGGCTTATGATATCGGGTACGGCGGCGTCGACCACGTCATGGCCTCCGGGAAAAACGTCAATCTCCTTGTACTGGATACGGAGGTCTATTCCAATACCGGCGGACAGGCTTCCAAAGCAACGCCGCTTGGCGCGGTCGCCAAATTCGCTGCGGGCGGCAAGCCGATCCGGAAAAAGGACCTGGGGATGATGTGCATGTCCTACGGCTATGTTTACGTGGCACAGGTGAGCATGGGCGCGAACCTGGCTCAGACGGTGAAAGCGTTTGTGGAGGCGGAAGAATATGAGGGCCCCTCGATCATCATCGCCTATAGCCACTGCATAGCCCATGGTATCAACATGAGTAAAGGACTGGCGGATAACAAGCTGGCGGTTGAAAGCGGCGCCTGGATCCTGTATCGCTACAATCCGATACTTGCTGAACAGGGGAAAAATCCGCTCGTCATCGACAGCAAGCCGCCTTCCAGGGATATCGGAGAATACATGGACAGCCAGAACCGGTTCAGAATTTTGAAGGGCCTGAAGCCGGATATGGCTAAAGCCTATATGGTGCAGGCAAGAAAGCAGGTAGCCGAGCGGTATCAATATTATCTGCATCTGGCGAAAATGGAGATGGTTTCAGGGGAAAGCGCTTCAGATTAAGCCGAATTCTTCAAAAGGGGAATGAAAAGGGGGACGATGTTAACCCGCATTTCTCACCAGGTATCGTCGCGAAACACCGAAGATGCCTGTGGTTACAAGGCGCGCGAGGGGAGGACTCCGGAGGCCGACCGAGCGTAACGCAGTAAACACGGGCATATTCGGCGTTGCAGCAGATAGCTGGTGAGAAATGCGGGTTAAGTTAACACCGTCCCCCTTTGCTTTATTGAATTATGCTGCAGCAAAAAACAGCGCGCCTCGGTTCCGCACCACTGGGGATGCTGCTGCTCAAATTAAGCATTCCGGGTATTGTGGCCATGCTGGTCATGGCCTTCCATAACATCATAGACACATTCTGGGTGGGCCGTATCGGTCCCGGGGCGATTGCCGCATTGACCATCGCCTTTCCCTACCAGATGTTGATGGGCGCCGTCGGGGCGGGCACAGGCTCCGGAATCATGGCGTTTTCTTCCCGCTGTTTCGGAAAAAAGGATATGGAGAGGGCAAACCTTATCGCGGGTCAGGTGCTCTTTCTTGCATGCTTTTTCGGTTTTCTTTTCCTGACAGCCACCATGCTGATTCCAGGCGAAATCCTTCACCTCTTCGGTGTGACCGCGGAAATTTTCGATTTTGCTTTTGACTATATTACGATTATCAGTTTCGGCGCTGTATTTGTCTTCTTTTCCATTATGAGTGACAGCCTCTTCCGTGGCGCAGGGGATACTTTTACGCCCATGTGTTTTATGCTCACCTCGGCCGTGTTGAACATGATCCTGGATCCTTTCCTCATCTTCGGACTCGGCCCTTTTCCGGAAATGGGCGTTCGGGGTGCCGCCCTCGCAACGGTTATCGCCCAGGTCATTGCAGCCCTTATCGGCTTCATCTACCTCCGGAGCGGCCGTTCGGGCTATCATCTGCTTCTGCGTGCGATGCGTCCGGATTTTTCCATTATCAGGGAGATTTACCGCGTCGGCCTGCCATCTTTTGTCATGCAGGTAGTTCACAGCGCGGTCATGATGATCCTGAACAACGTCATGAGCGGGTTTGGCGCTGAAGCGATTGCGGCAGTCGGTCTTTTGTTCAGGGTTGCCGGCTTTATCATCATGCCCCTTTTCGGGATGACCCAGGGATTTCTTCCCATCGTGGGTTTCAATTTTGGGGCGGGAAACCGGGACCGTCTATGGAAAGCAGTCAGGCTCGCGGGACTCAGCGCTTTTCTTTTCTGCACAATAACTTTTGTGATTGCTGAACTTTTTGCGCCTTTCTGGGTCGGCCTGTTTACAAAAGATCAGACATTGGCACGGATGGCGGTCCCCGGCATACGTATCAGCCTGCTGGTCATCTATCTGGTCGGCCCGCAGATCATGTGGTCCGTGACCTTTCAGGGGCTAGGAAAGGGTAGCACGGCCATGTTTCTCTCTCTGACCCGTCAGGTTATTTTCCTGATCCCCCTGCTTATTCTCCTGCCGAAATTTCTGGGTATCAACGGGGTCTGGTTATCTTTCCCGCTCTCCGACACTGCCGCTTTTTGCGTATCCAGCGTATGGCTATACCGTGAGTACCGTCGTCGCAATGCTGAGGGTTAGCCCGCATTTCTTGACGGGATGTTCCCGCAGGCGTTTTTAAAGCATGATTATTGAATTTTATTTCTCTGGCGTTCCTAGTATAATGCACCCACCGGAAAACATGCGTTTTTTGTTAAAGGGGCTGTTTTTGAAAACAGGGAGTTCCCATTTTCAAAACCACCCTGAAACAGGCAAGAAAATAGAAATAGAAATGGGGGTTATAATGTTTGGAAAGAAATCCGTATTCTGGTTCTTGATCATTCCTCTTATTTTCCCGATCCTGTTTGCCGATATTCCAAAAAGAGCATTGCGGGAAGGGTATGATTCCATCCGGCTCATGGATTCATACTATTATTGTAAAGCCCTTTCCTCGGAGGCCTTTTCAGGCCGTCTCACGGGCCACGAAGGATACACAAAAGCGGCTGAATGGGTGGCGGAAAGATTCAGGGAATGGGAGTTAACGCCTCTAAATAGTGAAGAAGGGTTTTTCCAGGCTTTCCCTTCTCCCTATACGGTCATTGACCACGCGGAGATGACCCTGTTTCTGCAATCAGAAGAGTCCGGATTGCCGGAAGAGTCCTCTGTGAGGGAAGTGAACCTGGAACCGGGAAAAGATTTTCTGCCCCTCCTCTTCAGTGACAGCGGTGATTATTCCGCCGGCCTGGTTTTTGCCGGATGGGGCATCAGCGCCCCGGAGCTGGGGTATGACGACTATGCGGAACTGGATGTGAAGGGGGAATTCGTTCTTGCCTTCCGGGGCACACCGGATTCTGAAAATAAAAACTACCAGAAATACGACGTTCACCGTTATAGAATGAATACGGCAAAAGAAAAAGGCGCTCTGGGCCTCATTTACATCTATCCGGAGGTTCACGCCCATCCCCATGGGGACCGGATTGAAGGCTTCATCCCTGCGATGATCAGCGAAGAGGTGGCAGACATGCTCCTTGAAGACAAAGAATTAAAAGCCACGGACCTGAAGGCGCATCTCAGGACATATAAAAGGCCCCTCTCTTTCCCGCTCGAAACAACGATCAGAATCAATGTGACGGCAAAACATTTTCCGGACGGCATTGGATACAACGTGGTCGGCTACGTGGAGGGTTCCCACCGGCGTCTTAAAAAAGAATGCCTCGTCATAGGGGCGCATCTGGATCACTGCGGCCGCCATATGGGCTTTCATTTTTCCGGCGCGGATGACAACGCCAGCGGGAGCGGGGTGGTCATGGAAATCGCCCAGGCCTTTTCCGGCCTGGAGAAAAAACCGAAAAGGTCTATTGTCTTCGTGCTTTTTGGCGGAGAGGAGATGGGCTTAATCGGTTCAAATTATTTTTTGGATCATCTTCCCCCTCAGTTCGAGAAAGTGGACGGCATGTTCAACTTCGATATGGTGGGGGAAGGGGACGGTACGGGCTGCGCCCACAGCCAGGAGCCTCCGGACCTCAAGAAGATCCTCGAATCGGCGGACGCCCATGTGCATACCCTTGAAAAAACAAAGGTCATCAAAGAAGTTGGAGTGAGAAGCTCGGACTTCGCCCCGTTCTTTTTAAAGAACATCCCATGCCTTAGTTTCTGGTCGGATGGGCCCCATCTCCATTATCACCAGACCGGCGACAGGATTTACCGGATTAATCCTGATATGCTGGTGGATGTGGCACGTCTCGGCTACCTCACCGCATTCGCCTGGGCGGACCGGTAATCCGCAGACCGTCCGGGTCATCTGCTGCAGTACGAAAGGGCGAAATACATAAAAAACCGCTCCCGGTGAGAGGCTCACCGGGAGCGGTGGTCAAACAATCGAAGCAGAAAAGTACTTATGGATTGTACTTTTTGTTTTTCTGGAAACCCGCTTCGTTGAACATCTTCTTTTGCGGCACAATACCAGCGTTTCCAGCCTGGAATCCGCCGCTGTTTTGATCATCTCCTCCGCCTTGATCCAGCCCTCCGGCCGGCGGAATGCCAACGGTAATGAGCACGTTGTCGATGGACCACCACCATGCCCAAGCACCGGCGGCATCGTAGAAGAACTCAACCTCAACATCAGACGGATCAACGTAACCGGACGGATCGAACCAGAGGCTTTCATCGCTTGTGGTGTCAATGGCGTATGAAGCAATAGTTGCCTCATAACCGCCGGCCGAGTTCGTTCTGACTTCGCAGTAGTCGGTGCTGATGTTGTTGAAGTACATGCTGAAATCTACGTTCACCTGCTGGGCGCCGATGCCCGATACATCGATAGATGGCGCAAAGAGGGCCGCCACATCGTTCGCTCCCGAGCCGGAGTCATCACTGTCTACCTGGGCATACCAGCCATCCCAGGTGAGCGGCGCTTCAGCGGCCTTATTGTCCACTATCCAGCCGTTACCGGTACCGTAGTTTATCGTACTCCATCCCGGCGGCGGGAATCCTGTGCCGGGAATGACTTCCTCGAATCCTTCGTAGCAGTAAGTGCAGTCGCAGATCTGGCCTACGAATACATCATCCAGATCCCAGGTGTCATAGTCACTGCCGGCATCCGAGCTGTTGAAGCGGAAGGCGATCTTCACCAGGGGCTTGTCGTCCGCCCAGGTGGAGATGTCGTATGCTTTTATGCCGATATCTGTTACCTGCCAGGAATCGATCAGATAGGGCCATGTGGCGCCGTCATCGATACTTCCGTATACCTCTGCAGTGGAATCACCGGAAGCGGTGCTCACGTAGAGGTCATGCCAGAAGCGGAGCTGAATATCGAATACAGAGTTGCAATCGATAGTCGGCGTAATGAACCATTCATCCTGATGTGTGGAAGCGCCGGGACCGTCCTCAATGCTCGCCGTACCACCGTCATGGTAGGTGCCATGATACCAGGTATTGCCTAACCCGGCAGTCTGAATGGACCAGCCGGTGGGCGGGAAGGTGCCTGCGGGCGGATCGCCAAAACCTTCAGTCAGGTATGTCACGAGGCCGTAAACATCCACGTTGTCAATGCAGAATTTCCATGCGCTGCCATACCCGTCATCCGTGTACCACCATTCGATCTGGACATCGCTGGGATCCGCATAGGCGGACGGATCAAAATTCAGCACCGTGTGCACACCCCCCGCCGGATCATCGACATCCAGCCACAGGAGCACTTGTTCCAAACCGCCGCTCGAGTAGGTCCTTATCTCGGCCTGACCGTAGCCGGCAAAATCCTGGAAGTTCCGGTCGAATTCAAGGGTAACGTTTGTATCACCTGTCATGTCCATCGAGGGCGACATGAGCCCGACATCATAGGCCAGCGCGAAATCGTCGTCATCACAGTCCGCATAGTAGCCTGAGCAATTGAGCGGTTCATAGGTGTCGTTGCCGCATGCCTCCGGTAGCCATACACCGTCTCCACTGTAGATGTTCTGCGTCCAGCCTGCGGGTGGGAACGGCGGCGGCGGCGGCCAATCAAAGCTTTCCTTGGCAAGGGCCGCATTGATCGTCATCTGGCCGACCCATACCTCATCCAGCTGCAGGGGATAGCTCGCACTATCCTGCTGGTAGCATCTGAATCCGAAGAGGATCTGCTGGCCGGCATAGGCGGCCAGATCGATCTCCACCTGCGCATAGTCATCATTGTAATCCGGTAAGCTGAAGGGGCCGGAATCCCACACCGGGATGAACTGGGAAGGACAGCAGCGGGTGGTGGCGACTTCCGCTGTGAAAGCCACCATGCTGGACGTATATCCTCCGCGATACCAGAAAGTCATTGCGGGGTCAACCAGTGGGACCGTACACCACTCGCAGCTGAGAAGCCCGGCTTCACCGCCGACCAGCACAGCCGTCTCGGCATTGTACAAACCCGCAAAGGGGGTTTCACCCCAGATCCACTCGCTGCCCGTTGTGCCGTGCAAAATCCAGCCGGTGGGCGGCCAGACCTTCTCATCCCCCGTCGAGTTGAAGTCTTCCGACACCAGCTGAGCGTTTGACGCAGCAGTGAAGACCAGAAGTGTTGCTATAAAAGCAGCAAATAATATTTTTTTCATCAGCATTTCCCTCCTGTGTTGTGCAAGCAAATCCTATGTAGATTAGGAAAGGGTTCCTGAACGGAACCACGTCGTAATGCTATAAAACCTCCTTTCCCTGATAGTCCCCTGGAGGGACAGGTTGAAATAAGAAAACGGTATTGTCAATGTGGTAAAAAGTCTTTGCTTTGAGTTAGATCAGTGCGCGAAAACTACGAGCCCGTTTACCGCAACAGATAGTGAAGATGAGCAACAGCATGATTAAATGGTTGAATCTTTTCTATCACTGCTTGTCTGCGACCCGCCATAAAAAGCTGGACAATACCTTCTACCCCTACTTTGATTTTTAAATTATAGCATACCTTGTCAATAAAAATCTACATAAAGTATAAAAAAATGATAAAAAAACTCGTTCTCTAGGACTAAACAGCTTTTTTCATTACTTTCTTGTAATCCTATGTAATATAAGGCTGTTAGAGGAATAATCGGCATTTCCCGCCCTATTATCTGATGATGTATTTCAGGAAAAAATGAAAAAAAGGGGTCACAAACAGAAATCTTATGCTTGTTCCTACCAGAAAATATATTCAAACGGAGAGAACCAGACGGCCGGGTTCCCGTATTATAAGTAATTCATGTATGCTGGAAAAATTTTCCCTTGCTGAAAAAATCTTTCCTGGTAAAAAATTCTGGAATGCATTCAAAGAACAGAGTAAAATGTTCAGGAAGATCTCATCGAACTATTTTACAAAGAAGACAGAGGGTTGACCATGACCTTTGATCAATCACAGAACAGGGGATCATCCCGCGATCATCACGAGAATCGCAAAAATTCCCTCAGACATCTTTTTAAAAAAGATTTCAAGCAAACCTTTCATGATTTCCGCAGGGGGGATTTAAAACGATCACTTCGACGGGACCTGCAGGAGATCCGGGATTTTTACCTCGATGAAGAGCGGCGCGGAAGACTGGCCTCCATGAGCCGGATCAAACGCTGGATTTACATGCTGGCATGGCTGATGAAGGGCCTCTTCTTGAAGCTTACTCCGACTCGCAGGGTTCTGCTCCTGATCAGCCTGGTGCTGTTAATTTCTTTCCGTTTCTCCTCCGGCGAGCAGGGGGAGACCTCCTTCGGCTTCAATCAGCCGGTTTTGAGCGTTTTAATTCTGCTGTTTATTCTTATGCTTGAGCTCAAAGATAAGCTGCTCGCGCGGGATGAACTTGAGACCGGACGCAGCGTACAACTCGCTCTGCTTCCAGATAAAAATCCCCGGTTGCCGGGCTGGGATATCTGGCTCTTTACACGCCCTGCCAATGATGTGGGTGGCGATCTCGTGGACTATCTGGAACTGCAGAAGAACCGGTTGGGCGTGGCCCTCGGAGATGTGTCGGGCAAAGGGCTGGGAGCGGCGCTCCTGATGGCCAAGCTCCAGGCCACATTTCGGGCGCTTGTCCGGCACTTCGACTCTCTGGATGAGCTGGGAGTGCAGATCAATGAAATTCTCTGCCGGGACGGACTTCCCAACCGTTTTGCAACATTGCTTTATCTGGAACTCACGTCCGGGTCCGGTTCGCTGCGTGTTTTAAATGCAGGGCACATCCCGCCTGTTATTTTCAAAGGCACCGGGCTTGAAAAATTACCGCCCGTGGCCATGCCGCTAGGAGCCATGTCGTCAGTGGCTTACAGTGAGCAGCGCCTGGAGGTTCAGCCGGGGGAGATCCTGCTCGTCTATTCCGACGGTGTGACAGAGGCCCGCAACGAAGAAGGTATCTTTTTCGGGGAGGAAAGGCTGATGGATCTTCTCCCTGAAATCGACGGGCTGACTGCGGAAGCCGCCGGACAGTATCTGCTGACGGAAATCGAGCGATTCGTGGGGGAAGCACGATACAGCGACGACCTTTCCCTCATTCTGATGAAGCGGATAGATCATTGATCCCGTCCGCAAGGAAAATAGGGTGATAAACGTCATGAAGAAAATTTCCCGTTTTGAAAAGATTTTTGTCCTGGGTCTGGTCCTGAGTCTATTTACGCTCCATTATAACCAGGCAGATACATCGCTATTCCTGGAGAAAACATCCGGGAAAGGACATTTAAGAATTCAGAACGGAATTCCCGTCCTTTATCTCTATGGCACCCCCGAAGAAATTGGAACCCAGTATGGAGATATCCTCAGATCCCATGTCCGGGTCCTCATGAATGAATGGCTGCGTCCCATGTATCCTGAAGAAGAAAACTGGGACAAAGCGATTGCAGATGCAAAAGCACTGGAGCCTTTGATACCCGAGGCGTATCGTCTGGAAATGAGAGCAGCGGCCCGTGCATCCGGTGTGGCCTATGAGGAGCTGCTGGTGGCGCACACTTTCACGGAGACATCCCGGATGGACTGGATGTTTCTCTGTTCGGGCGTGATCGTGTATGGGGATGCCACGGCAGATGGGACGTGCTATCATGGACGGAATTTCGACTTCCCCTCCAGAGGGCTTTTGACACCTCGAACGCTGGTCATAGTGTACCATCCCCGGGGAAAGATCCCCTTTGTCTCCATCGGGGTGCCCGGTATCATGGGGGTTGTGACCGGGATGAATGAGAAGGGGATCTCTCTTTCCACAAACTATATCATTGGGAAGCCCAAAGGGAACGGGATTCCTATGATGTTTTTATACCGGATGATTCTGGAGCAGAGTGACAGTGTTGAAGAAGCCATCCTGAATCTGAAAAAAGCGACACGTTCCGGAGCTAATAATCTGCTGCTGGCCTCTGAAAAGCAGGGCGTGGTGTGTGAATATACAAAAGATGACGTGATCGTCAGAACGGCTGAAAAGGATCTCGTCTATGCCACCAACCACTTTCGCAGGATAGAAAGCCCCGCACCCTGCCCGAGGTATGCGGCCATCGGCCGGCTCGTCAAAGCGCATTACGGCGATATCGGTCCGGCCCACATGAAGACAATACTTCAGGAAACCGCGCTCGGCGGATTGAACTGCCAGGCCATCATCCTGGAGCCGGGCGAGCAGACGATTCACGTGGCTATCACAGATGTAAATCCTGCCGCCCATGGCCCATACAGAAAATTGACGTCCAGAGATATGTTTGATGTGCCACCGGCTGCGCCCACTGAAGCGCCGGGGTCATCACAACCCGGGCTGTTGCCCGAACCGAACTGACCCCCGGGATAGTGCCTGCCCTTCATGCCTTTTTCTTCCGCGTCAGGTGCAGGGGATTTACGGGCTGACATAAGGCGGGATTTCGTGGTAGACTTTGCACATTCAAGCAGAGCCGTGCCCGGAGACGAGAAGGATATAGGATTCTTAAGGAGCCGCCCTGAAAAGGAGGTGAGTAATGGCTGGAAAGAATTCGCGCGTGAGCATTCTTGGTCCTTATCATCAGGGCTTATTACTTATTTCCCTGTTGCTGATCCTGCTTTTAAATCCCATTCTTTCAGAACTTGATCTCCCCGGTTCCAGGTGGATCCTCACGATTTTTTTCTCTGCTGTTCTTTTTGCGGGTATTTTTGCAGTCAGTCAGACAAGGGGGGTCGTGATTGCCGCTATCCTTCTCGCCTTCCCTGCTTTCTTATTCAGGTGGGTTAATGAGTTTTTCGCCATTTCTGATATCCTCTACCACCTTTTTGATATCTTTTTTATTTTTTACATAGGCGCTACCATTCTCTCCTATGTTTTGAAATCGGGCAGGGTAACGACCGGCAGAATCGTCGGCGCCGTTAATGTGTATTTTCTAATCGGATTGACATGGTCACATTTTTATTCAATCATTTATGCATTGTCCCCGGCGTCATTTGCAGTGACGAGTCCTGATCCCTCCTATTTCCTGTACTACAGTTATGTGACTATGAGCACCCTGGGATACGGAGACATCACGCCTTTAACGCCCGTCGCCCGCAGCTTTGCGTATATGGAGGCCATGATCGGACAGCTCTTTCTCGCTGTCCTGGTCGCACGGCTGGTGGG
>Ga0209013_10002539_pt1 | contig 16508 bp, 11 predicted proteins | sample Cruoilmetagenom2_FD_187291 | JGI IMG/M metagenome (GOLD analysis project Ga0209013, IMG submission 187291) | Oil polluted marine microbial communities from Coal Oil Point, Santa Barbara, California, USA - Sample 2 (SPAdes) (version 2) | ecosystem: Environmental > Aquatic > Marine > Oil seeps ...
CTTCGCAAGAGAACGAGGCTTGTCGATGGGGCAAAAACATGGCGCTGGGTGCTTCCATGGGCTGGATTGACACCATAGGAATGGGTTACCGTCCGCTGATGATTGCGGATCAGCAGTGTGCGATCCACTAAAAAAATACGGAGATCTGTTGAGATGTCACGACACAATTCCCCGGCGCTGTTTCCCGCACTGATCATTTCTGCATTGGCGATGGGCATCATTCCGGCTCTGGCGAAAGACCAGGGCCCGGTCAACGCAACCTGTGACCAGTTTGACAAGTCGACCCAGGCCTGGCGCGATTGCGCGGTAGCCGCGCCGGCCTCGGCGGGACCAGCGGTAGTCGATGCGGAACTCTTTTATGCCGGCTACTGGCTGGCGAAAAATGGCCGCTATGGCGAGGCGCTGGATTACCTTGGTCGCACACACGTCAAGAACGCGCGGGTGCTGACTTACATTGGTTTTGCCACCCGCAAGCTCGGCCGCGTTGAAGAGGCAATGGGTTACTATGCCAAAGCCTTGGCAAAAGACCCGCAAAACAATGTCGCTCGCGCCTACCTCGGCGAGGCGCATCTTTCCCGCGATGACCTCGCCGCCGCTTCGCAACTGCTGCGTCGGATTGAATCAAGCTGTGGACGCGGCTGCGAACCCTATGTTGAGCTCGCCGGCCGTATCGACAAATACCGCTCGCCGCACGGCAAAAGGCGCTGACAACTCCGCCGGCCCCTGTCCGCGAAGCAAAGCTCGCTTGACCTTCGTCAATGGCTTTCACCACGTTCCGAGCAACACTGCCTGCGCCGTTGAAGATTGATCAGCGAAAGGTAGAGCCATGAAAGCTGTGGATGCCGAAGAGCATGCGCGCAGACTCCGTGAAGTGCACGGCAACAAAGCGGTGGCCGAAGCGGCGCACAAGGCCGCCGAGCTTGAGAAGGCAGGGCGCACCGAAGAAGCGCACGACTGGCGGCAGATTGAAAAGGCGCTGCTGCAGATGCGCGGGCCCGGCGAGAGCTGATCTCCGACTACCTGGCTTGGTCGGTTGTCATTGGCTTTTCCGCCGATGCGATATAGTTGACGTCGGTGTCCGAGCCGGCCGTCCAGCGATCGCGTAAGGGATCGAACACCAATCCCGAGAACCTTACGTGCTTAAGCCCCGCATCGGCAAAGGCCGCCTCAAGTTCCTGCGGCGTCACGAATCGGTCCCACTGGTGGGTGCCGCGCGGCACCCAACGGAGCAGATTTTCAGCCGCGATGATGGCTAAACCGTAGGCCTTCATCGTTCGGTTGATCGTTGAAACGACAAGCAGCCCGCCCGGTCTTACCGTTTCCGCGCAGCTGGCAATCAGTGCCGCTGGATCGGGAACGTGCTCGATGACCTCAAGGCAGACCGCAACATCGAAACGCTCGCCGCTCTCTGCAACCTGCTCGACGCTGGTGGGTCGGTAGTCGATTGCCAGTCCCTGGCCTTCTGCATGGAGCCGAGCTGCTGCGATGTTTTCTTCAGCTGGATCAATCCCGGTAACAGTCCCGCCGAGGCGCGCCAACGGCTCCGAGATCAACCCTCCGCCGCAACCAATGTCGAGGATCCTGAGGTCGCTTAACGCCCGCACCTTTCGGCTGTCGACCATGAAATGACCGGTGACCGCCTCCCGAATGAACGACAGGCGCGCTGCACCGATCTGGTGCAAGGGTTTGAATTCACCGGTCTTGTCCCACCATTTGGAGGCCAGTGCTGCGAAGCGTTCGACTTCTCGCGGATCGACGTTGCCACCAACTTGCTCGCCACGAATCTCAGTTGCAGACATAGATTTCACACCCTAAAGTTTTAGTTCGCAGCATTTGAAGCCTTACGCAGCAAGCGACGGTTCAGTCCTGAGGTCCGGTCAAGTTGCCGCCGCGTGCTTCAACCGCTATGACATCGCCGCAGTTAAAGCGCGTTCGCCGAATGAATCGGCGATCGCCCATCCATTTCAGGATGCCAGAGCAAACGGGTCGTCCCCTTAAAGCTTGCAGCAGATCCACTTAACCGGCTTCAGAGTCGGTGCAAGCGGGTCCCTGCAGCCCACGCGGTGACGAGCTTACAGGACGCCATGGCCGTAGTCGTTATGAAATTCGGCGGCACTTCCGTCGCCAACGCAGAGCGGATAGTGAACGTAGCGCGCCACGTTAAGCGCGAGGTTGACGCTGGCAACCACGTTGCTGTCATCGTTTCGGCGATGGCCGGCACGACCAATCAGCTCGTCGAATGGGTCCGCGAGATTTCGCCCATATACGATGCCCGCGAGTACGACGCAATTGTCGCGTCAGGCGAACAGATTACCGCTGGCTTGCTGGCGGTGGCACTACAAGCCAAGGGCGTTTCCGCTCGGTCCTGGCAAGGTTGGCAGATCCCGATTCATACCGATGGAACCCATGGCGCTGCCCGTATTTCCGAGATAGATGGCTCCGGTTTGCGCGAACACCTCGCTTCCGGGAACGTCGCAGTTGTCACGGGCTTCCAAGGGCTGGAGCCGCAGAATAAACGGATCGCCACTCTCGGCCGCGGCGGCTCGGACACCAGCGCAGTAGCTGTGGCGGTGGCGCTCGGCGCCGACGTTTGCGATATCTACACCGACGTTGACGGGGTCTACACAACGGACCCAAGGATTGTCCCCGAGGCACAGCGCATTCAGCGCATCTCCTATGAGGAAATGCTCGAGATGGCTTCGCTTGGCTCGAAGGTTCTCCAGACGCGCTCGGTTGAGCTGGCCATGGTTTACGGCCTGCGTTTACGCGTCCTGTCGAGCTTTGCCGACCCCGACAAGCTTCCGGCTGTCGACGTGGGGGCGCTGGAAAATACCGGAACGACCGTTTGCAGTGAGGATGAAATCGTGGAGACCCAGGTCGTTAGTGGCATCGCCTATGCCAAGGACGAGGCAAAAGTCACGATCCTGAAACTAGACGACAAGCCGGGTGTTGCCGCCCGCATCTTCGGACCATTGGCCGAGGCGGCGATCAACGTCGATATGATTGTCCAGAACGTCACGCCCGACGGCGCCCACACCGACCTGACTTTCACGGTTCAGACCTCCGAATTGCCGCGCGCCCTTGAGGTGATAGAGCAAGTCAAACGCGATCTTGGGCATTTCGAGGTCCGCAGCTCCGATGACGTCGTCAAAGTCTCGATAATAGGTATTGGCATGCGCTCGCACGCTGGCGTCGCCTCGCAGATGTTCAAGACGCTTTCCGGTAAGGGTATCAATATCCTCGCGATTTCGACTTCGGAGATCAAGGTAAGCGTACTAATTAACGCGGATTATGCAGAACTCGCGGTACGCGCCCTTCACGAAGTTTATGGGCTTGATGCACAATAGTTATCGGGCCACAACAGGGAAGAACTTGGCGGCGCTGGGCAATCCCTGGAATACTGGAAACTGGCGGTTCCGCGGAAGCGGTTGTCACGGTCGTAAAGTTCGTCTCGGCTGAGGCAACAGGCGCGCCGCGTAATGGCGGTGTCCGGCCATACACCGGAAGGCCCCGTGAGGGCGGGCCCTAATGAAGCACATAGTAGTGAGGAGCCGCCGGCATTGACGCAGGCCAGAAAGGTTCTGCGGTGCCGGCTGCGTTAGCGGCAGTCGAAATGCACAGTAGACGCGGAGAAGAGCCAGGATTCGTGGCGTCCGAGCCGGCGCTGCGTATAATCATGCGCCGACTCCGCGAAATCATGGCGGAACCAGGTGATGACCAAACCCGGCTCGATAAGATCGTCCGTCAGATCGCCGGCGTCATGGTTGCCGAGGTGTGCTCGATCTACCTGAAGCGACGCGATGGCTCATTGGAGCTCTATGCGTCCGAAGGGCTGAAGCGCGAAGCTGTCCATGCCACCCGCCTCAACCGCAATGAAGGCCTCGTCGGCCGTTGCGCCGAACAAGCCGCCCCGATCAATGAGCCTGACGCGCAGGCACACCCAGCCTTTTCATACCGGCCCGAAACCGGCGAGGAAGCCTATCACTCGATGCTGGCCGTCCCAGTGTCCCGTTCAGGCAATGTCGCCGGCGTCCTCGTAGTGCAGAATCACACCCGCCGCGAATACGCCGAAGAAGACATTGAAGTCCTACAGGCGACCGCCATGGTTGTCGCCGAGCTGCTATCCTCCGGCGGCGTTGCCGGTTCCGAAGCCGATATCGAGCTGTCGCGCGCGGCCTCGGCCGTGATTCAGGGACAAGGCATGGCCGAAGGCGTCGCCCTCGGTCACGCGGTGCTGCATGAACCGCGTATTGTCGTGTCGGTTCTGCTCGCCGAAGATCCCGCCGTCGAACTGTCGCGTCTCGAAGTCGCCTTGGAGCGGCTGCGCTCTAGTATTGATGAGATGCTGGCCCATGAGCGGCTGTCGGCAGCCGGCGAGCACCGCGATGTCCTGGAAGCCTACCGTATGTTCGCCCACGACCGTGGCTGGCATCACCGTCTGCGAAGTGCCGTGCAGGATGGACTGACCGCTGAGGCCGCCGTCGAGCGGGTGCAAAACTCGACCCGGGCCAGAATGCTGCGTCAGATCGATCCCTTCTGGAGTGAGCGGCTGCGCGATCTAGATGATCTGTCCGACCGGCTTTTACGCATTCTGGTTGGCCGCGCCGACGAACACGGCCAAAGGAGCAACTTGCCGGATGATACGATCCTGATCGCTCGCACGATGGGTCCGGCGGAGCTTCTGGACTATGACCGAACCAAGTTGCGCGGGCTTATTGTCGAGGACGGAAGCTCGCAAAGCCACGTCGCGATCGTCGCCAAGGCGCTCGGTATCGCGGCGATCGGCCAGGCACACCGGATCGTGGAGCACGTCTCCGATGGCGAGGCCGTGATCGTCGATTCGGAGACGGGCGAGGTGCATTTGCGGCCGTCTAGCGATGTCATTGCCGCCTTTCAAGACAAGGTGCGGTTCCGCGCCAAGCGTCAGCAGCGATTCCGCAGCCTCCGCGAATTGCCCGCTGTCACCAGTGACGGCCACCGGATCGAACTATTCTTGAATGCCGGCATGCTCGTCGATCTGCCCCATCTTGAGGAGTCAGGCGGTGAGGGCATTGGGCTGTTCCGGACCGAGCTGCAGTTTATGCTGTCCGATAGGCTGCCGCGGTTAACCCGTCAGACGGAGGTGTACCGGTCCGTGCTCGAGCAGGCCAAAGGTCTCCCAGTTGTCTTCCGAACGCTTGATATAGGTGGAGACAAGGTGCTCCCCTACCTCGACCGATTGCCCGAAGAGAACCCTGCGATGGGCTGGCGGGCTTTACGTATGTCGCTTGATCGGCCAGCTCTTTTCCGGACGCAGGTGCGCGCGCTGTTGCACGCCCACGATGGCCGTCCGCTTTCGTTGATGGTGCCAATGCTGACGACGGCATCTGAGATGGACGCAGTTCGCGTTCTCATCGATAAGGAATTAGATCACGCCCGCCGCCATGGTCATGCGCTACCCGCGACGATGTCAGTCGGCGCCATGTTCGAAGTGCCAAGCCTCCTCTTCGAGCTAGACAGCATCATGGAGAAAACCGATTTCATCTCAATCGGTTCGAACGACCTAATGCAGTTCTTGTTCGCCGTTGACCGTACCAGTGCTCAGGTCTCGAGCCGTTATGATGACCTCTCGCTGGCGCCGCTCCGCGCCCTGCGCTCCATCATCGATTCGGCCGCCAAACACCAAGTGCCGGTAACCGTTTGTGGCGAAATGGCCGGTCGGCCGCTGGAGGCCATGGCTCTGATTGGGCTTGGCTGCAAGTCGCTATCGATGGCCGCCTCGAACATCGGACCGGTCAAAGCCATGGTGCGTTCGCTCCCGGCTGCGAAGTTGCGGCGTGAGCTAGCCAATTGGCTCGATGATGCCCATTGCGACGTGCATGCGGCGCTGTCAGCCTTTGCCGAGGAGCACGGCGTCGAGATATAGTTTCGAACTTCGGCTGCGTGTAGAGGCTGCTGGTGCCGCCTTCGTGGCTCAGGCCCCGCAAGAATAACATGGAGATCGGAACAAACGCGAATGCCAGCTCTGCCGCAGGAAAAACTGGACAAAGTCGTTGAGCGCTGGGAAGTCATCCAGACCGAGCTCAACGCCGGCCCCGACCCGCAGTCCTACGCACGCCTCAACAAGGAGTTCGCCGAACTCGATCCTCTTGTTGCGAGTATCCGGGAGTTGCGGGCTGCCGAGCAGGAACTTGCAGATCTCCAGGAACTCGCCAGGGACGCCACCGCAGACGCAGAAATGCGTTCGATGGCCAATGAGGAAATCGGCGACCTGCGCCAGAAACTCGTCAACCTGCAGCAAGGCCTGCAGGTTCTTCTGCTACCCAAGGACGCCGCCGACGAACGCAGCGCCATCGTTGAAATTCGCGCTGGTACGGGCGGTGATGAGGCCGCCCTTTTCGCTGCTGATCTGTTTCGCATGTATCAGCGCTATGCGGACCTGCACGGTTGGCAGACGGAGATTATATCGGTCTCGGAGAACGATCTGGGCGGATACAAGGAAATCGTCGCATCATTCACCGGCCGAGGCGTTTTTGCGCGCCTGAAATTTGAATCCGGCGTCCATCGTGTTCAGCGAGTGCCCGAGACCGAGGCTGGCGGCCGCATTCATACCTCCGCGGCAACCGTCGCCGTCCTTCCGGAAGCCGAGGACGTCGACGTTGAAATCCGTAGCGAGGACATCCGCATCGACACTATGCGCGCTAGCGGCGCCGGCGGTCAGCACGTCAACAGGACCGATAGTGCGGTTCGTATCGTCCACATCCCAACCGGCATTACGGTCGTCTCGGCAGAAAAATCCCAGCACCAGAACCGCAGACTAGCCATGAAAGTGCTGCGTTCGAGGATTTACGAGCAGGAGATGGAGCGCCGGTTCGATGCGCGGGCGCAGGCGCGTAAATCCCAAGTTGGCACCGGAGACCGCTCTCAGCGCATCCGCACCTACAATTTCCCACAAGGGCGAGTCAGCGATCATCGCATCAATTTGACGCTGCACAGGTTGCCGGAGATTATCGCTGGCGACGGGTTGGGCGAATTGATCGAGGCCCTAATCTCCCACCACCAGGCGGAGCAACTTGCGGCCCTTGAAAATGAAATCCGTACCTAACGTGACCGGGAAGCAGCCCGCATTGGACCTGCACGATGGAATGAGCTTGGCGCAGGCGGCCCGCAATACAACGCAGGCACTGCAAGCGGCGGGGATCGATGGCGCCTCTCGGGACGCACGTGCCCTGGTCGCCGCCGCTAGTTGCCGCCCGGCGCTCGATCTCATCGCGTATCCTGATGCCGACTTGAACGACGCGGCAGCTGTCCGTTTGGAGACGATGGTGCAGCGACGCATGCGGTGCGAACCGGTCTCCCGCATCATTGGCGAGCGGGAGTTTTATGGCCGTACCTTCCAGGTCAATCGTGCGACGCTCGATCCGCGACCAGATACCGAAACCCTTGTCGACGCAGCACTGGAGATTTCGGCGCAAGAGGGTTTCCGTGAGCAACCCATCAGAATTCTGGATATCGGCACCGGCAGCGGCTGTGTGATCGTCACCCTCTTGGCTGAAATCCCGTCCGCGAGTGGTGTCGCCACGGATATCAGCCCGGCGGCGTTGGCCATAGCAGCGGTAAACGCTGACCGGCTTGGCGTCGCCGATCGGTTGGAGCTACGCCGGGCCGATGCTCTTGAAGGGATCGATGATCGATACAGCCTTATAGTCTGTAATCCGCCCTACATACCGAGCGCCGATATCGCCAGCCTGGCGCGCGATGTCCGCGACTACGATCCGGTATCTGCGTTGGACGGTGGGTCGGACGGAATGCAGATCTTTCAAAGAATTGCACCTCGGCTCCAATCGGTCATCGGCTCGGGCCAAACCCCGGGTTGGGCGATCTTTGAGGTTGGAGCGTATCAAGCATCCTCGGTCGCAGACATCCTGGCGGCTAATGGCCTGCCGGCCTGCCGGACCTGGAAGGACTTGGGAGGGCACACTCGCTGTGTGGCCGTTCGGTCACTCGGTTAACGCCACAGAGAAAAAAGCTTGGCTTCGAAAGCTGATGAAGCTACTGTTCATGCAATCTTGAGCGAGATATATTGCGTGGTCGGCTTTTGCCTGAGTGCAGGTATTCTCGTTCCGCGGGTCCGTCGAGCACGGCAGAAAGTCTACTGCGTGGGTGTTCGTGGGGTAGGATCGAAGCGCCAGACCTTAAGGGACAGCTCGTCTCCACAGCTCTTTAGAGGCCTGACTAAGTCTTGGCCCTTTTCTGAGACTGTGTCGTGTTTGAGGAGATAAGCTCGTCTGATCTGTTCGGCTTGCTTTGAAAGGCATGTTGGCCTGCGGATTAGGACTTCAATCGATCTGTTGAAGGTTAGTGATGCGCACGTCGGAACTCGTGCCGCGCGCTGGTGGAATTAAGAAAGTGCCTCAAGCTCTGGGTTAGAGGCGTCGGCGCGGCTTTTGTTGCGCGGTCGGGAGGGTTGGATTTGACTCCAGCTGAACTCAAACCTGACGGACGAGATCGACTGAACGTCTAGTTTCGCCCATAGGGCAGCACATGTCGATGCGGCTGGTTCTCCTAGGAGGCTGGCTGGCACGATTTAGAGACTTGAGAGAGATACCGTGAGTATGCGCGAAAGGTCGTACCTAAAAAACTCCATGGACGGCGATTCGATCCGTTCCGGCAGTGCGACGCTCCGGCTCTAATGATGCGCCAAAGGCGTCAATGGACCTCCAAACTTTTTTAGAAGAACCAACGTGAGAGAACGACAGCCCATGAGGCAGGGACAGCAACACCGCCGCGGACGTAATCGCAGTAACCGCAAGGGTCAAAACCCGTTGACACGGAACTTCGAGAGCAGCGGACCCGATATAAAGATCCGCGGCACTCCGGCCCACGTCGCCGAAAAGTACATGTCGCTCGCACGCGATGCCCTGTCTTCAGGCGACCCTGTCCTGGCGGAAAACTATCTCCAGCACGCCGAGCACTACAATCGCATCATACTTGCTTACCGTGAACAGCAGGCTAATCAGCCCGGCGAACAGGCCGCCGGGCGCCAGCGCTCGGAAGGCTACTCAGGCGACGAGTCTGGTGACGAGGCCTTTGATGAAGGCGATAGCGAAGATCCCGCACGTCTGGTGCAGCCGGGTGACCCACAGCCCGCACTCGCGAACGCCGAAGCGCCGCCACGGGCCGAACGTAGTGCCGAACGGGGCGAAGGTCGCCGTCAGCCCCGCTCACGCTCGAACGGACAAACGCAAACGCGTGAGGGGCGCGGCCAGCGCGAGCCGCGCCGCCGCGAGCGTCAGCGTTTCGGTGAATCCGATCAGCAACCCGATTTCCTGCGCCGTTCGGTGAGACGCACCCGTAGTGAAGAAGAAGGTGCTGAAGGCGAAGAAGCGCGGTCGGCTCCCGAAACCGCCGAGATTGCAAGCGAACAGGACTGAGTCGGATTGGATTAGGCAACTGATCCCGGCCCCAAAATCCGCGATAAGACAATCGCAACTGCTTTCGCGGGCCGGGCTCTAGACCGTCTCGATACTGGCAACGACATCGTCAGCCAAGGCCACTTCTCCAGCCTTGCTGACTCGTGCGTAGATCCCGAAATCCGAATGCCCTCGGCTCCGCTCTAGGATCGCTGGGACCGCCAAGTCCCGCGCGGCGGTCTGTGGATCGACGTTGGTCGCAGCACACCTTTGCGTCCTTTCGATCACCTCAAACCGTGCCCCGCCGATATCCAATGTCTTGTCCAGCCAATCGAATTCGGCCCAAGGCGCCGCCCCGTCGATAATCACGTTGGGCCGGAACCGCAGAGGGTCGATCGTCCGGCCCGCCGCTCTTTCCAAGTCTCTGACCGAGGCCAGATTGACGATGTGCAGGCACTTCGCCGCGATATCCGAAAAACTGTGACCTGGAGCCGATACGATTTTCGGTGGCCCGCGCAGGCTTTCTTTCATGTACGCGCCGAGGAACTGCTCGATCATCTGGCAGCCAATGCGCGTCGACAGATTGCCGCGTGCGACCTGGCGCCCGTCGCGGCGCAAGGTCAATGTCGTGGTCTCCTCGTCGAACTCCGCAGCAAGTGTCGCTAGACGCTCATCCCGCATTAGCATCAAAAAAGCGACCTTCGGTAGATGCCTCGGCGCCTCCGGATCGAAGCGTCCGGGCCCGTTTTCGATAGCCCAGCTCCGGTCGTAGGGAATCGTCTCGCCAACCGTCAACGCCACGCGCTCAAGCGGCTGCGCCGTCAGGCCTTTGACAGGGTAGCGGTAGAGCGCAGTGACAATTGCTGGCCGTTTCTGCATTACTTTCCCTCTTTTCGCGGAAACTAACTTCACTATATCCCAATATAGCGCAATGCTTGGATGCCTCCGGGGTCACAGGTAGCGCGCATACAACACAACACATGGAACCTGGCGGTTACGCTGCGCCTTGATGGGCACGTTGGCCGCGCTGAGGAGAGCAACCATGAATATCGAACGTTATACCGACCGGGCTAAAGGATTTGTCCAGGCGGCACAGAATCTCGCACTTCGCGAGGATCACCAGCAGTTCACACCCGAGCATATCCTAAAGGTACTCCTCGACGATCCCGAAGGGCTCGCCGCGAATCTGATCGCCCGCGCCGGCGGACATGCCTCGCAAGCTCTACAGGCCGTCGAAGACGCCCTCGCCCGCCGTCCCAAGGTCTCGGGGGGCTCGGGTCAGCTTTATCTGGCCGCCGACACCGCGCGCGTTTTCGAACAAGCTGAGAGCATTGCAGAGAAAGCCGGCGACAAATACGTCACCGCCGAACGCCTGCTACTGGCGCTCGCCATGGAATCCTCGTCGGAAGCCTCCAAGATTCTGGCCAAGGCTGGTATAACGCTGCAAGGCCTGAATGAGGCTATCAACGAAGTGCGCAAGGGCCGCACCGCCGACACGGCGTCTGCCGAGGAAGGCTATGACGCCTTGAAGCGCTACGCCCGTGACCTCACGGCGGATGCGGAGAGCGGCAAGCTCGATCCGGTCATCGGCCGTGACGAGGAGATCCGCCGCACCATCCAGGTTCTCTCCCGGCGGACCAAGAACAATCCCGTATTGATCGGCGAACCCGGCGTCGGCAAGACCGCCATCGCCGAAGGCTTGGCACTGCGCATCATCAAGGGCGACGTGCCCGATTCTCTGCGTGACAAGCGTCTCTTGTCGCTCGACATGGGTTCGTTGATCGCTGGTGCAAAGTACCGCGGTGAATTCGAAGAGCGTCTTAAATCCGTCCTGCAGGAAGTGACCGCTGAGGCGGGACGCATCGTTTTGTTCATTGACGAGCTCCACACCATCGTTGGCGCGGGCAAGGCGGACGGTGCCATGGACGCCTCCAACCTGCTGAAGCCGGCGCTGGCGCGCGGCGAGCTTCACTGCGTCGGTGCCACCACGCTCGATGAGTACCGCAAGCACATCGAAAAGGACGCGGCTCTGGCCCGGCGCTTCCAGCCGGTCTTCATCTCGGAGCCGACCGTCGAGGACACCATCTCGATCCTGCGCGGTCTGAAGGAGCGTTATGAGGTGCACCATGGTGTGCGCATTACCGATTCCGCCCTGGTTTCCGCGGCGACGCTTTCCAACCGCTACATTACCGACCGCTTTCTGCCCGACAAGGCGATCGACCTTGTCGACGAGGCAGCCGCGCGCCTGAAGATGGAGATCGATTCCAAGCCCGAAGAGCTCGACCGCATCGATCGCGATCTCATGCAAATGAAGATCGAACGCGAAGCCCTGCGCAAGGAAACGGACGACGCCTCCAAGGACCGCCTCGAGAAGCTGGAAAAGCAGATCGCCGATCTGGAAGAGGAAAGCCAGGTGATGACCCGCCGCTGGGAGGGAGAGCGTGAAAAGCTCGGGTCCGCGCAGAAGGTCAAGGAAGAACTCGATCAGCGCCGCAACGAACTCGAGCAGGCGCAGCGTCGCGGCGATTACAACCGCGCCGGTGAACTGCAATACGGTGTGATTCCGGAGCTTGAGCGTCAGCTTCAGGGCCTCGAAAGCGAGACCGACTCAGACGCCAGCGGCGTCATGGTTGAAGAGGCCGTTTCGCCCGATCACATCGCCGGCGTCGTCTCGCGCTGGACCGGCATCCCGGTCGATAAGATGCTCGAAGGTGAAAAGGACAAGCTCCTTCGCATGGAGGATGAGCTGGCTAAACGCGTCGTCGGCCAGGGCGAAGCCGTTAAGGTGGTCTCGACCGCGGTACGCCGTGCCCGCGCCGGGCTGCAAGACCCGAACAGGCCGATCGGCTCTTTCATGTTCTTGGGCCCGACCGGCGTCGGCAAGACCGAGCTGACCAAGGCGCTGGCCGCATATCTGTTCGACGATGAACAGGCCATGGTGCGCATCGACATGTCCGAGTACATGGAAAAGCACTCCGTTGCCCGGCTCATCGGCGCACCTCCAGGCTATGTCGGCTACGAGGAGGGTGGTGCTTTGACCGAGGCGGTGCGGCGCCGACCTTACCAGGTGATCCTGTTCGACGAGATCGAGAAGGCGCACAGCGATGTCTTCAACGTTCTGCTGCAGGTGCTGGACGACGGTCGCCTGACCGATGGCCAGGGGCGCACGGTCGACTTCAAGAACACGCTGATCATCATGACTTCGAACATCGGCTCGGAGTATCTCGTCAACCTGGCCGATGGAGAAGATGTCAAGTCCGTTGAGGCGCAGGTGATGGAGGCGGTGCGCGCGCATTTTCGCCCAGAGTTCCTCAACCGCTTGGACGACATCATCCTCTTCCATCGTTTACGCCGGGAGGATATGGGGGCGATTGTCGATATTCAGATGAAACGCCTGCAAGGCCTACTGACCGACCGCAAGATCGTCGTTGAGCTACTACCCGATGCGCGCACTTGGCTCGCAAATCGCGGTTACGATCCAGCCTACGGGGCGCGTCCCTTGAAGCGCATCATCCAGCGTAATGTCCAGGACCCGCTCGCCGAGCAGATTCTGGCCGGCACCATCCACGATGGCGACACCGTGACCGTTGGAGTCGAGGGCGGCAGGCTGGTCGTCAACGGCGAGCTTGTCCACAACGTCGATGCGGCCTGATCCGGCGGCATAAAGCGGGGCCGTCAAGTTTACCGAATGAACCGCCATGGTTCGACGCCATCCGGGAGGTGTACATTGCCTCCCGGATGTCCGTTTGGTGAGTAAGCGCAATTTAGAGGACGTCTTGATTAGGCCTCTTGTTTCGAAGCGGTCCCGGTAGCCGTTGCCTCTCCGCCTGCGCTCGTTTTCGTCTCGTTGAGCACTTCGAGCAGCGGCGTTAGTCCTTCCGTATCGACCAATCGATAGATTTCCAGATCGTTGCGCGCCTATTCGCTCCAGCCGGTGATCGTCAGGACCCGTTCAGCCTAGCAAAACAGCCCGTGATTGCGCACCGGCTCCGCTGTCCCCTTGGACACGACGATGGCGGCGGTCCGGGCAGTTAGATGACGCTTGAGGAGTGCCGGTGCGGCGCAGCGGCTGGTGCTATTTACTGATCGTCATCACAGGTGCGCGCCGCATGAGTTCGTCGATACGTGCTCGCTCTCGCTGATATTCAATAAGCTCCCGCCCTTTGAGCTGGCGCTCGCGCGGTACCTTGATAGTCATTGGGTTGACGTGGCGGCTATTGACTAGCACCTCGTAGTGAAGGTGCGGACCCGACGATAAACCCGTTGATCCGATATAGCCGATGACCTGACCTTGCCGCACCTTGGCGCCGGCCTTCACGCCGCGGGCGAACCGGCGCATGTGAGCGTACGAGGTTTTGTAACCATTGGCATGCCGGATGCGCACAAAGTTTCCGTACTGTCCCTTGCGTCCGGCGATCTCGATGACGCCCCGCCCCGCCGCCATGATTGGCGTGCCTGCCGGCCCCGCCCAGTCGACGCCGGCGTGCATGCGTCTCCGGTTGAGCAGCGGGTGGTAACGCATGCCATAACCCGACGACAATCGAACGCTGGATCCGCGTACGGGTTTACGTGTCAGGAAGCGCTTCGAGTTGTTGCCTTCCTCATCATAGAAGTCGATTTCGCTGTCCGCGGTCCTAAAACGATAAAAGCGGGCGGTCTCACCGCCGGACGTAATCTTTGTGTAAAGCAATTCCCCGGGAGGGCCCTCGGCGAAATTTTTATTGTTGAAACCAAAGAAGAGCTCAATCGTATCGCCAGCTCGGATGCGCCGTCCGAAATCCGTTTGATAGGCGTTGACCCTCAGTATTCTAAGGATCGTTTCCGACGGCACGTTTTGCAAAAGCGCCGAGTGATAGACGCTCGCATAAAGAGTTGATGCGCGCGGCCCGCTTACCTTTTCTTCAATTATCTTGCGCAATGCCGCATAATCCCGCACCGGTGTACGCGACGCCGAATAATCGCCGGAACTACTGCGGGTCACGGTGACAATATGTTTGCCGTTTTCGGACACGATGCTAAACGACGTCGGTTCTCGCCGGTCCGGATTGGCTGCGGAGGGCTCCAATGTGAGCTGTAACTCCTGCCCGTGGCGCAATGAATTGGCGGGAAAAATCTGCCCCATTGAAGAGGTCATTGCATTGGCTTCTGCGCGCCCAGCCCCGTGCCGCTGAAGCAAACCGCTCAGCGTATCGCCACGCGCGACGGTGACGGAGAGTTGTTCTGATTGAGCAAGGTTACCCGCCTGGGATGCGTCCTCCATTGCGTTCTTGGCAAGCACGGTAGTAAACGCAGATTCATCGCTTTCCTGCGCAAAAAGATCCGCTCCGATATTATTTGGGTCGTTGTCCGTTTCGGCCGCAGCTAAGGCCTCTTCGATGAGGAATTGATGGATCACATCCGCCATTTCGCGATTGTCGAGATTCTGCCGGTCGTCATCCGGTAGAATTCCCCCGATTAATTCGACGACGGTGATTTTGACATCTTCGCGGTCTTTTCCTTGCGCGCCCTTGCTCGAACCGACCGGGTCGTTCGAGGCGTATAGCTGAAGCGGATTGAATGGCGGCACGACATCCTGGTATGCCGCCGGGACGGGAGCGAGTCGGGCGACCATTCGCAGATACGGCTTCGCATGGATGTACGAACGCCCGTCGCGGCGTTGCCGTAAGGTTTCGTGAATCACGTATCGCGTCGAAGTTAGCCCTGCCGAGATTTCAAGTTTATCGGTTTTGGGAACGGCCCACTTTAGGCCCGCCGACTGTTTCATCCGCGGCACGAGCTCGGGTGTCATCGCACCCTCCCGCAGCTGTTCGATGGCCGGCATGAATCCGTCTCCACCCTGGCGGTCCGTTGAGCCGGCGATGATGACGAAGATCGCCACAGCACCAATGGTGCCCGCAATGCAGGTGCTCGCCAGCCACCGGTAACGGCCGCCATGCCGGTCGACGGCGTGGTCGTCCTCGAACATGTCGCGGCGGGCATTACGCCCACGCCCGCGTGAGACTTGCACCAGCCCGCGCGAACGCTGCTCGTAAGCTAGCGCGCCCTTTATTGCACTCGGCGGAAATCGTCGTCGGTCGACCAAGCTTTACCCCCCGGGCTTGTCCTCGGTCCGAATAAACGGAACTGTTGGGCACAAGATGGCCAGAAGTGTGGCCGCAGCAGCCACGTCAACCATTAGCGCGAACGGGCCGGCCAGTGAGTGTCCAAGGCCAATTCGATCGCATTTGCGCACAGGGTATGCGGGCAATAACTTGGGCTGGGAGCTAGCCGATGCGCTTTACTCAGGCTCGATTTCGGGTAAAAATTGCTGCAGATTCAACACAGTGAAGAAAAGATGCTGCATGCGGCGGAAGTTTTTCGTTGGCCAGTGTTGACAATCCAGGCGGCGTGGTATTTATTCAATCCTCGTTGCGGGGCGAGACTGCTTCGCGGCCCGACTTGGGCAATGCTCTCTCAAACAACTTCGAAGATCGATCTGCTTCTGCAGGACGGTTTCGTAGTCCCAAAATCCAGGTTTAGCGACCTGGGTGAGATTTGTTGTCTGCCAGCTCTTTGACAAGTAAATCAGAAGGAAGAGAAACGCAGGCGGCGGGGTCCTGGCGGATCTAACGAAGCTTCGGCTAAGTTGGGTCGTGACAGAACTCTGGCGATCAACTGCGTTTCAAGCCATCACCATGTTACATTTATGAGCAGGGCAACCTGCTTTGGATGTAGCGTGTGAAGGTGCCCGTTACGCAGAAGATCCTTGGATTAACCTCCAAGCCAAAGCCAGTTCGAAACTCTTCAACATGAGAGTTTGATCCTGGCTCAGAACGAACGCTGGCGGCAGGCCTAACACATGCAAGTCGAACGCCCTCTTCGGAGGGAGTGGCAGACGGGTGAGTAACGCGTGGGAACCTACCTAGTGGTACGGAATAACTCGGGGAAACCCGTGCTAATACCGTATGTGCCCGAAAGGGGAAAGATTTATCGCCATTAGATGGGCCCGCGTCGGATTAGCTTGTTGGTGAGGTAATGGCTCACCAAGGCGACGATCCGTAGCTGGTCTGAGAGGATGATCAGCCACACTGGGACTGAGACACGGCCCAGACTCCTACGGGAGGCAGCAGTGGGGAA
>Ga0209013_10002540_pt1 | contig 16507 bp, 18 predicted proteins | sample Cruoilmetagenom2_FD_187291 | JGI IMG/M metagenome (GOLD analysis project Ga0209013, IMG submission 187291) | Oil polluted marine microbial communities from Coal Oil Point, Santa Barbara, California, USA - Sample 2 (SPAdes) (version 2) | ecosystem: Environmental > Aquatic > Marine > Oil seeps ...
TTCTGTGCCCCCACCTTAGTTCAAGTCGTTGATTGGCATCACTAGTGGCACAACTCCCGGGCCCACCATCCCTAAGCGCTCGGCGGGGCTGCCCTCGCCGGTGAGGCGGCGCAATCGACTGTGAGGTCGAAGTCCTCCCGTCCACATATGAGGTTTTACAGCGGCAGGCTGCCTTATTCGCGTTTGCGCGGAACCAAGCCTGTGTGCCCGCGTTTTTCCGTCCGCCTGCCTCGATTGCAGGTGCGTTCAAACGGAGGATTAGACCATGAAGTATTTCGTCACCATGCTCGCACTCGCCACCACGCTCGCAGCCGCAGCGCCGGCCTTTGCCGGCCCGGACAACCAGGCTGATTGCGAGGCCGCCGGTGGTACCTGGAGTGCCGAAAGCAAGTCCTGCACGCAGTAGCGGGTTTGAGCGGTGGGCCGGACGCGGCCCGCCGTTTTGCGGTTATCCGCGAGATTGGTCTCCCGGCAGCCGTCTCATACCCACGTCCCAGAGGAGCAAGACGGCCCCGTGATCGCATGCTAAGAGGACGGGGCCGTTGGGCAGGTTGGCAATGTGGACGAGAGATGGCCGGAAATTCGAGACTGATTGCGGAATATGCTGATATCCATGCGCGTGAGGCGTATGGCAATACTTCGCTGAAGAGCTTACGGCTTCTCCGCCCCGAGATAAAACTGCGAAAACCGCAATCCATTGTGGACTATGGGTGCGGTCAGAGCATCTTGCTGGATCGGCTCGATCTTGGATATCCGGTGGATCTGTACCGGTACGACCCGGCTATTCCGGCTTATGCCACCAAGCCGCAAGTGACCGCAGACCTTCTCATCAATATCGATGTTCTCGAGCATGTCGAAGAAGACGATCTCGATGAGGTTCTTGCGGATATGCGGTCCATGTGCCGCGATGTGCTGATCGTGGTCGATACAGCCCCCGCCCGGCGGACTCTTCCCGATGGCCGAAATCTCCATGTGACGCTCAAGTCGCACGATTGGTGGCGGGAGCGAATTGGCCGGCACTTCGGCGATCTTGAACCCGTGCGGACGCTGCGAAGCGCGCGTGCCGGCTTCAAGACTTGGCGGCGCAGTCCTAAAGACACGGTGCAGTTCCATGTGCTTCGGGCAATCGAGACGGCGCGCTACTACGCCAAGCGTGTCCAAGGAAAGTCAAAGGCGCTTAAGGGCTGAGGCGGTCGTCTCACGCAGAACGTCTTAGAATGTGTAGCTGAATAGCGTGATTTCAGGCGCATACCACTCTTCGACGAGCTTGCGGGTTTTGTCTGTATAGAAGCTTTGATATTTGTCGCCGCTGCCAAATACGTTGAGCTGAGGCAAAGGGGTTGCACCTTCAATGCCGATCGTTTTCAGCACATGGGCAAGGTCGTCGGCGAGGTTTTCATAGCGGCCGAGAAAGTCGACGGCTATTTCACCATCCACGGTGTAGAGCGAGTGGTTCTCTACGCAGGCCTTTTCTTTATTGGCTAGGAAACTCTCGAACGACGGGCGCTGCTCCCGGCTCTTGGTTTTGTAGATATACCAAGAGACCTGCTTGTCCCACGGGTTCCGCTCGAAGGTGAACTTGTAATAGTCGTTCCAAATGTCATCGCCCACGTAGGCTTTAATGCGCCATGCAGGGATGTGTTCGTAAAACCCAATTGTTGGATGATACGTCCGTTCCGGCCGCAGCATGAGTTTGCGCCATAGCGAGCGCTTTGGCGCGAGCGGATGGTTGAGCCGGTAGTTCTGCGGCGGCATTCTCTCGCCGGTCATGAGCCGGTCGGTCGTCGGCGTAATAACATCCTCAGGACCGCAAACGCGCGACAGCATCGCCTCGATACTGGATGAGGCTGTCTTGCGTGTCTTGATGTAGATGAACTTATGCTTGTGAGACAGAATCATCGGCGTCGGGGGTGGCGTGCTTTCCGGCAAGAAGTGAAGCCGGACCCTAGTCGGTCCGAACCGGCTTCCGCAAGCCGGATTGAGACCTATTGGTGCAGCGTCGCTGCCAGTTCCTCAAGAAGCGCGCTGAGGTGAATTTCCGAGACCTTGAGGGCCTTGGCCATATCGTGCAGTTCCTTGCGTTCTTCGCCCGCAACGCGATTATCGGCCAGAAGAACGCGATAGGCCGCGCAGAGAATCTCGTCCTTGGTGATGTGGTCCAGGGAGGGCGTTATGGCAACAAGGCTGTCGCGGAATTCGGCCTCGGTGTTCTCTTGCGCGGCGCGAGCCACGGCATCCGCCGCCAGCGCCTTCCCGGTGCAGTCCTCGTAGATCTCCTGAATGAGACTCACCTCGCGCGAATCGAGGTGCCCGTCGGCGCCCGCCATGGCCACCATTGCCCTAAGGATCACATCGCACTTGCTGATCTCGTCGCTCACGGCAGGCTCCTCCTCTTGCGTCTCGGCTCGTCCGATTGTGCGGAAATGGGCCCGGTTTGCCAAGCAGACTTGAAGGCCTTTGAAGAGGCCGCCAGGGTGCGGTATCAACCTGCCGCCGTTCCACGTGGGTGTTCAACACGAGGGCGTTCAAAAAAAGGCTGCCGCATCCATGTCAGACACAACGCCCCTTCGGGTCGTCTTTCTCGCCGATACCCGGCCCGGGCATTTTCACATCGCCCAAGGCGTGATCGCGGCCCTGTCGCGGCTTCGGCCGGTCGACGTCACCCGGATCGAGGTCGAGCGCAAATGGATCGTGCCGACCCGCTGGCTGCGGGCGCGCATCAACGCCCAGAGTTTCTACCCGCCCCGCATGCTGCGCATGGCCTATCGCATCGACGCGGACACGATTCCGCAAGCCGATCTCGTAGTGTCAGCCGGCGGCGAGACGCAAATGCCCAATATCTGCGTCACACGCCTCCTCGACGTGCCCAACATTTTTTGCGGTTCGCTCTTGCGGGGTTTGGAAGCGGATAACTTCAGCCTGATCGTCTCGTCCTATGAGCGCGACGAGGGCAGCGACAAGCATCTCGTGGTTCTAAAGCCCTCTTCCATCGACCCGGACGAACTCGGACGTCCCAAGACCGTGCCGCGCTACGGCCCCGACCTGCGTCCCCAGACCCTCGGCCTTCTGATCGGCGGCCGGGCGGGGCGCTTCCACTACCGCGATAGCGAGTGGGCGGCGCTTCTGGCCTTCGTCGAGGCGGTCTCGAAGGCCTGGGGGACACGCTGGCTGATTTCCACCTCGCGGCGCACGCCCGATTCCGTGGCGGACCGCATCACCGAGATGGCGCGCGACCAAAGCGTGGTTGAGAACTTCATCGATTTCCGCACAGCCGGACCCGGCACGCTTCGCCAGGTCTTCGCCAATGCGGATGCGATCGTCTGCACCGAGGACTCAAGTTCGATGATTTCGGAGGCCGTGTCGGCGCGGCTGCCTGTCGTTGGCGTGTCGCCGCGCGCCTTCCGCTTCACCGAGGAGGAGCAGCTCTATCGCGACTTCCTGATGAATAAGGGCTGGTCGCGCACGATCCCCATCGCGGACCTGTCGCCGGAGCGCTTTGCGGACGCGCTGTCGCAAATCGAACCCTTGCAGGAAAATCCGCTTGACGCGCTGGCGCTGACGCTCAAAGCTCGTCTGCCGCAGTTGTTCTAGAGGTCGGGTTCGCTGCCGCTAGCGGCGATGGTTTCTGTTGTAATTCGCGCGGCGCTTGTCCTTCTGGATCTCGTTGCCGATCAGGCCGCCGACCAACGCGCCGCCGATTACCCCGACCGCATTGCCCCGTGTGAGCAACGCGCCGACACCAAGGCCGACGGAGCCGCCGATCAGTGCGCCTTCCTGGGCCTGGGCAGGCTTGGGGGCGGCCATGGCCGCCGCTACGATCAAGGCGCACGCCAGAGCCAAGAGGCCACGCCGATAGACTTCTGAAACCGTCATGGCTATTTCCCTTCGCTCTTCTTCGTTTCGAACACGGTGACTTCGTCGACGTTCAAAGCGCCATCCTTGTTGGTATCGGCTGCTTCGAAGTCCGCGAGCTTCTCTGAAATGATCTCTTGCAGCGAAAGGTTCCCGCTTTTGTCGGAATCGCCATCGCCGAACTCGGCGTCCTTGGCAAGATCGCCCAGCTCGTCCGCATCGAGCACGTTATTGCCGTTCGCATCGAGCTTGGCGAAGGCCTCCAGCGGGACGAGGAGATATTCGGTCTTGCTCAGGAGCAGGTCCCCATCCTTGTCGGCGAGGATGAAATTGACCTCCACCACGGTGTAGTCAGCCCTCGCGTGCCCTCCGGACAGCGCGACCAGGCAAACGGCGAGCATCGCCAAAGCGTGACAGGCCCCCGGCGAATCGTGCGCCGCCCGCATTGAGTTCGCGCGCTTGACCCGCTACAAGCGCGGGCAAATTCCCTGAAACACAGACCTTTCGCACGGAAGCCCTCAACGGAGTCCCAAAGACAGATAGCCATGGCCAACCCGCAATACGTTTACGTCATGACGAAGCTCAACAAGACCTATCCCGGCGGGAAGCAGGTCTTGAAGGATGTGACGCTCGCCTTTCTGCCCGGCGCCAAGATCGGCGTGGTCGGCGTGAACGGCGCCGGTAAGTCCACGCTCCTGCGCATCATGGCGGGCGATGAGAAGGAGTTCACCGGCGAGGCCTGGGCCGCGGAGGGCGTGCGCGTCGGCTATTTGCCGCAAGAGCCGGGGCTCGATGCGGACAAGGACGTGATGGGCAATGTCATGGAGGGCGTGGCCGAGAAGAAGGCCAAGCTCGACCGCTACAACGAGTTGGCGGTGAACTATTCCGACGAGGGCGCCGACGAGATGGCGCAGCTCCAGGACGAGATCGACGCCCAGGATCTGTGGGACCTCGATACCCAAGTCGAGCAGGCCATGGACGCGTTGCGCTGCCCGGGGGGCGATGCGGATGTCTCAAAGCTTTCGGGCGGCGAGCAGCGGCGCGTGGCCCTGTGCCGGCTGCTCCTAGCCAAGCCCGACATACTGCTGCTCGACGAGCCGACGAACCATCTCGATGCCGAAAGCGTCGCCTGGCTCGAACATCATTTGCGGGACTATCCCGGTACGATCGTGATGGTCACCCACGACCGCTACTTCCTCGACAACATCACCGACTGGACGCTGGAGCTCGATCGCGGGCAGGGCGTGCCTTACCAGGGCAACTATTCGTCCTGGCTCGAACAGAAGCAGAAGCGGCTTCAAGTGGAGGGCAAACAGGAAGAGGACAAGCAGCGCACACTGGCCCGCGAACTCGATTGGATCCGGGCGAGCCCCAAAGCCCGCCAGGCCAAATCCAAGGCCCGTATCAAGGCCTATGACGAACTGCTGGCCGAGGCCGGCAACGAGAAGAACGCGAAAGCGCAGATCACCATTCCGCCAGGCCCGCGGCTCGGCGATGTGGTTATCGAGGCCGATGGTCTCGAGAAGGCGTTCGGCGACCGCCTCCTTGTGGACGGGCTCTCGTTCAAGCTGCCGCCCGGCGGCATTGTGGGCGTTATCGGGCCGAACGGCGCGGGCAAGACCACGCTGTTCCGGATGATCGTGGGCCAGGAGACCCCGGACAATGGGGCCATTCGTGTCGGCGACACGGTCAAGCTCGGCTATGTGGATCAGTCCCGCGATGCGCTCGACCCGAAGAAGTCGGTCTACGAGGAGATTTCCGAAGGCGCCGAGGTGGTGACGCTGGGAAAACGCGAAGTGCCGTCGCGCGCCTATGTGGGCTGGTTCAACTTCAAGGGCGGCGATCAGCAGAAGAAGGTCGGCCAGCTTTCCGGTGGTGAGCGCAATCGCGTCCATCTCGCCAAAATGCTGAAATCCGGCGCGAACCTGATCCTGCTCGACGAACCGACCAACGATCTCGACGTGGAGACGCTATCGTCGCTGGAAGCGGCGCTGGAAGACTTCGCGGGCTGCGCTGTCATCATCAGCCATGATCGCTTCTTCCTGGACCGCATCGCCACCCACATCCTCGCCTTCGAGGGCGATAGCCACGTCGAGTGGTTCGAAGGCAATTTCGAGGATTACGAGGAAGATAAGAAGCGCCGTCTGGGCGAAGACTCGATCGTGCCGAAGCGCATCAAATACAAGAAATTCGCGCGGGCCTGATCGCTGGCGCTAGCGCGTGCACCAAGCCACAGCAATCGGGCTTGCAACGCTTGGCAAGAAGACATAAACATATCTTTATGTCAGATGCGCTTCAGGAAACCACTCAGCCGCAAAAGCCGTCTTCGGCCAAGGTCGCCAGCCGCACCGCCGCGCAAGGCGTAGCCGCCGGGCAGGGCCTGGACAGCGCGCATGTCCTTGCGGCCCTGCGTGGGGCTGGCGAGTCGACGCGCCTGCGTATTCTCGCGCTTCTGGCCGGGTCCGAGCACAATGTGAAGGATCTCACGCAGATCCTGATCCAGAGCCAGCCCAGGATCAGCCGGCATTTGAAGCTCATGGCCGAGGCTGGGATCATCACCCGCTTCCGCGAGGGCTCCTGGGTATTCTTCCGCATCGCCGATACCGGACCCGAAGGGGACTTGGCGCGGGCGATTGTCGACAGTCTCGATCCGTCCGACCTGACGCTGGTGCGCGACCGGGCGCGGGCCGAGGCCGTCCAGCAGGCACGCGCCGAAGCCGCGCAGGACTACTTCAAGGCCCATGCCGCCGAATGGGATTCGATCCGCACGCTGCACGTGGCCGAAAGCCAGGTCGAGGCGGCGATGGACGAAGCGCTCGGGCAGGGGCCCTTCGAGCTTCTTGTCGATCTCGGAACGGGCACAGGCCGCATCCTCGAGCTGTTCGGCCCCCGCGCGGACAAAGCTTTGGGTTTCGACCTCAATCACGACATGCTCGCCTATGCCCGCACCAAGCTGGAACGGATGGGTCTGTCCCAGGCGCAAGTGCGTCATGGCGATCTCTACAACATTCCGCTGCCGGACGGCGCGGCGGACGCGGTCGTCGTGCACCAGGTCTTGCACTTTCTCGACGATCCGGCGGCCGCGGTGGCTGAAGCCGCGCGTCTTCTCGCCCCGGGCGGCAAGCTGCTGGTGGTCGATTTCGCACCGCATGAGCTAGAATTCTTGAGAGAACAATCTGCCCATCGCAGGCTGGGTTTCAGCCGGGCCCAGCTCGGCCGCATGCTGGAGGCCGCGGGGCTCAAGCTCTTGAGCTTTAGGGATTTGAACCCCCATGTCGCGGACAACAAATCTTCGGATAAGAAGACTCCGGAAGGCAAATCTCCGGAAGGCAAGTTGACGGTGTCGCTGTGGCTTGGCCAAAGACCGGCCGCCACAGGCAAAACAAGAAAACTGAATGGCAAGGTGGAGGTCGCCGCATAATGCCTGCAACTCAACACTCTCAGGGCCAGGAGCCGCCAAAGCGCCGGTTTCTCGGTCGTGGTGCCATCGACGTTTCGTTCGAGTTCTTCCCGCCGCGCACCCCGGCGATGGAAGATACGCTTTGGCGCTCCATCCGGCGGCTGGAGCCGCTGCGCCCCAAATATGTCTCGGTCACGTACGGCGCGGGTGGATCGACGCGCGAGCGCACGCACGCCACCGTGGCACGACTGCTGAGCGAAACCACTCTCAAGCCGGCCGCCCATCTCACTTGCGTGAGCGCAACCAAGGACGACGTCGACGAGATCATTCGCGAATACTGGGATTTGGGTGTGCGTCACCTCGTGGCGCTGCGCGGCGATCCGCCGGAAGGCGCGGGCAGCAAGTACACGCCCACTCCGGGCGGGTACGTGAATGCCGCGGACCTGACGGCGGGTATCAAGAAGATCGCGCCGTTCGAAATCTCGGTTGGGTGCTATCCTGAAAAGCATCCGGAGTCGCCTTCGGTCGAAGCCGACATCGATATGTTGAAGGCCAAGGTCGATGCGGGTGCGACGGGAGCGATCACCCAGTTCTTCTTCGATAACGACGTCTATTTCCGTTATCTGGATCGCGTCCGGGCCGCAGGCATCGACATTCCGATCATTCCGGGTCTCGTTCCCATTCACAATTTCAAACAGGCGGCCAGCTTTGCGCAACGGTCGGGTGCGAGCGTCCCCGACTGGCTCGGGCGGCGCTTTGAAGGGCTGGAAGAGGATCAGGAGACGCGCCACCTGGTGGCGGCGGCGGTCGCGGCGGAGCAGGTTCTCGGACTTGTGGATCAAGGCATCACCGAGTTCCACTTTTACACTCTGAACCGCGCGGATCTTGTCTATGCGATTTGTCATCTGCTCGGCCTGCGGCCGGCCAAGGCATTTTCGCAGAAGGCAGCGGAGGGAACCGAGCCCACAAAGATTGCAAAGGTGGCGTCATGACCCGCGACGAGCGTATTCAGCATCTCAAACAGGCGGTCAAAGAGCGCATCCTTGTATTGGATGGTGCCATGGGCACCATGATCCAGCGGCACAAGCTGGACGAGGAGGGCTATCGCGGCGAACGCTTCAAGGATTTCGATCGCGACCTGAAAGGCAATAACGACCTCTTGGTCCTGACCCAGCCGGATATTATCCGCGACATCCATAGCGCCTACATGGAAGCGGGCGCCGATATCATCGGGACGAACACGTTCAATGCGCAATCCATCAGCCAGGCCGATTACGGTCTGGAAGATCTGAGCTACGAGCTGAATGTTGTCGCGGCAAAGCTCGCTCGCGAAGCGGCCGATGCGTGGGGGGGCAAAACGCCGGACCAGCCGCGCTATGTGGCAGGCGCCGTCGGCCCGACCAACCGCACCGCGTCCATCTCGCCCGACGTCAACAATCCCGGCTTCCGGAATGTGGACTTCGACGCTCTGGTCGAAGCCTACTCCACTCAAGTGCGCGGACTAATCGAGGGGGGTGCAGACCTGATCCTGATCGAGACGGTGTTCGATACGTTGAATGCGAAAGCGGCCGGCTTTGCGGTCGAGGAGGTCTTCGACGAGATGGGCGTGAAACTGCCGATCATGATCTCGGGCACGATCACGGATCTTTCCGGGCGCAACCTGTCGGGCCAGACCCCCGAAGCTTTCTGGTACTCCATGCGGCACTTGAGGCCGTTCTCCATCGGTTTTAACTGCTCGTTCGGTGCCGAACAGCTACGGCCCTCCGTGGATGAGATCGCTCATGTGACCGACACCTATGTCAGCATCTATCCCAATGCCGGGCTCCCCAACGAAATGGGCGAGTACGACGAGACGCCCGAACAGATGGCCGTGCTGCTGGAGGATTGGGCTAAGAACGGGCTGATCAACATTGTCGGCGGCTGTTGCGGCACCACGCCCGACCACATCCGTGCGATCGCGGACGCCGTGACGCCCTATGCGCCCCGGGCGATTCCGCAGGTCGAGCACAAGCTCCGCCTCTCCGGCCTCGAACCGTTCGTGCACGGGTGACCGCATGACAGCGCTGAAGTTTGAAGATCAGGACATTTCCAATCTCGACGACTGTGCCACGCTAGCTGAGCAGTTCATTCCGGGCAGGCGGGCGATCTTTGCCATCGTCGAAGAATCGTTTCTTGAGCTCGTTCCCGAAGGTCCGGTCAGGATCTTGGTGGTCGGCGCCGGCGGCGGTGAGGAAATTCTGCGCCTTGGGTCGGATAACCCCGACTGGTCGTTCGTCGGCGTAGACACCTACGAGCCCATGGTCGACTTGGCGCGCCGGCATCTGGCCGAAACGCCGGTCGGTGCCCGCGCCCAAGTGGAGGCAACGGCAATCGACGACCTCGACGAGAAGGATTTCGATGCCGCCACCTGTATCCTCACGGCGCATTTCGTTCCGGATGACGGGTCAAAATTGGCGTTCTTCACTGCCATCCGGGCACGCATGAAGCCGGGTACCCCGCTCGGGTGTCGACGGCGTAGGCGTGGAGAGCGAACCTCAAATCGAACTTCTGCGGCGCATCTGGAACCGGCACGCCATACTGAATGGCGTTGCGAAGGACGTCGCAGCGACCAATGCGGAAAACTTCAAGAAGGTGGCGGTGTCGGTAGAGCGTCAGGAAGAGTTGCTGAAAAGCGCAGGTTTTGAACGCATTACGCCGATTTTCCGCGGACTAGCCATCAAGGGCTGCCTTGCCTTCGCCTAAGGCAATTTCGCCTGTACATCTCCCGCCAACAAGAATTGGAATTCGACTGAATGACAACCTCCGCAGCGCAGAATTTCGTCATGGTTGGCGAGCGGACCAACGTCACGGGGTCCGCCCGTTTCCGCAAGCTCATCGAAGCCAACGACTACGCGGCAGCACTCGAGGTCGCGCGCCAACAAGTCGAGAGCGGCGCGAACATGATCGACATCAACATGGACGAGGGCATGTTGAACTCGGAGGAGGCGATGCAGACCTTCCTCAGTCTCATCGCGTCGGAGCCTGACATTTCGCGCGTTCCGATCATGCTCGACTCGTCCAAATGGTCTGTCATCGAGGCGGGGCTCAAATGCGTGCAAGGCAAGCCTGTGGTGAACTCCATCAGCATGAAGGAGGGCGAAGAGCCGTTCCTGGAACATGCGCGCAAGGTTCTTCGCTATGGTGCCGCCGTTGTCGTGATGGCATTCGACGAAACCGGCCAAGCCGAGACGGCGGAGCGCAAATTCGAAATCTGCAAGCGCGCCTATAATCTGTTGACGAAAGAGGTCGGCTTTCCGCCCGAGGACATCATCTTCGATCCCAATATCTTCGCGGTCGCGACCGGTATCGAGGAACATAACGACTATGGCCGCGCCTTTATCGACGCCACGCGGCGCATCAAGGCAGAACTGCCTTACGTCCATATCTCCGGCGGCGTCTCGAACCTGTCCTTCGCGTTTCGCGGCAATGAACGCGTGCGCGAAGCCATGCACACGGTCTTTCTCTATCACGCCATCCAGGCGGGCATGGATATGGGCATTGTCAATGCGGGCCAGCTCGGCGTCTATGACGACATCGACGCGGAACTGCGCGACCTCGTCGAGGACGTGATCCTTAATCGCCGCGACGACGCGACCGACCGCTTGCTGGACGCTGCCGAGCGCTACAAGGGCGGTGCGTCGCAGAAAAAAGAAGCAGATCTCTCCTGGCGTGAGAAGCCGGTCGAGGAGCGGCTGACCTATGCGCTGGTGCACGGAATCGGCACCTATGTCGAAGAAGACACCGAAGAGGCGCGGCAGCGCGCGGATCGGCCGCTGCATGTGATCGAAGGTCCGCTGATGGCGGGGATGAACGTGGTCGGCGATCTGTTCGGAGCGGGCAAGATGTTCCTGCCGCAGGTGGTCAAGTCCGCGCGCGTTATGAAGCAGGCCGTGGCCTATCTCATGCCCTACATGGAGAAGGAGAAGGAGGAGCTCGGTCTCGTCGAACACGCGGCTGCCGGCAAGATATTGCTCGCCACGGTGAAAGGCGACGTTCACGACATCGGTAAGAACATCGTTGGGGTCGTGCTCCAGTGCAACAATTACGAGGTGATCGACCTCGGCGTCATGGTGCACTCGCAAGTCATTCTCGAGGCCGCAAAGGAAAACAACGTCGACATTATCGGGCTGTCGGGCCTGATCACGCCGTCCCTCGATGAAATGTGCCACGTCGCCGCCGAGATGGAGCGCGAAGGGTTCGACATTCCGCTTCTGATCGGCGGTGCGACCACGAGCCGTGTGCATACCGCCGTCAAGATCAGCCCCAACTACCAGCGTAGCCAGGCGATCTACGTCACCGATGCAAGCCGTGCGGTCGGCGTTGTCTCGGGGTTGATTTCCGAGGAGAGGCGCGACGATCAGATCGCGAAGGTTCGCGCCGAATACAAGCAGATGGCCGAGTCCTATGCACGTGGTCAGGCGGACAAGGCACGGGCGACGATCGCGCAGGCCCGCGGCAACGCGCTCAAACTCGATTGGAAGGCCTACACGCCGCCAAAGCCGGCCTTCCTAGGAACGCGCACCTTCATCGCCTACGATCTCGCCGAACTCGCACCCTATATCGACTGGACGCCGTTCTTCCATGCCTGGGAGCTCAAAGGGACTTACCCGCGCATTCTCGACGACGACAAATATGGCGAGGCGGCGCGGCCGCTCTTCGAAGATGCGCAAGCCATGATGAAGCAGATCATCGGCGAGAACTGGCTCAAGGCGAATGCGGTGGTCGGCTTCTGGCCTGCGAACGCAGTCGGCGACGATATTGAGCTCTACACGGACGAAACCCGCGAGGTGCCGTTTGCGACCTACCACACGCTGCGCCAGCAAATGGCGCGCAGTGCCGGCAAGCCTAATCTAGCGTTGGCCGACTTCGTCGCGCCCAAGGATTCCGGTGTCGCCGACTATGTGGGTGGATTTGCGGTCACCACGGGCATTGGTGAGGAAGATATCGCAAGGCGCTTCGATCTCGCCAATGACGACTATTCGAAAATTCTCGTAAAGTCGCTTGCGGATCGTTTGGCGGAGGCCTTCGCCGAGGCGATGCACCAGAAGGTGCGCCGCGAACTTTGGGGCTACGCGCCGGACGAGACCCTGTCGAATGAGGCGCTCATTGCCGAAGAGTATGCGGGCATCCGTCCCGCGCCCGGCTATCCCGCGCAGCCCGACCATACGGAGAAGCGCACGCTGTTCCGTCTCCTTGACGCGGAAAACGAGATTGGCGTGAAGCTCACCGAATCCTGTGCCATGTGGCCGGGCGCCGCCGTGTCGGGTCTGTATTTCTCGCACCCGGATGCGCGCTATTTCGGTATCGGCAAAGTCGGACGCGATCAGGTCGCCGATTACGCGGCGCGCAAAGGCTGGCAGCTCGAGGAAGCCGAGCGTTGGCTTGGACCTATCCTCAGCTACGATCCCAAACAGACCACCGACGCCGCGGCGTAAGAGCCAACACAGCAGAGGGAGCGCCAAGACGGGGTCGTGCGTCTACGGCGTTTTGCTCTGCTGACTTGGTGTTGGCGGCCTAAAGGCCCAATGCACTCGCCCTAGATCATTCCGAGAATGACAGCGGCGAGGAAGCCGAACGATAGTACGACCGAAGCCACGGTCAGTTTGGCTGTGAATTCCATCGGAAGCTCTCCTTTCCGACTGGAGGGGTGCCCGTTCTGCAATGTGACCATTTTACAAACTCCCCTTGTTACGTGCCAAGCTGTTTTCTTGTTGCGCCGCACAAGAGAATGGACGCGACACACGTTGCCAATCAACGCGTCAAGAGGATTTCCGTTCGCACAAAGAACATTTTTTTTGGATTTCCGCCCCGGATTGACGCCTGTGCTGATGCCATCGGGATGCGGCATCGTTCCGCAGCCGCCGGAGCACAGCATGTGGAAAAGTCTGGCGTTCGCAGCGGGGTGACGTCTTGCGCGTCGTCATAAATGGACAATGCGCCAAGCCGCTTCCCTCTACGCTATGTCAGAGTCTTTCTGAGAAGCGTTTCGGCAAAACCGTCCGTCACGAGATCGGGTAGGCTCGCGACTTCGCAAAAGCCGTTACGCTTGTAGAAGTGCAGCGCATCTTTATTGAACTGCGATCCGCAGACCCACACGTTGCGCGCGCCAAGCCGCTTTGCTTCAGCCTCCACGAACGAGAGCACCGCTGTGCCAATCCCGTGTCTCTGAAAGCCCGGAAGGATGGCCAGGAGTTCGATATAGGGGCCTTTGAGCCACGGGAGACGAACGGACAAGACTCCGGCCAGAGTGCTGTCCACGACGATGGCGTAGCGCTGTGTGCCTGGCTCCTCAGCTTGCAGATTTTGCGTCAGCGCATCCGCCGAACTCCCTAGGGTCGACCAGGGCGGGATCGCCGCGAGCGCTTCCGCCAGCCTCCGATGCGCGTCGGGTGCCAGAGGGCGCAAATGCAAGGTGCCGAGGTCAGCTGTTGGGGGGAGTGCTGACGGTGTCACTTTTTTCGACCGCGGCGGCGCTTCTTGACCTGAGCCACACGGCGTTGGTCGCCGGGGCGCTCCGTGTAGCAGCTCTGCGCAATCACGGGTTCGCCGGCGGCGAGCAACTCGCTCACAGTCACGAAGCGATAGCCCTCTTCCTTCAGTTTAGGAATCGCCAGCTTTAGGGCCTCGGCCGTGTTGTGGCCATGGCCGTTCGCGTGGCCGATCACGATCGCACCGGGATGGGCCTGGCCTACAATGGCCTTCGCAATTCTCTTTACCGACAAATTCGGGTCCGGATCGCCGGTCACGATGTCCCATTGAATGGCGAGCTGCCCGGCGTCGGCAACCGCGGACAAGGCTCGGGCGTTGCACCAGCCATAGGGAAAACGCATCAGGGTCAGTTTGTCTTGAAGGTAGAGGATCTCTTGTACATTCCAAGCGCAGCTTTTCCTCATCAGCCGTCCGCGGGCACGCAGGAAGGCGGACTCTGTCAAATGGATCTCGTCGTGCAGTGTGGCCTTGCTGGCCCTCGAAAAATCACGGTGGCGTAGACCATGGCTGCCGATTTCGAACCGCCGGTCCGCGATGAGCTGCGCTCCGCGCTCGGGATGGCTCTCGAACCACTTGCCGCTCACGAACAGCGTCGCCTTGACGTCTTCGTCGCGCAGGTAGTCGATGACCTGCCCGTCATAGCCCGTGCGATGGCCACTGCTCTCGCAAAGATCCAAGGTGAGGGCGATCAGCTTTTGGTCTTCGTTGAGCTTCACACTACGGATCGAACCGCGCAGGGCTACGGAAACGGGCGAGCGGCTGGGCCTCGTCACCTTGCGAAGGACGTCGAGATCCACCCGTGTCTTGTTCCGGGTAGATTGCCGCTCCTTCTCGGTGCCCGCGAGTGCCGCCTCGCTCCAGCAGCGGGACAGCAGCGTGGAGGCCGCGTTTGCGGTATCGGGGCGATCGTCCGCCGCAGCGTGCACGACGCTTGCCCAAACGATCCCGAGGGCACATATAGTTCGTCCGAACAGAAACATTGTCGACCCAACCCTGTAGAACCCGATGAGCGGCTTCTTGAGCCACGTGCGCGCATCAGGTCAATTAAAAGATCGGCTAAAAGATCGGCGACAGAGGCGCGTCAGCGAATGGGGTTGAGCGGCGCCTGGGAGATCATGGGGCAGTCCAGGGTCTTCTCAAGCGCCTCGACGAGCTCCTGCTCGTCATTGGCCTTGATGTAAAGACCGTTGTTCTGGTCCGCGAGACACATGAGATCCATCACGCTGCTGCCGCCCGTCCAGGAATAGCTATCGTAGCGAAAGCCGATCACATGCACGGTCAACTGCGCGGCATTGTCGTGAAGCCGTTTGGCCAGCTCGCACGGCGAACGGCCGCAGGTTTCTTCGCCGTCCGTCACGACGACGACCACCCCGGGATTGTTGCGATAGTCGAGCGCCTCGGCCGCTTGCTCGACTCCGGACGTGAGCGGCGTCTTGCCTGCGGGAATGATCCGGTTGATCGCGCGCATGATGGGTTTGGCCGCATTGGTGGTCGGCTTCATAGCCAGCGACACGTTGCACTGATTGTAGGGGCCGGGGCCGTAGGTCACGAGGCCGACACGGCGATACCGCGTGGCGCTGGGAAGGACTTGCCGCAAGGCCCAGCGCACTTCGTCGATACGGGCCTTGGAATTGGGAATGCCGAGGACCTTATTACCCGACATAGAACCGGAGGCATCGAAGACGATCATGGCGTCGTCAGTGCAAGGGGCTTTTTTTGCCTCGGGCGTGGCGGCATCTTCGGCGATCGCAACAAAAGCCGAGCCCGCAACGGCCGCTGCCGCAATGCCGGCGACCCAAAATTTCCGCCAGTGCATTGCAAACACGCTGTCGCAATCTTGCATAGTCTACTTGCTCCCTAGGCAATTTTCCCAAGCATAGACCAAATGTTTTTTCTGCGGAATGGCAGAAAAACCGGGAAATTTTTTGGATGTAGGCCTCCTGAACAGCCCCTCCGAACCGAATTAGGGGCTGAAGATCAGGATCATGTAGACGAGGAAGAGGAGGAGGTGCACCACGCCGTTGATGACGTTGGTCCGCCCCCCGCCAAAGGTCAGGCTGCTCACAAACAGGGTCAGAACCAGCAGCACGGTTTCCTGTTGGGTTAGGCCGAGCTCGGCGTCTCGGCCGGTGATCATGCCGATTGCCAGGACCGCCGGCACGGTCAGGCCGATGGTCGACAAGGCCGAGCCGAGGCAGATATTGATGGATCGCTGCAGGCGGTTCGACAGGGCGGCGGACAACGCGCTCAAGGCCTCTGGCGTTAGCACCAAGACGGCGATCAACACGCCGCCAAGCGCATCCGGCAGGCCCATGTCCTCGATGCCGAAATTGACGATCTCACCGAGGTACTCAGCAAGGATCACAACGGGCAGCAGGCACAGCACCAGCATTACGGTGTGGAAGGTCAGCGAGTGGGTTTTCTTGCCTTTGTCCCGGACATGGCCCTCGTCCGCGCGCGCACTGCTCCTCTGGGCGTCATGCTCCCCTTGTTCCGGCTCGTCGAAGAAGGCGCGGTGCCGCATGGTCTGAATGATCACGAATACGGCGTAAAACAGCAGGGTGATGGCTGCGAACAGGACGGCTTTCGCAGGTGCTTTTACGGGATCGGGAGGTATTTCCGTGTGGTTCGGCAGGATCAGAGCAAACACCGCTAGTGCCGTCAGGACGACGAGAAAGGCGCGCGCGCCGGCAAGGTTGTAGTCCTGCTCCCAATAGCGCAGCGCGC
>Ga0209013_10002542_pt1 | contig 16503 bp, 16 predicted proteins | sample Cruoilmetagenom2_FD_187291 | JGI IMG/M metagenome (GOLD analysis project Ga0209013, IMG submission 187291) | Oil polluted marine microbial communities from Coal Oil Point, Santa Barbara, California, USA - Sample 2 (SPAdes) (version 2) | ecosystem: Environmental > Aquatic > Marine > Oil seeps ...
CTTCGGCGTGCGGTTCAGCGCGTGGGGCTTCACTGCAGCGCTCACATTCTTATTCGCCATTACGATGCTGGCCTTCTGGATTCACCCAGCACGTCAGCTCGTGGCTGCTCTTTTGATGTTTCTAGCCGTGGTCATGCTGCCCTCGGCGGTCAGACGCGCTAACGCGGAGCGCAGCTACTTCGGGGTCTATCGCGTCACGCAATCGGAGGAAGGCGATTACAATATCCTACAGCACGGTACCACCTTGCATGGCTCGCAACGTATTCGTGATGAAGAAGGTCAAATGATCAGCGATACGACGCCTGGAACCTATTACTATCCGGGCAGCCCGATCGAAAAATCCATCCGTATTGTGCAGGATGTGCTCCAAGCGAAGGGAGAGAAGGGACGCATCGGCATCGTCGGCCTGGGTGCCGGTTCGCTCGCCTGCTATTCGAAGAAGGGTGAGCGATGGCGCTTCTACGAAATCGATTCCCTCGTCGTCAGTATTGCCACCAACTCGAACCACTTTACTTTCCTGGGCAACTGCCAACCGAAGGCCGATATCGTCGTGGGCGACGGCCGCATAACAATTGCAAGGGAGCCCGATGGAAGCTTCAACCTTATCCTTATTGATGCGTTTTCTTCTGATTCCGTGCCAGTGCATCTCATGACTGCGGAAGCTTTGAAACTTTATGCTCGTAAGTTGAGGGCGAGTGGCGTCCTCGTGTTGCACATTTCCAATCGTTATCTCGACCTCGACTCGGTGCTCGAAGCAACACTGCCCTTAGTTCCCGAGCTAAAAGGGTTGATTATTTCCGACCCGGCTCAAGGTGGCACTTATGCCCAGCTGTCTTCGACGATTGCGGTCTTAGCTAAGCGTGACGTTGCCATCGACCCGTTTCGGGCTCTTCCGGGGGCACGGGACTTCAAAAGGGGTGGGCTTCATCCTTGGACCGACGACAGCTCCGATATTCTTGGCCCCTTTCTATCGCGATGGCGCGGTCACTAAGCGATGCATCGGGTATCCTGTCCCCTTGAGTTGCGAAGCTGTTGCGGCGGGGCTAAGAGAGCTTGCAATTGTTGTGGACCACCTTTCATCAGAAGAACGGCGAGGGACTATGCAGGTCGACGAAGCGACTGTCCGGCGCATTGCGCGCCTGGCGCGCATTAAGATCACCGATGCGGAGGCGAAGGGTCTCAAGTCGGAACTTTCCGGTATCCTCAATTGGGTTGAGCAGCTCGACAAGGTCGACACATCCTTAGTGGAACCGTTGACGCGCGTCGTACCCATTGAGTTAAAAGAACGGGAGGACAAGGTCACTGACGGCGACATTGCCGACGACATCGTCAAGAATGCGCCGATCGTTGAGGATCATTACTTCGTTGTGCCCAAGGTGGTCGAATAAAGCACACGGCGAGTTATTCGATCAGTTGCAATGTTGGCTCTAAGAACCAAAAAATGGTTTTGATTGGAAGACGATAAGTGACCGAACTCAATAAACTCACCATCGCCGAAGCGCGCGCAGGGCTGCGCAAAAAACAGTTTTCCGCAACAGAATTAGCACAGGCCTTTCTTACCGCGATCGAGGCCAGCAATGCTGGGCTCAATGCCTACGTTTTGCCCACGCCAGAAGTGGCGCTCGCCCAGGCCGCGGAAAGCGACAAACGCTTAAAATCAGGTGACGCGCGCCCTCTGGAAGGCTTGCCACTGGGTAACAAGGATCTGTTCTGCACGAATGGTGTGCGCACCACGGCTTGTTCAAAGATCCTTGACGATTTCGAGCCCGCTTATGAGTCAACGGTTGGCGCCAACTTATGGAACGCTGGGGCGGTGATGCTCGGCAAGCTCAATTGCGACGAGTTTGCCATGGGATCCTCGAACGAGACGAGTGCCTTTGGTCCCGTCGTTTCGCCGTGGCGGCGCAAAAGCGCAGACGGCGCGTTGATGCCCGACAAGCTGGTGCCAGGCGGTTCCTCGGGCGGGTCATCGGCCGCGGTTGCTGCCGACCTCTGCTTGGCGGCAACCGGAACCGATACCGGTGGCTCTATCCGCCAGCCTGCCGCCTTGACCGGTACTGTCGGCATGAAGCCGACCTACGGGCGCTGCTCGCGGTGGGGCATCGTGGCGTTCGCCTCTTCGCTCGACCAGGCCGGGCCCGTCTCCAAGACCGTGCGCGATGCCGCGATCATGCTTAAAGCGATGGCGAGCCACGACCCCAAGGACTCTACATCAGTTGATGTCCCCGTTCCCGATTATGAGGCAGCACTCTCCGAGGGCATCAAGGGTCTGCGCGTAGGTGTACCCAAGGAGTACCGTGTTGAGGGTATGTCGAAAGAGGCAGAAGAGCTATGGAGCCGCGGCATTGATTGGCTCAAGTCTGCCGGCGCCACCATTCATGACATTTCCTTGCCACACACCAAGTACGCTCTGCCGGCCTACTATATCGTGGCGCCCGCAGAGGCTTCGTCCAACCTCGCGCGCTACGACGGCGTGCGTTACGGTTTGCGGGTGCCTAAGAGCGACGTGACAGATACCTACGAAAGCACCCGAGCGGCGGGCTTTGGACAAGAGGTGCGCCGGCGGGTCTTGATTGGCACCTACGTGCTCTCGGCGGGCTATTATGATGCCTATTATCTAAAGGCGCAGAAGGTGCGTAGCCTTATCAAGCACGATTTCGACAAGGCATGGAATTCAGTCGATGTGGTGTTGACGCCCACCACGCCCGCGCCTGCATTTGCCTTCGGTGAGAAGTCGGGCGATCCCATTGCCATGTATTTGGAAGACATTTTCACTGTCACGGTCAACATGGCGGGTCTGCCGGGCATTTCTGTGCCAGCGGGATTGTCGGCACAAGGCACGCCGCTGGGACTCCAGGTGATCGGCAAGCCCTTCGATGAGGCGACGATACTTCGCGCCGCATTAGCGATCGAAGATGCTGCTGGGCGCTTTCCCGTTCCGTATCGCTGGTGGGAGTCAGTTAGCCAGGCGGCGCCAATGGAAAAGGCGGAAGGCAATAGGAAATGAGCCAGCGTAAGGCGCAGGATTGCTCCAACATGAACGAGGTGCGCGCTGAGATCGATCGCATCGATAGCGCGCTCGTCGATCTCATCGCGCAACGTTTCGGTTTTGTCGACCGTGCCTGGAAACTCAAGTCCAATCCAGGTGAGGCCTATGTGCCTTGGCGTATTCAGCAGGTGATCGACAAGGTCCGGGCGCGAGCGGAAGAGCGTGACCTGCCGCCTGAGTTGGCCGAAGCACTGTGGCGACAGATGATCGGCTGGTTCGTCCAGTATGAGGAAGAGAAGCTGCGCCGCCAGATTGAGGGGAACGGCGGCGAGGGAGTGTAATGGAGATTACCACGTTTGACCCTGTCACTCTTTTACTTATCGCCTTGCTCAATCCTGCCGTGATCATTGTAGCCTTTGTGATGGGCCGGCGTGCCGATCAGTGGCAAAAACTCGTCCCTGCAGCGTTGGCTGCTTCCTTAGCCGGATTTGTTCTCTATTGGATTGTCACTTCTACCGGGCTGCTGCCGGTGCATGCGCTGGGCGGAGAGGCTGGCATCGTGTTGCTGCAGATTTTGTTTGGACTCGTCTGGGCCGCGATCGGATATTCGACGCAGCACTGACTAGGCGTCAATAGAATCTCCAACGCACCACAATGGCGGGCCGCGTTGGTGGCCATGAGATGAGCACTTGGTGCGTCTCGAATGAAATTTTGCTGTCAGTGTAAGGGACTGAGATTGGCAAAAAAGTATAAGGCCCACATGGAAAGGCTCTTTGTCTTCGCTAAAAGGACCTGGCCAATCCGATGGATATTGGCGCCAGTTTAGTAGCGGCTAATTGCCAGCTAGTAATTTTGGACCAGAACGGCGAGAAGTCCCCATTGCCGCAACAGCTTCTAGGGCTGGTGAGGATCAACCTCGCAGCGTGCCCGCTGTGACGGTCCACTGTTCAAGAGAAACGAGGTTGCAATGTGCGGGTTTGTCTGTCTTTGGAAGATTGATGACGAGTCACTTGCGCAACGGATGATCAACAAAATTGCTCATCGCGGGCCCGACAATCTGTGTATGATCCGTGCGCCGAATGTCCCCGCCGTTATGACGCACTGCCGGCTGTCAATCATTGGTACTGAGAACGGAACACAGCCTATCTACAGCGCGGACAATGTTCTCGTAGCCAACGGCGAAATCTACAATTATGCGGACCTACGCGCTATTCTTGGCGAGAGTGCCTTTGAGACACTAACCGATAGCGAGACCATTCTTCATCTATTCCGTTCCGACGAATTGCGCTGGATCACCAAACTGGATGGCATGTTTGCTTTTGTTCTGGCCACACCAGAGCGAATTATCGCCGCGCGCGATCCGCTCGGCATCAAGCCACTCTATATGGGTCGCGTTGGAGATGGATTGGTCTTTGCTTCCGAGCTGAAGGCATTTGATGGCCTCGGACTAGGTAACGTTGAAGCCATCGACCCAGGCGCCATGTTCGATAGCGTCGACGGTTTTCGAGAATGGTATCGCATGCCGCAGGGCGCCGCCGAGCTGGAACCAGAAGAGGATCCCGAACCGATCTGGCGTGAGTTGCGCTTGGTGCTTGAAGCGGCAGTACGCAAATGGATGGTCGCGGATGTTGAGGTTGGCTCGTTCCTTTCGGGAGGATTGGACTCCTCAATCATTGCTGCTCTAGCGGCGCGCGCGATCGACCGGCCCCTCAAGACGTTTTCGATTGGCACCGCCGGAAGCCCCGACCTGACCGCCGCACGCGCCGTAGCTAAGCATATTAACTCAGATCACCATGAGCTCGTTTTTACTGCGGATGACCTGGCGAAGATCCTGCCACATGTGATCTACCATCTCGAGAGCGCCGACATTGATCTTGTGCGCAGCGCTATGCCGACCCATTTCGCGACTACGCTCGCTCGCCGCCATGTGAAGGCGGTTCTGACGGGGGAGGGGGCGGATGAGCTTTTCGCCGGCTACAGCTACCATCACGCTTACGCCCGCAAGCCACGCGCGTTGGCCGATGAGCTAACGCGGTCGCTTGGAACCATGCACAACATTAATCTGCAGCGCGTGGACAGAATTACAATGGCGCAAGGGCTAGAAGCACGCACACCGTTTCTTGATCGGGACCTCATCGACTTTGCCCAATCGATTCCGGCTTCCTTGAAAATGAAGATTGTCGACGAGAACACGCACGAAACGACGGAAAAATGGATCTTGCGCAAGGCGTGCGAAGATCTGCTGCCCGCTGACGTAGTCTGGCGCAAGAAGGCGCAATTTGACGAAGGAAGCGGAACGGTTGACGTGCTCAATCATGCGCTATCGCGACTTCTCGGTGTAACGCCCCCCATCAATCGCGAGAGCGAAGGCCGGCTATATGAGAGTCTGCTTCGCGAACAATATGAGGACCCGGATCTCATTTTGGAAAACGCAGGCATGTGGACCGGCAACCGCATTGCGGCTTGATTGCCGCCGCTGCGGGCAGCCAATTGTCCTTCCTACCCTCAGCGTGGGCGACTGACTCGGCTTTTGCACGCCGCGGCACATCTACTAATCGGGTTGCATTGCGTTTGAAGGATAGCCTCCTAACTGCATCTGCAACTACATCCAGCGCAAGTTGCTAGACCGGTGTCGGCTGTCTTTGGCGATCCTCGCAAGGTGCTTTTCGTCGCGACATTTGTCGAGGTTGCGACAATCGCATCATGCCCCTGGGATGCGCTCTTGTTGGTCGTTCCCTACATGTCGCCGCCGCGTCGTCCGCTCAACAACGATCCGTCTCGCAATGTGAGTTTCGCATTTAGCGCTTGCCCAACCGATTGCACTTTCGCAAAACCCGAGAATCTAGCAAAATGGAGCTTTGGCAACGTTTGGTGCTGCGCAGCAATTTGGAGCGCTGAGCTTCCGTGGGGCAGACGTGCGACAGCCCAATCGTGAGTGTGTTTTAAATTACCAAGCGCCGCGTCGACATCTAGCGAATCGGTCCTGTGTTAACGGCGAACTGGTCATCGCTCAAGTCGGCGAAGGGTAGCGGAGCAAGTTTGAGGCTCCGAAAGTTCCAGAGTCTGAATTGTTGCGTTTTGCCATTTGCCTGCCTGGCGATCGTGCCCTGCGGCAAGCAAGTGGTACGCGAGTGAGCTCAACACTGCCATCCACGTAAGTTACGCAAATACCAGCCATTGCCCGCAGTAATTTGGAATGGAGCTATCATGACCGATCTGATTGCTGAGCCGATCCTGAGAACCGGATTATTGGAAATGCTGATGCTAAGTGGAATCGCTTGGGTGGTTTGGCAGCAGTCGAGGGATTGAAGAGCAGCTGACGCTTGCACCATGGGGGAGCACAGATGAGGGAAACCAATGAATCCATCCTTCGTCAAGAAGGATGGATAATCAGGGACGACCTGAGGCGAGAGATGCCTGATCTCGACAACAAAGAGTTTTCTGAGCTTATGCTCAATATGGAGGGGGACGGCCTGGCAGAATTCAAACTGGTCGACGGCACGACTTGGATGCGGGTCACGACCCTGGGGCTGTCAGCCGCAGACAAATGGCATGACGCTCTATCTACGGCACACTGATGGTCCTTCCCAAATATAGGCTAGTGCGCGGGTTTGACCGCACAGTCCATTTGCTGGCTGCGTGCATCGTCATGATTGTTGGACTGACTGTGATCCAAGCGCTCGTGATCAACACTGCAAAGACGTGCCTTAACGATCGCGCTGCATGCCGGGGGCTGGCACTAAAATGAAATGGGCAGTTTCGATTGCGCTATCGGCTTTGATGGTGGCTCATGTAGCTTATGCCGATAAGCTTGAAGAGCCAAAACAGCGCATAGATGCGCTGAAGACCGCGCAAGACCGTGCCGCTAGCGCCGGTCCAGCTACCGATTCTTACGAGCTAAGACAGGTAAAAAGGGCAGAGATAAATGCGGAAGAGTGCCGCAGAACTCGCGCGCACCACCGCACCTCTCACGCTAATAATCCTCGCATAGTGGCGCTTCTTCAGCGTCGCCGCTGCTTGCTTTTCGACGAAGTAGCGAAAGAGAGGCGCAGGGCCTACGAGCGGCGGGGACGTATTGCCAAGCAGCAAGAAAAATATTGAACAGGGCGGTTATCACGGGGGGCAAAAAAATGAAAAAAACGACAGATGAGACGCTCGTCGGAACGTACAAGGATACGCCCTTTGACGAATTGGTCGACAATTACATCGCTGAGGACGATTACATCCAGCTCAACCCTTGTTTGTCATATGATCATCACCAGACTGAGTGCGACCTTTATGAGATAGGCAAGGCTCTGTTCGGTGAGCGCTGGGTGAACGATCCTGAAGTGCAAGAAGTTCGGAGCTGCAAGTCATGACAGTCAACCCTTCGGAGCCATAACTAGTGCTCTCAGCGGGTCTGTGTGGCCAGAGCGTAAATGAGTACTCGGGAACCGCAGGTGGCTAGCTTGCGAGGCGTCTTAAGCAGCAAAAGCAATGTCTGAGCCGTCTCAGATGCGCGCCATTGATATCTGCTTCTCCCCCGAAAGCAGACATTCGAGCGTGCCCCAGACATGTCCGCTTTACCTCCATGAGCGGATTTGAGGGACCGTGATGATGCTATCCCGCAACGCTTTGTATTAGAAGTTTGGTTCGCTATTGCGAACACAGACAAATGGCTCCACAAAAACTGCAGATCTCTATCGTCGGGGGAGAGGGGATGCTGCGCGGTTTTTTACGTTGTGCGTTGTGCGCCGCGCAGCTGACTGCGGTCGCCAGTGTGAGTGCGTACGCGCAGGGCGCGCGCCTCAAAGAAGCGTCTGCCAACCAAGCGCTCGATTATCTGGAAGGCCTCAAGGGCATTAATGAGCGTTACAAAGCTCCAAGTGAGCTTGACCCCCGTTATACCGTCGCCCTCTATGTCAACACTGCCACCAGGGGGGCATGGCGCCAACGCATGTGGGTTCTGCAACGCGATGGCATTGGCGGTGCGTGGCGGCTCGCTATGTGGGACAAGAGGCATTGGCGCAAGGCCAAACTCGCTAATGGCGAGGCGCCGGCCTACAGCTGGCCTGTCTCCACCGGGCGCTACTATCGCGGGGACAGGTTTTCAGGCCCGACGCCGACCGGGGTGTTCGCACTCGATGAGCGCAAGTGGCGCTATGGGCGGGGCTACACAGCCCCTGGCATGATTCACACCATGTATATCGACTTTCATTATTCCAACGGCAGGCGCTCAGGCGTCGCCTTCCACGGAACGACGACCCGGCGTTACCGGCGATTGGGCAGGAATGACTCACATGGCTGCATACGCATGAAAAAGAAGAACGCTCTAGCCATGTTCAAACGGATTACAGGGCGCGATGGGGTGTTAGATAAGGCGGAGATATGGGGCGAAGTTCCCCGCTTTTGGAAACAGCAGCGCGGCAGCAAACGTTGGGGCTATACGCGCGATGGGACTCCCCATGTGGTCGAGAAGCCAATGGAAGAAACTGCGCCATTTCAGCCGGGCCGGCTGGTGGCAGAAGGGGGGCTTATGGCCGCCGTGGCAGCAGAGGCTCCGCGGCTCGGCAATAGGCGTGGCTCCGCGAACGAGGAAATTCTGACCAAGGTCGGTTTCCGCGCCATAACAGTTATCTTTGAGGATTGACGCGTGTTCTTGGGCCGCCCGAAAACAGCCACTTCTGTGGAGCAACTAGCTCGAACCGTCAGGCTTCACTGGCTGCCATAAGTGGGACCAGCGTAATGACCAAGTTGAGTGAAATTCATGTGCAGTCACCCAAAAGAACCTTCGTGGTTCCCAGCGCCGTGACCATCGTTGGCACGGTCTATTTCGACGGTCCCGTTTTGGTTGAAGGCACAGTTGACGGTGGCGTGCGCGGTCTGACCGTTCAGATTGCTGAGAAAGGAGTCGTCGACGGTCTGGTAGTAGGTGATCATGTCATCGTGCTCGGAGAGGTCAACGGTTCGATCTACGCAAAAGAGCTGGTCTTAAGAACCGCTAGCACAGTCGAAGGCCAGATCTACCATGAAGCACTGGTACTAGAGAGCGGTTGTTTCTTTGAAGGCAAGTCCCGCCGATACAGTAATCCGGTTAGCTTGGCGCCCGATGCCTGAGTAGTGAGCGCCGGACCTTTACGCATAAATGCGCGAGGAGGCCGCGCGCCGGGCGTATCCTCAGTTGATCTTTCCTTTGAAATCGCGTTGATGCCAAGGATGACTTGGTAGTGGAAGTTGTGTCCACTCGAACGTCGCGTTTAGCTGAGCTGATCTCCTAATGCCCCCCCCCTCGATAAGTCCCTCATTTTTTGATCGCTGGTTGGTTCTGATCGTGGGTTGCCTAGCTGCATTTCTAGTGGGGTCAAACGCCACGGGTGTCATGACGGCGTTACCCGCGATCAAGGCGGATCTCGATCTAACTACACTGGCCCAGCAATGGGTCATGAACATCTATATGCTCAGCGCGACGGTCCTTGTCGCCATAATGGGACGGTTCTCCGATATCTTTGGAAAACTAAATGTATTTATGTTTGGCCTCGCCATTTTTGGCCTCGGTAGCACGGCTGACTTGATCGCGGATGACTTCATCATATTCTTGGTCGGGCGCGTCGGCCAAGGTGTTGGTGCCGCTTGCATGATGAGTGCCTCAGTTGCGCTGGTCAATGTAACAACCGAAAAATCGAAGCGTGCGTTGGCGCTTGGTATATGGGCAAGTTCGGTCGCGCTGGGGCTCGGCGTTGGCGTGTTGATCGCCGGCGCACTTATCGCAGTCATTGGCTGGCGCGCTGTGTTTGGTGTTGATGTCTTTGTGATTGCCGTTGCAGCAGTGCTGTGTGTGCGCATCATCATGCGTAGGCTGATACCGCCCACGGAGCGCCAGGCGACCCCTATTGACTATATTGGGACAGGTCTGCTGATTATCGCGCTGGCGCCATTCGTTTATGGCTTGAGCAACGCCCATATAGTCGGGTGGACTTCCACTGAGACTTTCGGCCTTTTTGCTATTGCCCTTGTGGGAACTGTCGCGTTCGTAATTCTCGAGCTCTATGCAGCTGAGCCGCTCGTTTATTTTCGGTTTTTCCGCTATCCGGCCTATCTCGCCTCGACGCTTGGAATTTTCGCGGACGGGGTAGCGCTCATAGCAGTGGTTTTATTTTTTAATCTGTTTGCGCAGGCGCCAGGCGGACTCGGATTTACAGCTTTTGTGGCCGGCGCAGCGCTCTTACCATATTCTGCGACAAGCTTCGTATTGTCGGTTTTCTTGCCAAATCTCCTCGCCAAGGGGGGAATGAAGTGGCCAATCACCATTGGCATGCTGTTGATGGCCTGCGGTTTGTGGCTACTCTCGCAGACGTCCGCAGACACGACCTATGCAGACCTGTGGTGGCGATTAGTATTTATCGGCGCGGGAATGGGGCTCACCTACCCATTCTTTCCCATCGTCGGTCTGCGCGCGCTACCTGATGAGCATGCCGGCCAAGGCTCGGGCGTCATCAATATGTGCTTCTACTTAGGGCTTACTATGTCTATCGCCGCTGGCGGAACAGTGATGGGAAAAATCCGTGGGGACGCCGTTGCTAAAACTGTATCTGGACTCTCTGATGCGCCCGCAAACGCTATGGGATGGGTACACAATTTAGCGCATGGGTCCGCAAGCCAGGTAAAACGTGCGCTAGCCCAATTTAGTGCCGTTGATGCCGCGCAAATCGAAAAAACCTTGAACCTTGCGGAGCCGAGTGCGTTTTCTGGCGCCATGACGCTCTTTATGTTCATCGCATTCATAGCGGCTGCAACAAGCTTCTTTCTGCTCAGGAAGCAGCCAGATAAAGTCCTTGCGGACAAGTAGGGCAAACAGGCCTAACGACGGCATTGCAGGACCTCTGCCGCTGCGATAACGAGGGGCCTTCGTAAGGAGCAAGCCCATGCAGGATAAGGTCAAGGCTGGCAGGAGTTCCAGCCTCATTGAAGGTGCGACGGGGGATTGGGAGATCATTGTAGGCTTGGAGGTGCACGCGCAGGTGGCCTCGGCCTCCAAGCTTTTTTCTGGTGCCTCGACCGCGTTTGGTGGGGAGCCCAACAGCCATGTGTCGCTCGTCGATGCGGCGATGCCCGGGATGTTGCCGGTGATCAATTCAGAATGCATCGCGCAAGCCGTGCGCACGGGGCTGGGGCTCAAGGCGGCCATTAATTTAAAGAGTGTGTTTGATCGGAAGAATTATTTCTATCCCGACCTCCCGCAGGGCTACCAGATCAGTCAGTACAAACAGCCAATAGTCGGGGAAGGCGAGGTTGAAATCGACGTCGACGGCGAGACCATGAAAGTGGGCATCGAGCGGCTTCATTTGGAGCAGGATGCGGGCAAATCAATTCACGACCAGCACCCTGAATACTCATACGTCGATCTCAATCGCTCCGGCGTTGCACTGATGGAGATCGTCTCACGGCCCGACATGCGCTCGGCCAGACAGGCGCAAGCCTATGTGTCGAAGTTGCGTACTATCCTGCGCTACCTAGGTACGTCTGACGCGGATATGGAGAAGGGCAACCTGCGCGCCGACGTGAACGTATCGGTGCGCAAACCCGGCGAAAAGCTGGGAACTCGTTGCGAGCTTAAGAACATCAATTCGATTCGCTTTATTGGGCAGGCAATAGAGGTTGAGGCGCGTCGTCAGATCGACATCATCGAGGACGGAGGGAGCATAAATCAGGAGACGCGACTGTTTGACTCCGTCAAGGGCGAGACGCGCTCCATGCGCAGTAAGGAGGAAGCACACGACTACCGGTACTTCCCAGATCCGGATCTTTTGCCGCTTGAGTTGACGATGGCCTACGTCGAGAAGCTCGAGAACGATCTGCCCGAGTTGCCTGATGAAAAGTGCGCGCGCTTCATGAAAGACTATGGCCTGTCAGCATATGACGCTCGCGTGCTGGTCGCGGAGCGGGAGGCGGCGGAGTATTTCGAGCGGGTCGCAGAGAACCGCGATGGCAAGCTCGCCGCCAACTGGGTGATTAACGAGTTATTCGGGCGTCTCAACAAAGAAGGACTATCAGTAGAGGCTTCTCCCGTTTCAGCGGAACAGCTTGGTTCCATTGTTGCGTTGATCGCGTCTGATACTATCTCAGGCAAGATCGCCAAAGATCTATTCGAAATCGTTTGGTCCGAAGGGGGCGACCCGACTGAGATCGTCGTGCAGCGCGGGATGAAGCAGGTCACAGATGCAGGTGCGATCGAGAAGGCAGTTGACGAGATCATTGCCGCTAATCCCGAGAAGGTTGAACAGGTGAAAGTGAAACCGAACCTGTTAGGTTGGTTCGTCGGCCAAGTCATGAAGTCGTCCGGTGGTAAGGCGAACCCAAAAGCTGTCAACGAGATCTTGAAGAAGAAGCTGGGAGTATGATCGGTGAGATGCTCGGTGAGTTCGTTTCAGTGGTTAGCCGCTTGGTATGAACTATCGACAAAGTCGTGGTCGGAGTCGCGCCGCCGCAGCACGCTGGCGGTAAACTCGGAAACTACATCTGATGCTACGGATAGTCGTTCGCATCTGCGTTCATGTTCCAGAGTATGGCAGGTTGGATTTCGCATAGTCGGTATGAGGACAAGGATCTATCGTGGTTGATATTCAGCAACGCGAACTCAGGGAGGGGAGTGCAGAAAGGCCGGAGTTAGAGATATTTCAGCAGCAGTGGAACCTCTATCGGAAGATTGTCGACAACGACTACTTTTCGGGCGCCGACGTTTATCGAGAGTTCAACCGATTTCTGAGCGCAGAGATAGCGCGACCGTTCCGACTTCTGGATTTAGCCTGCGGGGATGCGAGCGGCATCGTTGGCGCGCTCAAAGGTACGCAGATCGTGCACTACCACGGTGTGGATCTCTCGTTGCCGGCTCTTGAGTTGGCCAAACGTCACCTCGATGTGCTCTCCTGTGAGATCAAGCTGGAGCATGCGGACTTCGTAGATGTGGCGCGGGATCGGTCACACAGACGTGATATCGTTTGGTTTGGCCTCTCTCTTCATCACCTCACCACGCTAAGAAAGCGCGCGCTGATGCGCGATATCCGCAATTTGGTCACAGCGGACGGTGTCTTCGCTATTTACGAGCCGACGTTGGGGGATGGGGAGAACTTGCCAGCCTATTTGGATCGGTTTGAACAGTTTGCACGTGGAACCTGGAAGGCATGTACTTCCAAGGAACTGGATTTAGCACTTGAGCATGTACGCTCGTGCGACCTGCCCGAAACGGGTGGCGATTGGGTTGCGCTTGCCCGCGAGGCCGGGTTTTCTAAAGGAGAGGAAATATTCCGGGCGCCTACGGATCTATTCCGAATGTTTGTCTTTAGGGCCTAGGTTTAGATAGCCCGCACTTCGGCGGAGTTCCCACGCTGGTCGTTAATGGAAGGCCACGCCACTTGACGCTGGTCCTTGGCGATTTACATCTGAAGGTCGAAGTTCCACCGCGAGCGGACCCGAAAGCACCCATTGATTATCCGAGATACAAATTCTGGCTACGGTCTCGTTACGCGCCTCACACACTGGGTAATGGCGGTTGCCGTCATTGGATTGTTTGCGCTGGGGCTGTGGATGGTGACCCTCAATTACTATAGCCCCTGGTACGTCACAGCGCCGGATATTCACCGCAGTGTCGGCATGCTTCTGCTCTTTCTGCTGGCGCTGCGTTTTTTCTGGCGACTGGCGAATCCCAAGCCAGATGATTTCGAGCTATCTCCATTTGAACGTAAGGCGTCGGCTGTTGTTCACTGGGGCTTCTACCCCTTGCTTCTCGCCATCATGCTGAGCGGATACTTGATATCGACTTCGGGCGGGCGGCCCATCGATGTCTTTGGCTGGTTCTCGGTACCAGCCCTTATCGAAAACCCAGGACTGGAGACGCCAGCAGGCAAAGTCCACGAGATGTTGTCCTATTTAATGATAGCTGTCGTTGTGCTGCACGCAGCCGCGTCCCTCAAGCACCACTTCATTGACCGCAGTCGCATCCTGGTGCGCATGTGGTCCGGCCCCCCCACCAACTGATTGTAACCGCAGACGGAGCCAGTTCCATGAAGTTTGTTCCTTTGACCTTTCTTGCGACACTTCTGGCGGGCGCATTTGCCTTGTCGAGTTCCGCTGCTTCAGAAACCTTTGTAATTGATACCGATCGTGCCCACGCATCGATTACTTTCCGCATCAAGCACTTGGGGTTTAGCTGGCTGACCGGCCGGTTCGACGACTTCAATGGAACATTTACGTTTGACGCAAAAAAGCCCGAGAATTCGACGGTGAAGGTCGAAATCGACACTAAAAGTGTGAACACCAACCACGCTGAGCGTGACAAACACCTTCGCGGCAAGGACTTCCTGAATGTATCAAAGTATCCAACCGCGACCTTCGAAAGCACGGGCGTCAAATTAAACGGTGATGCTGCCACGATCACCGGCAAGCTGACCTTACACGGCGTGACCAAGGAGATTGAGATTGCGGCCAAGCCCGTAGGCGGTGGCGAGGATCCATGGGGTGGATACCGGCAGGGCTTTACCGGGATAACGCAACTTGCGCTAAAGGATTTTGGGATCGACTACGATTTGGGACCAGCTTCGCAGGTGGTGGACATGACACTCGACATCGAAGGAATCCGTCAGTAAAGGGCGTCGATGACGGTCGAGATGCCCATAGCTATCAATTGTCTGCAGGATTGAGTGGGCCTGGCTCTTCGCCGCGCGCATCCTCTGATGCGAACGGATCAGGGTCGCCAGGATCCGGCTCGTACGGGTCCGCAAGGGGCGAGGGTAGACCGGCTTCCAGGCCTTCCATTGGCTCCATGCCCTCTTGGCCTTCCTGAGCAAGCGATGGCTGTGAGGCAATAAGGAGTACCAAAACACAAATGGGAAAGCCAAGCCGGTTTTTCATAGCGCTTGGTGTCCAATTCGGACGTGCTGGTCCTTTGTCACTCATCCTAGTAAATCGTCGTGGGCGGCGCTGGTACTTGATTGATTAACCCCGGCGGCCTTCGGTATAGCAGCGATCTGCGAATGCCGCGAGGCAGCTCAATATTCTTCTAGTAATTGATAAGTGCGCGGCTATCACGATGCCGCCCCTTCTTGTTACAGGGACTCAACGAACAAAATCAGCGCATCGCGGTCGTCCTTCGATAACGCCGCATAGCCGTCGCGCGCCGCCTGCGCCTCTCCACCGTGCCACAGGATCGCTTCCTCAAGATTGCGTGCGCGTCCATCGTGTAAGAAGTACGTGTGACCGCTTACGGTCTCCGTCAGACCAATGCCCCATAGCGGAGGCGTTCGCCATTCCAGGCCGTTGGCGATGCCCTCGGGACGGTTGTCAGCAAGACCTTCGCCCATGTCATGAAGCAGCAGATCTGTGTAGGGCCAGATACGCTGGTTGCTGAGATGCGGTTGACCGTCCACCTCGCCAGTTACGAATGTCGGCCGGTGGCAGGATGTGCAACCCAACTGGTGAAAAAGCTCTTTGCCCTTTGCGACGTTGGTATTATCCATATTGCGTCTGGATGGCACAGCGAGATTTTGGGCGTAGAACGTGACGAGCTCGAAGAGCGTCGGGCCAACTTCAAAACCGCCGTCGCGTTCCGTAATACCGTTGGGGGCTTTGCGGCAAAAGGTCTGCGCGTCCGTGCAATCGCCCGACGGTTGCTGAACGATCGGTGTCGAAATGCCGATGTCGCCGGAGAACGCGGCGGCGCTCTGCTCGCGAATTGTTGGGGCACCAGCCTTCCAACCAAAACGGCCAAGCATTGGTCGCCCCGCTTCGAGAGACCATACTTTGTTTGCTTGCCCCGAAATGCCGTCGCCATCCTTGTCGACTGCATCGGCGTTAGCGATAATCTGAGCTTTAGGCACAGCCTCAATCAATCCTAGCCCGATCATGGGCGGCGCGACACGCGGTGACATCATTGTCTTGGGGTGTAGGGGGCCGTATTTGAGGTTCGTGACTGAATAGGTCGGCTTTCGCAGCGTCACCTTACTTCCGTCACCGAGAGTCACAGGCACGTCTTCATACGTGATCTGCAGTTGTCCCTCGCTATCGTGCCCCTGGATTGCAAAATCTTGCAGCTGCCCGCCGTAGGTGGGCTCGTCGATCGAGTTGACGCGGTGGTCGTCCAAGAGTTTCTTTTGTGCAGCCGTTTCTGGCGGGATTGAGAGACGTAGAAGCATGGATTCAGCCGTGTCATCAGGGTAATTGGCGGCGGGTGGATGGCCGCGTCCATCCTTGAAGTGACAGCTCTGGCAGGAGCGTGAGTTAAACAACGGTCCAAGACCATCCGAACTTTTTGTTGAGGCGGGCGCCGACACCCACAACTTGCGAAAGATGGCATTGCCCACTTTGAACTTTGCCTCGCCCTCAAAGCCGATCCCGTTTGACGCGTGAGAGAATGCATCGCGCGTGTTGGGGCTTCTGCGCGTCGTGGCACTACCGCCTGGGCTTTCTTCTCCAGGTTCGATTTTAGGCGAAATTTTTGCGCGACCCCGCTGCTCGGATTTGAGAACCTCCTTGCCTGCGCCGAT